>Ga0206103_100183_pt1 | contig 45792 bp, 36 predicted proteins | sample 1B5Ametagenome_FD_148638 | JGI IMG/M metagenome (GOLD analysis project Ga0206103, IMG submission 148638) | Enriched microbial communities from leaf-cutter ant dump, University of Wisconsin, Madison, United States - 1B5A | ecosystem: Environmental > Terrestrial > Nest > Insects nest > Nest dump... | reverse complement strand
GCGGGGTTGGTGGGTGGACCTTGTCGCTCCACCAGCAACCAGGTCCACCCAGAGCCCGCGCGGGTGCGGGCGGGGACAGGCGGAGGCGGCACGGGCGGGTGCGCGGGGCTGGTGGGTGGACCTTGTCGGCCCACGAGCGACTAAGTCCACCCACTGAGCGCGCGGGGGGTGGCGGGCGGGGGTGCGGTGGGGAGTGAGTGGGGGCCGTGGGGTGGGGGCGGTGGGGTCAGGGGTGGGTGTAGCGGGTGACGAAGGCCGCGAGGATGCGCGGTGGCGCCCACACGTCGGCGTCGGCGACGCCCGCGAGCACCTGCGCCTGCTCGTCGGGACCGTAGTAGCCGTAGCCGCCGTAGATCCGGATGCGCTCGCTGATCCCCGCCACGTCGAGCTCGGGGTGGAACTGCGTGGCGTAGAGATTGCGGCGCACGCGGAACATCTGCACGGGGCACGTCGCGGAGCCCGCGAGGAGCGTCGCGCTCGACGGCAGCGTGCGCACGGCCTCCTTGTGCCCGACGAACGCGTCGAACGTCTCGGGGACCGAGGCCAGCAACGGGTCGGCACGACCCGCGACCGTGAGCGTGACGCGCACGACGCCGATCGGCTCGGCGTAGGTCCGGTCGATCACGCCGCCCTGGTGCACGCCGAGCGTCCCGACGCCGTAGCACGCGCCGAGGAACGGCACATCACGCGCCACGACGCGGTCGAGCAGGGCGCCGATCTCGCTCTCGACGCGCCGCTGCACGGCCGACTTGCGGTCCGGCGGGGTGCTCGTGTCGAACGGGCTGCCACCGACGATCAGGCCGCTGACCGCGTCGAGGTCGAGGTCGGGCAGCGGGCCCGCCTCCATCCGGACGCGCACGAGGTCGCGCTCGGCGAGCCCACCGAACCGCAGCACCTGCTCGTACTCGGCGTCGGCGGCCTCGTCCTCGGCGCGCGACGCGAGCAGCACGAACGGCTTCATGCCCGCAGGTTCGCGCACGAGCCGCGGGGGCGCCACCACAGGCTCGTCAGGCCCGTCGCGAGGGGCTGCGCCGGGGGTGCGAGGATGCCGGGGTGCCCGCGACGCTGACCGACCGGATCCCGGCCGACCCGACCGACCCGGACGCCCTCTACGAGGCGTTCACGGGCTGGGCGACCGACCAGGGTCTGCGGCTGTACCCGCACCAGGAGGAGTCGCTCCTCGAGCTCGTGACGGGGAGCCACGTGATCCTGTCGACGCCGACGGGCTCGGGCAAGTCGCTCGTCGCGACCGCGGCGCACTTCGTCGCACTCGCTCAGGGACGCCGCACGTTCTACACGGCGCCGCTCAAGGCGCTGGTCAGCGAGAAGTTCTTCGCGCTCGTCGCGGCGTTCGGCTCGCAGAACGTCGGCATGATGACGGGCGACTCGGCGGTCAACCCGGGTGCGCCCATCATCTGCTGCACCGCGGAGATCCTCGCGAACCTCGCGCTGCGCGACGGCGCCGCGGCGGACGTCGGCCAGGTCGTCATGGACGAGTTCCACTTCTACTCCGACCCGCAGCGCGGCTGGGCGTGGCAGGTGCCGCTGCTCGAGCTTCCGCGCACGCAGCTCGTGCTCATGTCCGCGACGCTCGGCGACGTGTCGTTCTTCGCCGACGACCTGCGTCGGCGCACCGGCGCCGAGGTCGCGGTGGTCGCGAATGCCGAGCGTCCCGTGCCCCTGACGTTCTCGTACGTCGTGGAGCCGCTGCACGAGGTGCTCGACGAGCTCGTGCGCACGCGCCGCGCGCCCGTGTACGTCGTGCACTTCACGCAGAAGGACGCGGTCGAGCGCGCGCAGGCGCTGCTCTCGGCGAACCTCACGAGCCGCGAGCAGCGCGACGCGATCGCGGCGGAGCTCGGTGCGTTCCGGTTCGGGCCGGGCTTCGGCAGGACGCTGTCACGCCTGCTGCGGCACGGCGTGGGCGTGCACCACGCGGGCATGCTGCCGAAGTACCGCCGGGTCGTGGAGCGCCTGACGCAGCGCGGGCTGCTGCCCGTGGTGTGCGGCACGGACACGCTCGGGGTCGGGATCAACGTGCCGATCCGCACGGTCGTGCTCACGAGCCTCGTGAAGTACGACGGCACGCGCATGCGGCACCTGTCGGCGCGCGAGTTCCACCAGATCGCGGGGCGCGCGGGTCGCGCGGGCTTCGACACGGTCGGCGAGGTCGTCGTCATGGCGCCCGAGCACGTCATCGAGAACCGCAAGGCGCTCGAGAAGGCCGGCGACGACCCGCGCAAGCTCAAGAAGATCGTCCGCAAGCAGGCCCCCGCGGGCCACGTGAACTGGACCGACAAGACGTACGAGCGCCTGCGGGACGCGCCGCCCGAGCCGCTGACCTCGAGCTTCTCGGTCACGCACGCGATGGTGCTCAACGTCCTGCAGCGCGACGAGGACCCCGTCGTGGCCATGACCCGGCTGCTCACGGACAACCACGAGCCAGAGGCGGCGCGGGGTCGGCACGTGCGGCGCGCGGTGGCGGTGTACCGGTCGCTGCGCGCCGCGGGCGTCGTCGAACGCGTGTGGGTGCCCGACGCCGACGCGCGCGGCGGACGTCGTCGGACCGTGCGGCTCACGCACGACCTGCCGCCGAACTTCGCGCTCAACCAGGCGCTGTCGCCGTTCGCGTTCGCGGCGCTCGAGCTGCTCGACCCCGCGGACCCCGGCTACGCGCACGACGTCGTCTCGGTCCTCGAGGCGACGCTCGACGACCCGCGCCAGGTGCTCGCGGCGCAGGAGAACCGCGCCCGCGGCGAGGCAGTCGCGGCCATGAAGGCCGACGGACTCGACTACGACGAGCGCATGGCGCTGCTCGAGGACGTCACCTACCCCCGCCCGCTCGCTGACCTGCTGGCCGCGGCGTTCGCGACGTACCGCACGACGAACCCGTGGGTCGCGGACCTCGAGCTGTCACCGAAGTCGGTGGTGCGCGACCTGCACGAGCGCGCCGCGACGTTCGCGGAGTACGTCAGCCTGTACAACCTCGACCGCACGGAGGGCGTGCTGTTGCGCTACCTCGCGGACGCCTACCGCGCGCTGCGCCAGAGCGTCCCGGAGGATGCGCGCACCGAGGAGCTCTGGGAGCTCGTGGAGTGGCTCGGCGACCTCGTGCGCCGCACGGACTCGAGCCTGCTCGACGAGTGGGAGCGCCTCGCCAACCCGCTAGACGAGCACGGCGCGGACGCACCGGGCGGCCTCGATGACGACACGCCGGAGCCGATCACCGGCAACCTGCGCGTGCTGCGCGCGCTCGTGCGCGGTGCGCTGTTCCGCCGGGTCGAGCTCGTCGCCCGCGAGCAGTACGGCGCGCTCGCCGCGCTGGGCGACGTCGACGACGACGGTGTCGCCTGGTCGGCGGAGCGCTGGGCGCAGGCGCTCGACCCGTTCTACGACGACCACGACGAGGTCCTCACGGGCGCCCCGGCGCGCGGTCCCGCGTTGTTCCAGGTCACGCCCGGTCCGACGAGCTGGCACGTGCGTCAGGTGCTCGACGACCCGGCGGGCGACCACGACTGGCGCATCGATGCGGTCGTCGACCTGCCTGCGTCCGACGAGGCCGGCGAGGTCGTGCTGCGCGTGCTCGAGGTCGGCCGCCTCTGACGGCACCTCCATAGGCAAGGCAAACCTGTGTCTTCGCAGGTCAGGGCAGCCTTTCCTGTGATGACAGATCGTCAGGACCGTGCCTACGGTGACCGCATGACGACGCTCTCGACGCTCCTGCACCCCGGTTCGGGCTCGACCTCGACGGCCGAGCAGCGCCCCGGTGAGCCCCTCGACAACGCGCGGCTCAACGGCCTGCGTGCGGGCGTCCTGGGCGCCAACGACGGCATCGTCTCGGTCGCCGCGATCGTCGTCGGCGTCGCGGGTGCGAACCCCGGCTCGACCGCGGTGCTCACCGCGGGCATCGCCGGTCTCGTCGCCGGCGCGCTGTCGATGGCGGCGGGTGAGTACGTCTCCGTGAGCTCGCAGCGCGACGCGGAGCGCGCGGGCCGGGTGCACGACGACGAGCTGACCAACCCGTGGCACGCGGCGTTCGCGTCGCTCGGCGCGTTCCTCGTCGGCGGCCTGATCCCGGTGCTCGTCGCGCTGCTGCCGTGGGGCGCGGGCGTCGTGCCGGCGGTGTTCGCGGCCGTCGTCGCGGCCCTCGTCGTCACCGGAGCGGTGAGCGCACGCATCGGTGGCGCACCCCGCTGGCCCGCGGTGCGGCGCAACGTGATCGGCGGCTCGATCGCCATGATCGTCACGTACGGCATCGGCGCCCTCGTCGGGCTCGCGCTCTGACCCTCGCGCGCCGCCGCCCGCCCCGTCGCACCCCTACGCTGGCGCCGTGGCCAAGAACGCGAAGCATGCCCCGACCGGTACGCCCGCGCTCGTCGCGCTGACCGCCGCGGGCGTCCCGCACACCGCGCACGCGTACGAGCACGACCCGGCGTCGGACGTCGGCTACGGGCTCGAGGCGGCACAGGTCCTGGGCGTCCCGCCCGAGCAGGTGTTCAAGACGCTCATGACGCTCGTCGACGGCGCCCTCACGGTCGCGGTCGTGCCCGTCACCGGCCAGCTCGACCTCAAGGCGCTCGCGAGCGCGGTCGGCGGCAAGAAGGCCGCGATGGCACCGAAGCCCGACGCCGAGCGCGCCACCGGCTACGTCGTGGGCGGCATCTCGCCGCTCGGCCAGCGCTCCGCGCACCCGACCGTGATCGACGAGACCGTGTGGCTGTTCGACACGGTCTTCGTCTCGGGCGGTCGCCGCGGCCTCGACGTCGAGCTCGCCCCCGACGACCTCGTGCGGCTCACGTCCGCGACCGTCGCCGACGTGGCCCGCGCCTGACCCGCCGCGGACACCTCCGCGCGCGGGGCGCGCGTCGGCTAGGTTCGCTCGTCGTGGACGTCGACCTGCCCGCCCGTCTCGCCGCGGTCCGTGACCGGGTCCGACGAGCGTGCGCGGACGCTGGACGGCGCCCCGACGCGGTGCGCGTGCTGCTCGCCACCAAGACGCAGCCGCTCGACGCGGTCCGGGCGGTGCTCGAGGCCGACGCGGCGGCCCGCGCCGTCGAGCCCTCCGCCGAACGACCCGCGCCGGTGCTGCTCGGCGAGAACCGCGTGCAGGAGCTCGTCGCGAAGGCGCCCGGGCTCGTCGCGCTCGAGCCCGCGTGGCACGTCATCGGACCGTTGCAGTCGAACAAGGTCAACGCCGCGCTGCGCTGGGCCCGCTGCGTCGAGACGGTCGCCTCGCTCGACCTCGCGCACCGGCTCGCGGACCGCACCGCGGACCGGCCCGGTGGCCCGCTCGACGTCATGGTGCAGGTCAACGTCTCGGGCGAGGAGACCAAGAGCGGCATCTCGCCCGCTGCGGCACCGGCGCTCGCGCGCGAGGTCGCCGCGCTCGAGGGGCTGCGGCTCACGGGGTTCATGACGGTCGGGGCGCGGTCCGCCGACGCGCGCGTGGTCGCCGCGGGCTACGACCGCCTCGCGGCGGTGCGCGACGAGGTCCTCGCGAGCGGGGCACCCGGCACGGCGTCAGCGCTCGAGCTGTCGATGGGGATGAGCGGGGACCTGGAGCTCGCGATCGCTCACGGGGCGACGATCGTGCGCGTCGGGACCGCCGTGTTCGGCAGCCGCCTGCCGACGAGCCCGAGCGCCTGACGCGGGCGCGCCGCACGACCGCCGCGTCGCTGGGCCGCGAGCTCGCGCGCGTGCAGCACCGCCATGCGCCGCAGCTCGCGGTCGAGGTCCGTCGTGCCTGCCGTCATCGTGGGCTCCTTCCCACCCTCGTCGTGTCCCGGCGTGCGCCGTTCTTGCCCGACAGGGGCGACACGGTGCGCACCAGATACGTCGGGTACGGCGTGCGCGGGTGAGGATGGGGCCGTGCCCCAGCCCGGACGACCCGACGAGCCCCCCGCCGCGCGACCCGCCGCCCACGCCGACGACCGCGCTCCCCGGACCGCCGAGGCGTCCCGGCCCAGGTTCCCCGCTCGCGTCTACGCCGTCGGCGCCGAGCCCGACGCGCGCTTCTCGCTCGCCAACGAGCGGACGTTCCTCGCGTGGGTGCGCACCGCGCTCGCGCTGCTCGCCGGCGGGGTCGCGCTCGAGGCGCTGGACCTGCCCGTGCTGCCGGGGCTGCGCCTCGCGGCGGCCGTGCTGCTCGTCGTGCTCGGCACGCTCGCCCCGGCCCTCGCGTGGTGGGGGTGGGCACGCACCGAGCGCGCGATCCGCACCGGCCGAGCGCTGCCCGCGCCGGTCGGCTTCGCGGTCCTCGTCGTGGGGGCGTGCGCCGCGGGCGCGCTCGTGCTGATCGGCCTCGTGCTGCGGTGAGCGACGCCGACCCGCGGTCGCTCGCGCGGGAGCGCACGCGCCTGTCGTGGCGACGCACCGCGCTGGGCCTCGCGGGCGGCGCGGTCGCGGGCGCGCGTCTGCTGCAGGAGGTCGTCGGGCCGGCCGCGTGGCTGCTCGCGCTCGCCGGGCTCACGGCCGCACTGCTCGTCGCCAGGTTCGCGCGCCGCCGCCACGAGGCGGACCCGTCGGTCGCACAGGCGGGCGGTCGGCTCGTGACGACCGTCGCCGTGGGGACGCTGCTCGTGGGGGTCGCGGCGCTCGTCGTGCTCCTCGCGCTCGCGACCGACCGCGTGTCGGTGCTCTGACCGCCCGCAGGGCGCACCGCCGTGTCAGGGCACGCGCGCGGTCCAGGAACCGTCGGCGAACTTCGTCCGGCGCAATTCCTCGGCACGGGCGAGCTCGTCGGGACGCAGCTCGCCCGACGTGCTCGGGTAGTGCGCGCGGAAGTGCGCCTCGAACGCGTCGATGACCTGCTCGCGCGGGAGCTGCGTCTGCGAGCGCACCGGGTCGACCCGCTTCGCGGCGCTGCGCGTGCCCTTGTCGGACACCTTCTCGCGGCCGATCCGCAGCACCTCGAGCATCTTCGCCGCGTCGATGTCGTAGGACATCGTCACGTGGTGCAGCACCGCTCCCCCGACGACCCGCTTCTGCGCCGACCCCGCGAGCTTGCCCGCGGGCGACGAGATGTCGTTGAGGCCCGAGAGCGTGGCGTGCACGCCGACGTCCGCGAGCGCGCCCAGCACCCACTGGTTGAGGAAGGCGTAGGACTCCTCGAACGTCATCCCGTCGACGAGCGACGCGGGCACGACGAGCGAGAACGTGATGCAGTTGCCCGCCTCCATGAACATCGCCCCGCCACCGGAGATCCGGCGCACGACCGTGATGCCGTACCGCTGCGCGGCCTCGAGGTCGACCTCGTTGCGCAGCGACTGGAACGAGCCGATGATCACCGCCGGGTCCTGCCACTCCCAGAACCGCAGCGTCGGGCCCCGTCGGCCCGCGGCGAGCTCCTCGGTCAGCACCTGGTCGAGCGCGGTGTGCAGCGCGGGAGCGAGCGGACCCGGGCGGATCACCTCGAACGTGTGGTCCTCCCACGTGGTCGACAGCCCCAGCGCGCGCCGGACCGCGACCGCGACCGCGCGCTCGTCGAACCCGACCATGGCGACCGGACCGACGAGCCGGCCGGCGTCCTGCGCCGCGGCCAGGTGCTCGCGCACCGCGTCGGCGAGCCTGCCGGTGGTCGTGTCCTGCGGCAGCCCGGTGAGGGCAGCGTCCAGCTCCGCGAGCGCCTCGTCGGGGTCGAGGAAGAAGTCGCCGGCCACACGGACGTCCGCGAGCACACCGTCCCGCACCGCGAGGTCGACCGTCACGAGCTTGCCGCCGGGGACCTTGTACTCACCGTGCCGGCGCTCCAGTTCCGTGCTCACGGGCCCAGCCTAGGCATCCCGCGAGCGCGGTCCGCGCCGCACCGCGTGCATGCCCGGTCAGGACGCGAGGCGCGCGACCGCGTCCTGCGCCTGGTCCTGCACCATCGTCGACAGCGACTCGGCGCTGCCCAGCTCCGCGCGCAGGTCGTCGGGGCTGCCGTCACCGAGCGCGGTCGCCGTCCACGTCACGATGACGTTCCCGACGAGCAGGTGGCCGCGGAAGGCCGGCGCAGCGCGCCCCTCGGCGGTGTGCACGACCTCCTGGACCACGGCCGGGTACACCCCCTGCCCCTCGATCGCCGGCTGCGCGTCCCAGCTCGCGCCGTCGATGCCCGGGTTGACCTGCGTGTACTGCGGGCACCCGTCGATCGTCGTGACGAGGTCGCGGAACGCGTCGCGCGCGGCACCGGCGTCCGTGAGGCGCACGGTCTGCTGCAGGAAGTCCACCCGGTCGTTCGACAGCGCACGGGCCGCGTAGCCCGCGGGCTCCTGCGCGACGACCGTGACCGCCGCGGTGCACTGCGGCGGCTCGATCGACGAGCCCTCCGGCAGGCCCCACGGGAGGTCGCCGAACGGGATCGTCGTCTCGAGACCGGCGGACGCACCCGGGACCGTCTCCTCGAGCACGGCGCGGCGCACGAAGAGCGTGCGCATCGACGCGTCGTCGAACACGGCGTCCGCACCGGGGACGGGCGGCGTCGGCGGGGCGGTCGTCACGGCCGGGGACGGCGACGCGGCGGGGGTCGGGGTCGGGGCGGGCACGGTCGGGCTCGGTGCGGTCGTCGCCGGGAGGTCCGGCTCGGTCTCGTGGTCGGCCCACGGCTGCGCGACCGCCAGGACGACGGCCGCGACGAGCAGCGCCACGAGCAGGAGCCACCACCAGCGTCCGCGACCGCCCGTCGGCGGGGGCGTCACGGGTCCGGTGCCACCGGCGTCGGACCCGCCGACGGCACGCGCAGGAGCCGACGCCCCCTCGGGAGCGCGCGAGCCGCCCGGACCGGCCGGTTCGGTGCTCGCCACGGGCGTCCTTCCCTCGGAGCGTCGGCCACCGCCGACGCTCGTACGTGCTCCGACGGTGGGCCCGCCGGGCGCGGGACGACCGCGCGGGCCGTCCTGGTCCGAGGCTAGGACGGTTCGCGCCGCATCGCTAATGACCTCGCGGGCGAAGTCCGACATCCGGGCAGATCAGGGGCTCTCCGAGCAGGTGCCGACCCTCCCGCGACCGCTCAGCGCGGCGCGACGCCGCGGTGGCGCAGGCCCCAGATCGCCGCGTCCGTGAGCGCCTCCCACGACGCCTCGAGCAGGTTGGGACCGACGCCCACGGTCTGCCACACCGCCTGCCCGTCCGTGAGCTCGATGAGCACCCGGGTGACCGCGTCCGTCCCGTGCATCGAGTCGAGGATCCGGACCTTGAAGTCGATGAGCTCGAACGTCGCGAGCTCCGGGTAGACGCCGACGAGCGCGAGCCGCAGCGCGTGGTCCAGCGCGTTGACCGGACCGTTCCCCTCGCCCGTCGTGACGACGCGCTCACCGCCGGCGTGCAGCTTCACGGTCGCCTCGGCGTTCGCGGGCGTGCCGCGACCGCCGACCCGCTCGACGATCGTGCGCCACGACTCGACCGTGAAGTACTGCGGCCGCGCCCCCTCGATCTCCTCGATCAGGAGCAGCTCGAACGATGCGTCCGCCGCCTCGTAGGTGTAGCCGCGCGCCTCGGCGTCCTTGACCCGGTCGGTCACGCGCGAGAGCACCTCGGGGCTGGCCGACAGGTCGAAGCCGAGCTCGCGGCCCTTGAGCTCGATCGACGCGCGACCCGCCATGTCCGACACGAGCATGCGCATGTCGTTCCCGACGAGCGCCGGGTCGATGTGCTGGTAGAGGTCCGGGTCGACCTTGATCGCGGACGCGTGCAGGCCGGCCTTGTGCGCGAACGCGCTCGCGCCGACGTACGGCGAACGGGCGAACGGCGAGATGTTGGTGTGCTCGCTGATCGCGTGCGCGATGCGGGTGAGCTCGGACAGCCCGCCCGGACGGTCCGCGCTGCGGGCCAGGCTCGGCACCCCGTACTTGAGCTCGAGGTTCGCGACGACCGCGAGGAGGTCCGCGTTGCCCGTGCGCTCGCCGTAGCCGTTGACCGTGCCCTGCACGTGACGGCAGCCGGCCTCGACGGCCGCGAGCGTGTTCGCGACCGCGCACCCCGAGTCGTTGTGCGCGTGCATCCCGAGGATCGCGTCCGGGCCGACGGCCGCACGCACCTCCTCGACGATCGCCGAGACCCAGGCGGGGACCATGCCGCCGTTCGTGTCGCACAGCGCGACGACCTCGGCGCCCGCCTCGAACGCGGTCAGCACCGCGGCGCGCGTGTACGCCGCGTCGAACCGGTAGCCGTCGAAGAAGTGCTCGGCGTCGACCACGACCCGGCGCCCCTCGCCGACCAGGAACGACACGGTGTCGGCGATCATCGCGAGGTTCTCCTCGCCCGTCGTGCGCAGCGCACGCTCGGCGTGCCGCAGGTCGCTCTTCGCGACGAGCGCCACGACGGGCGCCTCCGAGTCGACGAGCGCGCGCACCTGCGTGTCCTGCGACGCGCGGGTCCCCGGCTTGCGCGTCGCGCCGAACGCGGCGAGCTCGGCGTTGCGCAGGTCGAGCTCCTTGGCGGCGCGCTTGAAGAACTCCGTGTCCTTCGGCACCGCGCCCGGCCACCCGCCCTCGATGAACCCCACCCCGAGCTCGTCGAGCAGCTCCGCGATCGCGAGCTTGTCCGCGACCGACAGCGCGATGCCCTCCTGCTGGGCCCCGTCGCGCAAGGTCGTGTCGTAGACCTGGAAGCCGCCCGCGAGGTGCGGGAGGGCCGGGACGATCGACGACGCGGTCGTCGGCGAGGTGCGCTCGGTGGCGGCGGGTGCGGGGGGAGTCGGTGCGCTCACGGTGGTGCTCTCTTCCGGGCGGGCGTGCACGGGCGGTCCTGCTGCGTCCTGGTCGCGGTCTCGGTCTCGGTGTCGCGGTCTGCTCGCGGCGGTCCCGAGGTCGGTCTCGGGACCAGTCTGGTACCGGTGCGCCCTCGTGAGGCCCACCCGTACCAACAAAAAGACCCCCCGAGGTACGGGAGGTCTGCGCGCCGGCGGGGTGTGCCGACGCGCTAGTCGATAATCGAGGTCCACGGGGACATGCGGTCATGGTGGCACACGTCACCCCGCCGGGTCACGTCGGCCGCTCCCGCGGTCCACCACTCGGGACCCGAGCGGACCGGCCCGAGGCGATTCCCGCGCGTCGTCGCTCGCGCGGCCCTTCTCGAGATGCAGGCTGCGCCCCGGTGGCTAGCGTGAGACGGACGGCGGCGACCCGCGCCGCCCGTCCACCCGGAGGTCCGCGTGAGCACACTCCCGCCCGACCAGCCCGAGCCCGCTGCCGTGCCGCCGGCCTTCGCCCCGACCGCGGCACCTCCCCCGCGCGCACGTACGGTGCTGCGCGCCGGGCCGTTCTGGGGCGGCGCGGTCGCCACCGCGCTCGTCGCGGCACTCGTCGGGATCGTCGGCGTGCTCGTGCTCCAGTCGATCCTCGACCTCGAGCTCGTCGTGCACGACCCGCTCGGCACGGGCAACGACTACGCCGCGTACGCGGTGGGCGGCGCCGCCGCTGCGCTCGTCGCCGCCCTCCTCCTGCACCTGCTCGTGGCGACCACGCCCCGGCCGCGGGCCTTCTTCGGCTGGATCGTCGCGCTCGCGTCCGTCGTCATGGCGCTGCTGCCCCTGACGTGGACCGACGACCGCGCGAGCGCGTTCGCGACGGGCGCGCTCAACCTCCTGATCGGGATCGCGATCTGGTCGTTGCTCGCCGGCGTCCTCGCGCGCACGACGTCGGCCGTCGCCACCTGACGACCGACGCACCGACGCACCGACGCACCGACGCAAGGCGACGCAAGGCGACCAGATCGCGATCCGCGACGCGACCCCGGCTTCAGACCAGGCGGTGCAGCCAGCCGTGCCGGTCGCTCGTGCGGCCGTACTGGATGTCGGTGAGCTCGGCGCGCGTCCGCATCGTCACCGGACCGGCCGTGCCGTCGCCGACGACGACGTCGAAGTCGGTGCTCTTGAGCCGACCGATCGGCGTGATCACCGCGGCCGTCCCGCACGCGAAGACCTCGCTGATCGACCCGTCCGCGAGCCCGGCGCGCAGGTCGGCGAGCGCGACGGGCTGCTCCGAGACCTCGTGGCCGGCGTCGGACAGCAGCTGCAGGATCGAGCCGCGCGTCACGCCCTCGAGGATCGTGCCCGACACGGGCGGCGTCTGGACGCGACCGTCCGCGTGCACGACGACGACGTTCATCCCCCCGAGCTCCTCGAGGTAGGTGCCCGTCGACGCGTCGAGGAAGCACACCTGCTCGCAGCCCAGCGCGTACGCGTTCTGCTGCGGGAGCAGGCTCGCGGCGTAGTTGCCGCCGCACTTCGCGGCGCCGGTCCCGCCCGCGCCGGCGCGGTGCAGCTCCTGGTCGACCCAGATCGAGACGGGCTTGACGCCGCCCGAGAAGTAGGGGCCGACGGGCGACGCGATCACGAGGTACTCGACCTCGAGCGACGCGCGCACGCCGAGGAAGGACTCCGAGGCGTACATGAACGGTCGCAGGTAGAGGCTCATCTCCTCGCCGGTCGGGACCCACGCGGAGTCCGCGCGCACGAGCGCCTCGATCGAGCCGAGGAAGTCGGCCTCGGACAGCTGCGGCAGCGCGAGGCGCTCGGCCGAGCGCGCGAACCGGGCGGCGTTGGCCTGCGGCCGGAAGGTCCAGACCGAGCCGTCGGCGTGGCGGTACGCCTTGAGGCCCTCGAAGATCTCCTGGGCGTAGTGCAGCACGGCGGTCGCGGGGTCGAGCTGCAGGGGTCCGTACGGCTCGACCCGACGGTCGTGCCAGCCGTCCGCCTGCGAGTACGACACGCGAGCCATGTGGTCCGTGAAGACGGTCCCGAACCGGGGCGCCGCGAGCAGCTCTGCCCGCTCGGCGTCGGCGACGGGGTTCGTCGTCGCCCGCAGCTCGAAGAGGTCGGTGGACGTGGGGGAAGCGACGGTGCTCATGTGGGGGCCTTTCACCTGGGGCTGGTCTGACGGTACCCGGAGGCGACGGCCTGTGGTGAGACGAGGAGCGATCCTCAGCCCGCGACGCGCGCGGCGAGGTCCTTGCCCACCTCGGCCGTCGACCGTACTCGCTCCGCGGCACCCCGAGCGGCGATGTCGGCGGCGACCGCGTCCTGCACCCGCGTCGCCTGCGCGTGCAGGCCGAGGTGGTCCAGGAGGAGCGCGACGGACAGCACCGTCGCGGTCGGGTCGGCCTTGCCCTGGCCGGCGATGTCGGGGGCCGAGCCGTGCACGGGCTCGAACATGCTCGGCGCCGTGCGGTCGGGGTTGATGTTCGCGCTCGCCGCGAGGCCGATGCCGCCCGTGATCGCGGCCGCGAGGTCCGTGAGGATGTCGCCGAACAGGTTGTCCGTGACGATCACGTCGAACCGGCTCGGGTTCGTGACCAGGAAGATCGTCGCGGCGTCGACGTGCAGGTAGTCGACCGTGACGTCCGGGAACTCGGCGTTGACGGCCTCGACCGTCCGCCGCCACAGGTGGCCCGCGTGCACGAGGACGTTGTGCTTGTGCACGAGCGTGAGCTTCTTGCGCGGGCGTGCCGCGGCGCGTGCGAACGCGTCCCGCACCACGCGCTCGACGCCGAACGCCGTGTTGACCGACACCTCGTTGGCGACCTCGTGCGGCGTACCGACCCGGATCGCGCCCCCGTTGCCGACGTACGGACCCTCCGTGCCCTCGCGCACGACCACGAAGTCCACGTCACCCGGGTTCGCGAGCGGGCTCGCGACGCCGGGGAAGAGCGTGCTGGGGCGCAGGTTCACGTAGTGGTCGAGCGCGAAGCGCAGCTTGAGCAGCAGACCGCGCTCGAGGACGCCCGACGGCACCGACGGGTCGCCGATCGCACCGAGCAGGATCGCGTCGTGCGACCGGATCGCCTCGAGGTCCGCGTCCGTGAGCGTCTCGCCGGTCGCGTGCCAGCGGCGTGCCCCCAGGTCGAAGTCGGTGGTCCGGACGCCCACGCCCGAGCCCGACAGCGCCGCGTCGAGCACGAGCAGGCCCTGCTCGACGACCTCGGTCCCGATGCCGTCACCGGCGACGACGGCGAGGTTGATGTCCCGGGCGGTGGCGCTGCTGCTCATGGCGTCACCCTAGCGGCGCGTCCCAGCACCCGGACCATTCATCTCACCATCCGAACGCGACAGGAGGGGTCCGGCAGGACGCACCCGCGCGGTGCGGGCTGCGCGGTGCGGGCTGCGCGGTGCGGGCTGCGCGGTGCGGGCTGCGCGGTCCGGCTCGGCGGTGTCGGCGCAGTCGAGCGGGCGCAGTCGACCGGGTTCAGTCGACCGGCGGGGTCGGGCCGTGCGTCGGGTAGACGAGCTCGCACGTCTCCTCGACCGCGAGGTCGGTCGTCGTCACGCCGGTCGTCCGCACCAGCGCACGCGGCTCGCCCTGCGAGTCCAGCACGATCGCGAGCCCGCCCACGACCGGCAGGTCGTCGCCGTCGTGGAAGTCCTCGCGCGCGGTCGTCGTCGACGTGCGCTGCCGCGACAGGATCTCGCGCACCGCGTCGTCGGCCTCGGCGCCCTGCCCGTACGAGAACGACGGCGGCGGGACGACGTCGAGCGGCTCCGACCCGACGATCCCGTCGAGCTTGCCGAACCCGAGGTGACCGCGCGCGGCCTGCCAGAACGCCGAGATCCGCGGGTCGGGCCCCGTCACGTCGCCGACCGTGTCCTCGCGCCTCGCCTCGTCGTCTCCCATGCCCTCATGCTCGACCACCCCGCACGCGAACGCCACACATCCGCGCCGAGCGCACCCCGTCCAGGGGTGGCGCTGGCAGCGGATGTGTGGCGTTCGCGGGGGTGGGGGCGGTCAGCGGGCCGCCGAGCCCTCCGTGTAGTCCGTGTCCGACGGCTTGACCCACGCGAAGAGCTTGCGCAGCTCGCGGCCGACGGGCTCGATCGGGTGGTTCTGGCCCTTCTCGCGCAGCTCCTTGAACTCCGGGGCACCCGCGTCCTGGTCGTCGATGAAGCGCTTCGCGAACGCCCCCGACTGGATGTCCGCGAGCACCGCGCCCATGTTCGCCTTGACGTCCGGCGTGATGACGCGCGGGCCCGAGACGTAGTCGCCGTACTCGGCCGTGTCCGAGACCGACCAGCGCTGCTTGGTGATGCCGCCCTCGAAGATGAGGTCGACGATGAGCTTGAGCTCGTGCAGCACCTCGAAGTACGCGACCTCGGGCTGGTAGCCCGCCTCCGTCAGCGTCTCGAAGCCGTACTGGATGAGCTGCGAGACACCGCCGCACAGCACGGCCTGCTCGCCGAACAGGTCGGTCTCGGTCTCCTCGGTGAAGGTCGTCTTGATGCCCGCGGCGCGCAGGCCGCCGATCGCCTTCGCGTAGGACAGCGCGAGGTCCCACGCCGCGCCCGACGCGTCCTGCTCGACCGCGACGATGACCGGCACGCCACGCCCGTCGACGTACTCGCGGCGCACGAGGTGACCCGGGCCCTTGGGGGCGACCATGATGACGTCGTGGCCCGCGGCCGGCTTGATGTAGCCGAAGCGGATGTTGAAGCCGTGCCCGAAGACGAGCGCCGCGCCGTCCTTGAGGTTCGGCTCGATCTCGTCGCGGTACACGATGCGCTGGACCTGGTCCGGCGCGAGGATCACGACGACGTCCGCACCGGCGACCGCGTCCGCGACGGACGCGACCGCGAGGCCCTGGTTCTCGGCCTTGGCGCGCGACGACGAGCCCTCGCGCAGACCGACGGTCACGTCGACGCCCGAGTCGCGCAGGTTGAGCGAGTGCGCGTGCCCCTGGCTCCCGTAGCCGATGACGGCGACCTTCTTGGACTGGATGATCGACAGGTCGGCGTCGTCGTCGTAGAACAGCTCGGCCACGATGGCTCTCTCCTTCAGTGGGGTGTCCGGGTCCCGGACAGGTGGTGCTTGCGGGGTGTGGTTCTGCGGACGGTCTATCAGGCGGAGCGCGACACGCGCTCGAGCGCCCGGTCCGTGATCGAGCGCGAGCCGCGGCCGATGGCCACGGTCCCGGACTGCACGATCTCACGGATGCCGAACGGCTCGAGGGCGGCCAGCAGCGCGTCGAGCTTGCCCGGCGAGCCCGTGGCCTCGACGACGACCGTGTCCGGCACGACGTCGACGACGTGGGCCCGGAACAGCTGCACGACCTCGAGCACCGAGGTCCGCTGCGTGCCGTCCGCCTTGACCTTGACGAGCAGCAGCTCGCGCTGGACCGATGCGGCGTCCTCGAGCTCGACGATCTTGATGACGTTGATGAGCTTGTTGAGCTGCTTCGTGACCTGCTCGAGCGGCAGCTCCTCGACGTCCACCACGACCGTGATGCGCGAGATCTCGTCGTGCTCGGTGGGGCCGACCGCGAGCGAGTGGATGTTGAACGCCCGTCGTGCGAACAGGCCCGCGACGCGCGTGAGCACGCCCGGCTTGTTCTCGACGAGCACGGACAGCGTGTGACGGCTCATCGCTCAGTCCTCCCGGTCCCAGGCGGGCGAGATCCCCCGCGCGTACTGGATGTCGTCGTTGCTCACGCCCGCGGCGACCATCGGCCAGACCATCGCGTCGCGCGAGACCGTGAAGTCCACGACGACCGGCTGGTCGTCGATCTCGAGCGCGCGCTTGATCGTCGCGTCGACGTCGGCCTTCGTCTCGCAGCGCAGGCCCACGCAGCCGTAGGCGTCGGCGAGCTTGACGAAGTCCGGGATGTGCACGGTGCCGTGGCCGGTGTGCAGATCGGTGTTGGAGTAGCGCGACTCGTAGAACAGCGTCTGCCACTGGCGGACCATGCCGAGCGAGGAGTTGTTGACCACCGCGACCTTGATCGGGATGTCGTTGATCGCGCAGGTCGCGAGCTCCTGGTTGGTCATCTGGAAGCAGCCGTCGCCGTCGATCGCCCAGACGGTCCGGTCGGGCTCGCCGACCTTCGCCCCCATGGCCGCCGGGACGGCGTAGCCCATGGTCCCGAGCCCGCCCGAGTTGAGCCACGAGTTCGGCCGCTCGTACTTGATGAACTGCGCGGCCCACATCTGGTGCTGGCCCACGCCCGCGACGTACGTCGCCTCGGGACCCGTGAGCTCACCGATGCGCTGGATGACGTGCTGCGGGGCCAGGTGGCCGTCGGTGGGCTCGTCGTACCCGAGCGGGAACGTCTCGCGCCACGCGTCGAGCTGCCGCCACCACGCCTCGAGGTCGGGCTTGCCGTGGTGCGCGTGCTCGCGCTCGAGCTCGGGCAGCAGGTCCGCGAGCACCTCGCGCAGGTCACCGACGATCGGCACGTCGACAGCCTTGTTCTTCCCGATCTCCGCGGGGTCGATGTCGGCGTGCACGACGGTCGCGTGCGGCGCGAACGACGCGAGCCGCCCGGTCACGCGGTCGTCGAACCGGGCGCCCAGCGCGACGACGAGGTCCGCCTTCTGCAGCGCGGCCACCGCGGCGACCGTGCCGTGCATGCCGGGCATGCCGAGGTGCTGCGGGTGCGTGTCGGGCAGCGCGCCGCGCGCCATGAGCGTCGTCACGACCGGCGCGCCCGACGCGTCGGTGAGCGCGCGCAGCTGCGCGGCAGCCCGCGCCCGGATCACGCCGCCGCCGACGTAGAGCACGGGCCGCCGCGAGGTCGCGAGCAGGCGGGCGGCCTCGCGGATCTGCTTCGCGTGCGGCTTGGTCACGGGGTGGTAGCCGGGCAGCGCGACGTCCTGCGGCCACTCGAACGTGGTCTGCGCCTGCATCGCGGACTTCGCGATGTCCACGAGCACGGGACCGGGCCGGCCGGTCGCGGCCACGTGGAACGCCTCGGCGATGACGCGCGGGATGTCGTCGGCGTCGGTCACGAGATAGTTGTGCTTGGTGACCGGCAGCGTGATGCCGACGATGTCGGCCTCCTGGAACGCATCGGTCCCGATGAGCGACGCGCCCACCTGCCCGGTGATCGCGACGAGCGGCACCGAGTCCATGTTGGCGTCCGCGATGGGCGTCACGAGGTTCGTCGCACCCGGTCCCGACGTCGCCATGCAGACACCGACCCGGCCGGTCGCCGCCGCGTAGCCCGTCGCAGCGTGCCCGCCGCCCTGCTCGTGCCGCACGAGGATGTGGCGCAGCCGGGTCGAGTCCATGAGCGGGTCGTACGTCGGCAGGATCGCGCCGCCGGGGATGCCGAAGACGACCTCCGCCCCGACCTCCTCGAGCGAGCGCACGATCGACTGCGCGCCCGTGACCTGCTCGACCGTCCGCGCGACGTCGTCGGACGGGCTCGGGACGCTCGGCGCGTGGCGCGCCGCGCTGCCGACCACGGCGGGGCTCACGGGCGTCCGCGGCGGTGCCGGGTGGGGGCCCTGGACCATCGGTGTCTCCCTGCTGCTGGTGGTGCTCGCTGGTGGTGCTGGTCGATGCTCTGCGCAAAACAGAAAACCCCTCGCTCCGGCTGCTGAGCCGACGGTCGAGGGGTGAGCGCGCTGACGAGGCCTGTGCTGGCGGCCTAGCCCGCGCGCTCAGGAAGTACTACGAGGATCGTCTGCACGTCGGTGAGGTTACGCCTGCGTCGGTTCCGTGTCACGTCCGACCCTCGCCGTCTCACATCGTGGCTCACGCGCCCACATCGCGGATGACGCGGCGGCCGTGACCGCCCTGACCTCGCATCGTGTCCTCGCCGTGCTCCCCCGGCACGCGGATCGCCCTCTACGGTGGACGGAAGACGCACGACGCCAGCCACGACAGGGGTGCGAGATGGTCACGAACAGCAGGGCCCAGCGGGACGGCGTCCGCCGCCGGACGCTCGTCGGACCGCTCGTGGGACCGGTTTTCGGTGCGCTGCTCGCCGCGCTCGCGCTCACGTCGTGCAGCGACGGCACCGCCACGGCGGACACCCCGACCGACGAGGTCACGACGCCCGGCGGCAGCACGACGACCCCCACCGCGCCCGACGACGACGCCACGTCCGACGCGGGCACGAGCCCCGACCCGGGGACCACCGAGCCCGACGACGACGCGGTCGACGGGGAGTTCACCGCGCCCGGCACGACGCTCGAGCAGGAGCCGCAGGACGGGATGCTGTCGGTGACCGACGTCCGCACGGGCGTGCACGACGGCTTCGAGCGCGTCGTCTACGAGCTGCAGGGCGAGGGTCTGCCCGGCTGGCGCGTCGGCTACGTCGACGAGGCCGTCGAGGACCCCAGCGGCGAGAGCGTCGACGTCGACGGCGACGCCGTCCTGCAGGTCGTCCTGCTGGGCACGACGTACCCGACCGACGTGCCCGAGCCCGACGAGGACGTCCCCGGCAGCGGTGCGGTGCGCGAGGTCACGCGGCCGCTGACGTTCGAGGGCCAGACGCAGTCGTTCGTCGGGCTCGACGAGCAGCGCGGCGTCCGGGTGACGCTCCTGACGGACCCGGTGCGCGTGGTCCTCGACGTCGAGCTCTGAGCCCGCGTCGAGACCGGGCCCCGCTCAGGGCACGTCGCGCACCCGGAAGGACAGCGCCCCGAGCCCCACGACGACGACCGCGACGACGAGCAGCACGAGCCCGCCCTGCGCCTGCGACACGCTGTGCACGACGTCACCGCACACCTCGCCGAGCGTCGCGTCGGGCACGCACTCCTCGAGCGTGTACGTGGTCCCGCCCTCGAGCCAGGCCGCCACGTTCGTCGCGAGCGTCGCGCCGCGCGCGGGCGGCACGACGAGCGGCAGCGCGCTCTCGATCGCCGCGACCCACCACACGACGACCCCCGCGACGAGCCCGCCGTGCCGCAGCCCGAACGCGAGCCCGACGCCGAGCGCGGTGGCCCACAGCCCGACGCTCAGCGCCTGCCCCGTGGTCACCGCGAGCTCGCCGAGCGCCCCGGTGGTGTCCCCCACCGCGTCGTGCAGCGCCACGACCGTCGCGATCCCGAGCCCCGCGCACGCGAGCGCGACGAGGACGACGGGCACGGCCGCGGCCCACGACGCGAGCAGCCGGCTGGCGACGACCCGGCCCCGGCGCGGTGCGAACGTGAGCCACGTCCCCATGGCGCCCGACGTGAAGTCCCCGCTCACGAGCACGGTGCCCATCACCAGCAGGCCCACGAGCACGACGAACGTCATCGGCGCGAACCGCGTGTGCAACGTCTCGACGAGCCCCGGCCGGTACGGCAGGAAGGCGTCGAGCTCGGGCGCCGTGTACAGCTCCTCGCACGTGACCGTGTCGTCCCAGCCCGGCAGCGCGGTCTGTTCCTCGCAGCGTGCGAGCCAGTCGTCGTGGCCGTCCTCCCACGTGGCGACGGCCTCGTCGTAGCGCTGCTGCGCCTCGGCCACGGTGGCGGGCGACGGCGGCCGTGTGTCGTCCCACGCGGCGACGACGAAGCCGAGCGCGGCGATCACGAGCACGACCGCCGTGCCCCAGACCGCCGACCGCGAGCGCACGCGCATCAGCTCGGCGCGCAGCAGGGCCCTCATGACGCCTCCCGCCCCGCGAAGCCCCGCCGCGTCGGACGCGTCCGCCGCTCGGTCCCGCCGACGCCCACGTGCGCCGTGAGCTCGAGGAACACCGACTCGAGATCGTCACGCACCACTCCGACCTCGGACGCGTACACGCCCGCGTCCGCGAGCGCGCGGTTGACCGCGGCCGGGTCCGGCTCGCCGCCGACGAGCAGCGCACCGCCCTCGGGACGCACGCTCCACCCTCGTCGGACCAGCACGTCCGTCGCCGCGCCCGCGTCCGGCGCGACGACCCGCACCTGCTCCCGCCCGCGCACGAGGTCGGCGACCGGACCGCTCGCGAGCAGCCGCCCGCGCGCGACGATCGACACGGTGTCGGCGACCTGCTGGACCTCGGCGAGGATGTGGCTCGAGACGAGGACCGTGCGGCCCTCGTCGGCGAGCTGGCGCATCGTCGCGCGCACGTCCCGGATGCCGGCCGGGTCGAGCCCGTTCGTCGGCTCGTCGAAGATCAGCAGGTCCGGGTCCTTGAGGAGCGTCGCCGCGATCGCGAGGCGCTGCTTCATGCCCAGCGAGAAGCGACGGAACGGGTCACGCGCGCGTTCGGTCAGACCGACCCGTTCGAGCACGTCGTCGACGCGCGTCGCCGGCACGTCGATCGCGGCCGCGAGCACCTGCAGGTTGCGCCGTCCCGAGAACGTCGGGACGAACTTGGGCTGCTCGACGATCGCGCCGATGCGCCCCACGACGTCGGGCAGCCGCTCGGGCACGGGCACGCCGAACACGTGCGCCTGACCCGAGTCGGGCCGCGCCAGCCCGAGCAGCATGCGGATCGTCGTCGTCTTGCCCGACCCGTTGGGGCCGAGGAAGCCGTGCACGCCGCCCGCCGGCACGTCGAGGTCCAGCCCCTCGACGGCGACGACCTGCGACAGGTCGAAGCGTCGGTAGGTCTTGCGCAGGGCCCGCGTCGAGATCGCGGGTGCGTCGCTCGTGATGGTGCGTCCCCCCTTCGTCGTCGTCCCCCTGGACGTCGGCCGACGAGGCCGTGCGTGCGAGCCGGACGGGCGGGGATCACCCGTCCGGCGCAACGCTCACGCCACGTCGCGGCGCCGGAAGACCAGCGCGGCGAGCGCGACGACCACCACGGCGACGACAGCGAGCGCGACGCCACCACCCGCCTGCGTCACGACGTGCTCGGTGCTCGTGCAGGCGACCTGACCGAGCTGTTCCGGATCCGGCTCGCACACGTCGAGGTAGTAGTACGACCCGCCCTGGACCCAGGCGTCCAGGTTCATGCGCAGCGTGAAGGGCTGCAGCGCGGGGCGCAGCGCGGGCAGGAGGCTCTCGACCACGACGGTCCAGCCGACGACCACGCCGAGCACCGCGGCCGTGTGGCGCAGCAGCACCGCGAGCGCGGCACCCACCACGGCGAGCAGCACCGCGACGATCGCGATCCGCAGCCCCACGAGGGCGACGTCCTGCACCGAGCCGAGGCTCGGCCGGCCCTCCGGGACGCCCATGGCCGAGCTCTCAGGCCGGTGCAGCGCGTCGTTCAGGTCGAACGCGACCCACGTGCCGCCCGCGAGCACGGCCGACGCGACGACCGCGGTCGGCGCGAACCCGAGCGCGGTCGCGACGAGCTTGCTCGCGTAGACGCGTCCCCGGCGCGGCGCGAACGTCAGCCAGTTGCCGATCGCGCCCGTGGAGAACTCCGCGGCCACGAAGCTCGCCCCCATGGCGACCCCCGCGAGGACCAACAGCACCGCGATCCCTGCGACCAGGCCCAGCCCTTCGGTGTCGAGGTACTGCCGCCACGGCAGGAAGTCCTCGGCGTTCGGCTCCCAGGCGCAGTCGTAGTCGCCGGCCTGCTCACCGAGCTCCTCCACGGCCGCGGCCTGGTCCTCGAGGCACTGGTCGATGTCGGCCTGGGTCGGCGCGCTCGCCTCGGCGTACTCCTGTGCCTGCGCGAGCTCCGCGGCGCTCGGTGCGCGCGACGAGCTCCAGGCGTTGAGCGGCACGAGGGCCGCGAACGCGACCGTCACGACGGCGAGGACCCACAGCAGCGTGCGACCGTTCCACCGGTACAGCTCGGTGCGGACGAGGCGGATCATGCGGCACCTCCCGCGGCCGCGCGCCGACCGTGCTCGCCGTGCTGACCGGCCCCGGGGTCGTCGGGCGGACGCGTCCCGGGCCCCTGCCCCGCGGTGAGCTCCAGGAACACCGACTCGAGGTCGACGCGCACGGGCACGAGCTCCGAGACGAACAGCCCCTCGCGCGCGAGCGCCTCCGTCACGCGCGCACCGCCGGGGGCGCCGTCGACGAGCAGGTGGTCGCCGTCGCGGCGCACCGTCCAGCCCTGCGCCGCGAGCACGTCGCCCGCGGTCCCGGGCACCTCGATGCCCACGCGGATCGTCGTGGACGCCTTCGCGCCGATGAGCTCGGCGACGGTGCCGTGCGCGACGAGCCGACCGCGCGCGACGATCGAGACCGTGTCGGCGACCTGCTCGACCTCGGCCAGGATGTGGCTCGACACCAGCACGGTCTTGCCGCGCTCCGCGAGGCCGCGCATCGTCTGCCGGATCTCCCGGATGCCGGCCGGGTCGAGCCCGTTCGTCGGCTCGTCGAAGATGAGCAGGTCCGGGTCCTTGAGCAACGTCGCGGCGATCGCGAGCCGCTGCTTCATGCCGAGCGAGTAGGACCGGTAGCGGTCGCGCGCGCGGTCCGCGAGCCCGACGTCCGCGAGCACGACGTCCACGAGGTGCGGGTCGGCCCCGATCCCGCCCGCGAGCAGGCGCAGGTTGCGCCGCGCGGAGAAGTTCGGGAAGAACTTCGGCTGCTCGACGATCGCCCCCACGCGCGCCACGACCTCGGGCAGCCGGTCCGGCACCGGCTGGTCGAAGACGCGCATCGTGCCGGAGTCCGGGCGCACGAGGCCGAGCAGCATGCGGATCGTCGTCGTCTTGCCGGCCCCGTTGGGCCCGAGGAAGCCGTGCACTCCCCCGACGGGCACGTCGAGGTCGAGACCCTCGACGGCGACGTGCCGCGTGCCGCGCCGTCGGTACGTCTTGCGCAGCCCGCGTGTCGAGACCGCGAGCTCACCTGCGAACACCATGTCGTCCGTCCCCCTCGTCGCGCACCGTGCGCTGGCGAGAACGTAGCGGACGGATCGCCTGTGCGGGGCCGAAGACCGCAGGTCGGGCACGCGTGTCCCCGAACGGGGGACCTCTCGTCAGCGCGACCCGTGCTGCGGCGGCTGCGGGTCCATGTCGAAGGCGGGCAGGCCGTCGATGCTCGTGCGGTTCTTCAGCCGCCGGTAGTCGGCACGACCCTCGACCCCCTTGCGCTCCATGTACGGCGGCAGCAGGTCGCGCTCGCCCTCGTACGACATGAGGGGGACGCCGTACCCGCACGAGTCGGAGATCCGCTCGACGTCCACGACGACGACCGCGCGCGCACCCCGCGACTCGTCGTACCCGCCGTCGAACCGCGCGAGCAGGTCCTCGAACCCGTCCTCGTACAGCGTGACGAACCGGCCGCGACCGTGCAGCCGCACGATGTTCGGCGGACCGTCGAACGCGCAGAACATCAGCGTGACGCGGCCGTTCTCCCGCAGGTGCGCGATGGTCTCCGCGCCGGACGCCGTGAGGTCCACGTACGCGACCCTGTGCTCGTCGAGGACCGCGAAGGTGCCGCCGACGCCCTTGGGCGAGACGTTGACCCGTCCGTCCGGTCCCGACGGCGCGGTCGCGACGAAGAACACGTGCTGCGCCTCGAGGAACGCCCGCAGGCGTTCGTCGATCCGTTCGTGCACCTTCCCCATGCCGACGACCCTACGGGCGGCGTCGCCACGCGGCCCGCGGCGTCCCGCGGACCGGTCAGACGTACCGGCGCACGACGAGCGCCTCCCAGGGCCGCAGCGCGACCGGCGTGGCGACCACGCGCACGTCCTCGTAGTTCCCGAGCACCACCTCGGCGTCCGTCCAGACCTGGTCGACGAGCGCGAGCCGGTCCTCGTCCGTGAAGTTGCCGAGCACGAGCAGCTCGACGTCGTCCAGCCGACGCGTGAACGCGTACACGTGCTCGTCGTCGGGCAGCAGCATCGTGAAGTCGCCGAGCGCGACCACGGGCTCGTCGTGCCGCAGCGCGATCAGGCGCCGGTAGTGGTGGAACACCGAGCGCGGGTCGGCCCGCTCGGCCTCCGCGTTGATCGTCACGTGGTTCGGGTTGACCGCGAGCCACGGCGTGCCCGTCGTGAACCCCGCGTGCGGGCTCGCGTCCCACTGCACCGGCGTGCGCGCGTTGTCCCGGCTCATCGCGGCGAACGCGGCCAGCAGCTCGTCGTCCGTGCGGTACGCACGCGCCTGCGCGAGGTAGTTGAGGGTCTCGATGTCCCGGTACCCGTCGAACGACGTCAGGTGCGCGTTCGTCATGCCGAGCTCTTCGCCCTGGTACACGTACGGCGTCCCGCGGTGCAGGTGCAGGATCGTCGCGAGCATCGTCGCGGACTCGCGGCGGTACGCACCGTCGTCGCCCCAGCGCGACACGATGCGCGGCTGGTCGTGGTTGTCCCAGTACAGCGAGTTCCAGCCCCGCTCGGCGAGCCCCGCCTGCCACCGGCCGAAGCTCGCCTTGAGGTCCGTGAGCCGCACCGGTCGCGGGTCGAACTTGCCGCCCGGACCGTGGTCGAGCCCGACGTGCTCGAACTGGAAGACCATGTCGACCTCGGCGCGCGCCGGGTCCGTGAACAGCTGCGCGTCCTCGAGCGTGACGCCCGGCGTCTCACCGACCGTGAGGAGCGCACCGTCCCGGCCCGCGACGACCTCGCGGTGCATCTCCTGGAGGAACTCGTGCACGCGCGGGCCCGACGTGTAGTGCGGGCTGCCGTCCCCGAGCCGACCGTCGTGCGTGATGCCGTCGGGGAGCGAGCCGTCGTCGTGCACGACCTTCGAGATGACGTTGATGACGTCCATCCGGAAGCCGTCGACTCCCCGGTCGAGCCACCACCGCATCATGGCGTACACGGCGTGCCTGACCTGCGGGTTCTCCCAGTTGAGATCGGGCTGCTTGCGGCTGAACAGGTGCAGGTAGTACTCCCCCGTCGCCGCGTCGTGCTCCCACGCCGGTCCCGAGAAGAAGCTGCCCCAGTTCGTCGGCTCGGCGCCGGGGGTGCCGGGCGTCATGCCGGGGCGCGCGGGGCGCCACCAGTACCAGTCGCGCTTCGGGTCGTCGACCGACGAGCGTGACGCGACGAACCACGCGTGCTCGTCGGACGTGTGGTTGACGACGAGGTCCATGACGACCCTGATCCCGCGCGCGTGCAGCGCCGCGACGACCTCGTCGAAGTCCTCGAGCGTGCCGAACAACGGGTCGATCGCCTGGTAGTCGCTGATGTCGTACCCGTTGTCGTCCTGCGGGCTCGCGTACAGCGGTGAGAACCACACGACGTCCACCCCGAGCGCGGCGAGGTGGTCGATGCGCTGCAGGACGCCCCGCAGGTCACCGATCCCGTCGCCGTCGGAGTCCTGGAACGAGCGCGGGTACACCTGGTACACCACGGCCCGCGTCCACCACGGAGCGTCCTGCCGCGAGAAGCCCATGCCGCCCACGCTAGACACGCGCGGCCCGATGCGCCCGGCCGACGGGTGCAGCGGGTGGGGTTCGTCGTCACCGGTGCGACGGACCCCACCCGCGAGGCGCTGCGCTCAGGTCAGGACCGCACCCGTGCTCGCCGAGCCGACGAGCTTGGCGTAGCGGGCCAGGACGCCGCGCGTGTAGCGCGGGGGCAGCGGCGCCCAGTCGGCCCGCCGCGCGGCGAGCTCGTCGTCGGGGACCTCGACGTCAAGGCGCGAGTGCGCGACGTCGAGCCGGATGCGGTCGCCGTCGCGCACGAACGCGATCGGCCCGCCGTCGACCGCCTCGGGCGCGATGTGCCCGACGCACAGCCCCGTGGTCCCGCCCGAGAACCGGCCGTCCGTCACCAGCAGCACGTCCTTGCCCAGCCCCGCACCCTTGATCGCCCCCGTGATCGCGAGCATCTCGCGCATGCCGGGACCGCCCTTGGGGCCCTCGTAGCGGATCACGACGACGTCGCCCGCCTGGATCGTGCCGTCCTCGAGCGCGTCGAGCGCGGCCCGCTCCCGCTCGAAGACGCGTGCGGTCCCCTCGAACACGTCCGAGTCGAAGCCCGCCGACTTCACCACGGCACCGTCGGGCGCGAGCGTGCCCGACAGGATCGTGATGCCGCCCGTGCGGTGGATCGGGTCGTCGAGCGCCCGCAGGATCTTGCCGTCCGGGTCGGGCGGGTCGAGCTCCGCGAGGTTCTCCGCGACCGTCCGACCCGTGACCGTGAGGCAGTCACCGTGCAGCAGACCCGCGTCCAGGAGAGCCTTCATGACCACCGGGACGCCGCCCACGCGGTCCACGTCGTTCATGACGTAGCGGCCGAACGGCTTGAGGTCACCGAGGTGCGGCACGCGCTGCGCGACGCGCGAGAAGTCGTCGAGCGTGAGGTCGACCTCGGCCTCGTGCGCGATCGCCAGCAGGTGCAGCACCGCGTTGGTCGAGCCGCCGAACGCCATGACGACGGCGATCGCGTTCTCGAACGCCTCCTTCGTCATGATCTGCCGCGCGGTGATCCCCCGCCGCAGCAGCTCGACGACCGCCTCGCCCGAGCGGTGCGCGAACCCGTCGCGCCGCCGGTCCGCCGACGGCGGGGCGGCCGAGCCAGGGACGGACATCCCGATCGCCTCCGCGACCGACGCCATGGTGTTCGCGGTGTACATGCCGCCGCACGCGCCCTCGCCCGGGCAGATCGCACGTTCGATGCGGTCGACGTCCTCGACGCTCATGAGCCCTCGGGCGCACGCCCCGACCGCCTCGAACGCGTCGATGATCGTCACGTCCTTCTCGGTGCCGTCGGAGAGCTTGACCCAGCCCGGCATGATCGAGCCCGCGTAGAGGAACACCGACGCGAGGTCGAGCCGGGCCGCGGCCATGAGCATGCCGGGCAGCGACTTGTCGCACCCCGCGAGCAGCACCGAGCCGTCGAGCCGCTCAGCCATCATGACCGTCTCGACGGAGTCCGCGATGAGGTCGCGGCTCACGAGCGAGAAGTGCATGCCCTCGTGACCCATCGAGATGCCGTCGGAGACCGAGATCGTCCCGAACTCGAGCGGGTAGCCGCCCGCGGCGTGCACGCCCGCCTTCACGGCCTTCGCCAGGCGGTCGAGCGACAGGTTGCACGGCGTGATCTCGTTCCACGAGCTCGCGACGCCGATCTGCGGTTTCGCGAAGTCCTCGTCGCCGAGCCCGACCGCGCGCAGCATGCCGCGCGACGCGGTCGCCTCGAGCCCGTCCGTCACCTGCCGCGAGCGCGGCTTGAGGTCCACCTGCCCGTCACCCGTCATGGGCCCACCGTAGGAGCCGTCCGACGACCGCGCGAGAGGGTGTCCGCGGTCAGCCGCGACGCAGCAGGCTCACGTCGCGCACCGCACCGCGGTCGGCCGAGGTCGCCATCGCCGCGTACGCCTGCAGCGCGGGCGAGACGTAGCGGTCCCGGTCGCGGGGCTGCCAGGGGTTCTCCGACGACTCCATCTTCGCCCGGCGCTCCGCGAGCACCTCGTCCGGCACGTTGATCCGGATGAGGCGCGTCTCGACGTCGATCTCGATCTCGTCGCCGTCCTCGATGAGCGCGATCGCGCCGCCCGCGGACGCCTCGGGCGAGATGTGCCCCACCGAGATGCCCGACGAACCGCCCGAGAACCGCCCGTCGGTGATGAGCGCGCAGACCTTGCCGAGCCCGCGGCCCTTGATGAAGGACGTCGGGTACAGCATCTCCTGCATGCCCGGACCGCCCGCGGGGCCCTCGTACCGCACGACGACCACGTGGCCGGGCTCGACCTGCTTCGACAGGATCTTCTCGACGGCCTCGTCCTGCGACTCGCACACCAGCGCGGTCCCGACGAAGTGGAAGAGCTCGGGGTCGATGCCCGCGGTCTTGATGATCGCGCCGTCCTCGGCGAGGTTGCCGCGCAGCACCGCCAGGCCGCCCTCGACGGTGTAGGCGTGCTCGAGGTCGCGGATGCAGCCGTTCGCGGCGTCGGTGTCGAGCGACTCCCACACGTTGCTCGTCGAGAACGCCTGCGTCGTGCGCACACCGCCGGGTGCGGCGAGGAACAGGTCCTGCGCCCGCTGCGTCGCGTGCCCGCCACGGATGTCCCAGTCGTCGAGCCACGCGCGCAGCGTGGGCGTGTGCACGCTCGTCACGTCGTGGTCGAGCAGACCCGCGCGGTCGAGCTCGCCCAGCAGCGCGGGGATGCCGCCCGCGCGGTGCACGTCCTCCATGTGGAAGTCCGGGTGGTTCGGGGCGACCTTCGACAGGCACGGCACGCGGCGCGAGAGCGCGTCGATGTCGGCGAGCGTGAAGTCGACCCCGGCCTCCTGCGCGGCCGCGAGGATGTGCAGGACCGTGTTCGTCGAGCCGCCCATCGCGACGTCGAGCGTCATGGCGTTGGTGAACGCGGCCCGGGTCGCGATGCCGCGCGGGGCCGCCGTGTCGTCCTCGTCCTCGTAGTAGCGGCGCGCCAGGTCCACGATCGTGCGACCGGCCTCGAGGAAGAGCTCGCGCCGCGCGGTGTGGGTCGCGAGCGTCGAGCCGTTGCCGGGCAGCGACAGGCCGAGCGCCTCGGTCAGGCAGTTCATCGAGTTCGCCGTGAACATGCCCGAGCACGAGCCGCACGTGGGGCACGCGCTCTCCTCGACGGCCGCGAGCGCCGCGTCCGAGACGGCGTCGTCGGCCGAGTAGTTGATCGCGTTGACGAGGTTGAGGTGCGTCTTCGCGACACCGTCCGCGACGACCGCCTTGCCGGCCTCCATCGGCCCGCCGGACACGAAGATCACCGGGATGTTCAGGCGCAGCGCGGCGTTGAGCATCCCGGGCGTGATCTTGTCGCAGTTCGAGATGCACACGAGCGCGTCCGCACAGTGCGCGTTGACCATGTACTCGACCGAGTCGGCGATGAGGTCGCGGCTCGGCAGCGAGTAGAGCATGCCGCCGTGGCCCATGGCGATGCCGTCGTCGACCGCGATCGTGTTGAACTCCTTGGCCACGCCGCCCGCCTCGCGGATCGCGCCCGCGACGAGGTCGCCCATGTCCTTGAGGTGCACGTGGCCGGGCACGAACTGCGTGTACGAGTTCGCGATCGCGATGATCGGCTTGCCGAAGTCGTCGCTGCCCATGCCGGTCGCGCGCCACAGCGCGCGGGCACCGGCCATGTTGCGGCCGTGGGTCGAGGTCCGGGAACGCAGCGGACGGCTCATCGAGATCTCCTTCGTGGCGCACCCGGCCGGGCTGGTCGAGCGGGGGCTCGAGCAGGCGTGGCGCGGACCGGGAAGCTGGTGCGACGGCGGTCAGCCTACGTCCCACCTGCACCGACGAGCCGTGCGCGTCCACCCCTCGACCCCCGACGACGAACCGGCCCCGCGCCCTGACCGCCAGGAGGCGGGCGGAGGGGGGCGCGGGGCCGGTGGGGTCGTCGCGTCGCAGCCCTACGGCGCGGCGACCTCCGTGGCCGTCCACCGATCGTCGTCGTCGATCTCGTGGACGGGCCCCACCAGGTGGACGCTGGTGCGAGCGGCACGGTCCGCACTCGTGCCGACCCACAGCTCCAGCTCACCGGGCTCGACGATCCGGCGCAGGTCGCGACCGCTGAACGCCACGCGCGTCGTCGGGACGTCGAACGTCACGACCGCCGACTCGCCCGCCGCGAGGCTGACGCGCCGGAACCCGACGAGCTGTGCCACGGGCCGGGTCACGCTCGCGACCACGTCGTGCGCGTACAGCTGGACGACCTCGTCGCCCGCGCGGTCGCCCGTGTTCGTCACGCGGGCCGCGACCCGGATGCGCCCGCACGTCTCGACGTGCGTGCTCTGCGCGACGAGCTCGTCGTACGCGAACGTCGTGTACGACAGGCCGAAGCCGAACGGCCGCACCGGTGAGGTCGGCAGGTTGGTCACGTCACCGTCGCCGCCCAGCGCCGGGTGCAGGTACGAGTACGGCTGCGAGCCCGCGGACCGCGGCAGGGTGACCGGGAGCCGACCGCTCGGGTTGATGCGCCCCGACAGCACGCCGGCCACCGCGGGCCCACCCTCCTCGCCCGGGAAGAACGCCTGCACGACGGCCGCGCACCGCTCGGTCGCCCAGCCGATCGCGTACGGGCGACCCGTGAGCAGCACGAGCACCACGGGCGTGCCGGTCTCCAGCACGGCCTCGACGAGCGTGCGCTGCACGCCCGGGAGCTCGAGGTCGTCGCGGTCGCAGCCCTCGCCGACCGTGCCGCGCCCGAACAGCCCGGCCCGGTCCCCCACCACGACGACCGCGACGTCGGCACCCGCCGCCGCCTCGACCGCCGCGGCGATGCCCGACGTGTCGGGCGCGTCGACACCGCAGCCCTCGGCCGCGACGATCTCGACGCCCGCGAGCTCGTCGCGCAGCGCGGCGAGGACCGTGGGGACCTCGATGCCCGTGGCGACGTCCGGGTGGTGCTCGAGCACGTGGTTGACGAACGAGTAGCAGCCGAACATCGCCTCGTGGCGGTCCGCGTTCGGTCCGACGACCGCGACGCGCGCGGGTGCCGGACGGTCGCCGCCGAGCAGCGGGAGCACGCCGTCGTTCGCGACGAGCACGACCGACTCGGCCGCGAGCCGGGCCGCGACCGCGCGGTGCTCGGCCGTGTCCAGGTCGATGCTCGTCGGAGGCTCGCCCTCGAACGCCTCGTCGAGCAGCCCCAGCTCGGCCTTCTGCAGCAGCGCGCGCGTCACCGCCCGGTCGACGAGCGCCTCGTCGACCGTCCCCGCGGCGATCGCCGCGGCGAGCGGCTCGAGGTACGCGTCACCCGTGGGCAGCTCGACGTCGATGCCCGCCGCGAGCGCCAGCCCGGCGGCCTCGCCGAGGTCGGCGGCCACGTGGTGGAGGATGTCGAGGAACGCGACGCCGAAGTAGTCGGCCACGACGACCCCGTCGAAGCCCCAGCGCCCCCGCAGCAGGTCCGTGAGGATCGTCGGGTCCGCTGCGACGGGGACGCCGTCGATCTCGGTGTACGCGTGCATCACCGAGCGCACGCCGCCGTCCCGCACGGCCATCTCGAACGGCACGAGCAGGACGTCCGCGAGCTCGCGCGGCCCCACGTGGACCGGTCCGAAGTTCCGGCCGGACTGCGACGCCGAGTAGCCGACGAAGTGCTTGAGCGTCGCGTGCACGCCCGCGCCCTGCAGGCCGCGCACGTACGCCGTCGCGACCTCGCCGATGAGGTACGGGTCCTCGGCGATGCACTCCTCGACGCGGCCCCAGCGCGGGTCGCGCACGACGTCGAGCACGGGCGCGAGCCCCTGGTGCACGCCGAGCTCGCGCATCGAGCCGCCGATCAGCCCGGCCATCCGCCCGACGAGCTCGGGGTCGAACGCCGCACCCCAGGCGAGCGGCGTCGGGAACGTCGCGGCCTGCCACGCCGAGAGCCCGGTCAGGCACTCCTCGTGGACGAGGGCGGGGATCCCGGTGCGTGCGACGAGGTCGCGCTGCCGCTCCCAGAGCCAGCGCGCGCGCTCGACCGGGTCGACCGGGCGCGTGCCGTAGACGCGTGTCAGGTGGCCGAGGCCGTGCCGGACCGCGTCGTCGAGCCCGCCGTCACGCGTGAACTCGCCCTGCAGCGGGGCGACGACCTCGCCGTCGCCCTTCTCCCAGAACCCGACGACCTGTGCGAGCTTCTCCTCGAGCGTGAGCCGTCCGACGATCTCGGCGACACGTGCGTGCGCCGACGTGGCGTCGGGGCTCGCGCTCGTCGTGGTGCCCGTCGTGGGCACAGGGGTAGCCATGGTGCTCTCCGTCATCGTCGATCAGCCCTTGACCGCGCCCTGGAGACCGCTGACGATCCGGTTCTGCATCGCGAGGAAGAAGATGAGCGCCGGGATCATCGCGACCGAGGTGAACGCGAACACGCCCGCGATGTCCGTGGAGTGCTCCGCCGAGTAGTCGGCGACCCCCAGCGGGAGCGTCTTGTTGTCGGACTGCAGCAGGAGCAGCGGCAGCATGTACGCGTTCCACGAGCCGACGAACGCGAGCACGCCCACCGTGATGAGGCCCGGACCGGACAGCGGCAGGAGCACGCGCCAGAAGAAGCCGACGCGGCTCGCACCGTCGAGCTGTGCGGCCTCCTCGAGCTCGCTCGGGATGGCCTGCAGGAACGGGCGCAGGATCACGACCGTGAGCGGCAGCGCGTAGGCGGCCTGCGGGAGCGCGATCCCCCACCACGAGTTCGACAGACCCATGTCGCGGATGAGGATGAACAGCGGGATGACGCCGACCGTCGCCGGGAACAGCAGGCCGGCGACGAAGATCGTGAAGATGCCCTCACGACCGCGGAACTGGTAGCGCGCGAGCGGGAACGCCGCCATGACGCCGCAGATGACGACGAGCGCGGTCGTGATCGCCGCGATCGCCACCGAGTTGAAGGTGTAGCGCCAGAAGTCGGGGTTCGAGAAGACGCCCTTGTAGTTGTCGAGCACCCACGGGTTCGGCATGCCCGACGGGTTGAGGACGAGGTCACCGTTGGTGCGGAAGCCGGAGACCACGCCGTACAGCACGGGACCGACGGAGAACGCCACGACGACGAGCGCGACGAAGTAGATCAGCGGGCTCCCGCCGCGCATGACGTTGGTCGAACGCCCGCGCGTGCGGTTCTGTGCGGCGGCCGCGGCAGCGCCTCGGGGCTCTGCGATGGCGGTGCTCATCGGGACACCTTCTTCCGACGGACGACCGTCGTGGTGTTGTCACGGTTCATGATGAAGCGCTGGTACAGCAGCGCGAGGACGAGGGCGACGACGAACAGGACGACCGAGGCCGCGGCGGCGATGCCGTAGTTCGAGCGCTTGGTGCCCTCCGTGATGAGGAAGGTCGCCATCGTGCTGGTCGAGTTGGCGGGCCCGCCGCCGGTGAGCACCCAGACCATGTCGAACAGCTGCAGCGAGCCGATCATCGACAGGAACGCCCAGGTGCGCAGGGTCGGGCCCAGCATGGGGATCGTCACGCGGCGCTGGATCTGCCACCACGACGCGCCGTCGAGCTGCGCGGCCTCGTAGAGCTCCTCGGGCACGCCCTGCAGGCCGGCGAGGAACAGGATGATCGCCATCCCGAGGTACTTCCACGTGAGCACCGCGACCAGCGCGGGCAGCGACGTCTCGAGCGTCCCCAGGAAGCCTTGTTCCGGTCCGCTCAGCCCGATCTTGTCGAGCACCGTGTCGATGATGCCCTCGCCGGGGACGAACATCTGGTACCAGATGACACCCGCGATGACCTCGGAGATCACGTACGGGACGAAGATCACGGTCCGCAGCACGCCCTGGAACCGCATCTTGCGGTTGAGGAGCAGCGCGATCGCGAGACCGAGCGGGAGCTGGATCGCGATCGAGGCGACCACGATGATCATGTTGTGCTGGAACGCCTCGACGAACTCGGGGTTGTCGAGCACCCGCCGGTAGTTGTCGAGACCGATGAAGTCCTGGAGGGGCCCGTAGCCCTTCCAGCGGTAGAACGAGATCTGGACGGCCCGGACGACCGGGACGACCACGAACAGGCCGAGCAGTGCCAGGGCCGGTGCGACGAAGGCCGCGATCTCGAGGCGCTTGCGCAGGGACGCTCCGTTCCCGCGGCGTCCGCCCGGCCCGGCGGCCGCCGGCCGCGCCGAAGCGCGACCGGCGACCGTCGTGAGGGAGGACGTCGCAGGCGAGGCGGTGGCGCCCACGGGGGCGGTCGCTTCGTCTGCCACGTCGATCACTTCTCCGCGTCCGCCGCAGCCTGCGTGGCGTCGACGACATCCTGCGGGCTCGCCTTGCCGGCGAACAGGTCCACGATCTTCGAGTTCATCGCGCCACCGATCGAGTCACCGAAGGCGGTGTCGAAGTAGAGCTGGACGAACGGCGCGTTGTCACGGACCTCGAGGAGGCTCGCGAGTGCCGCGTCGGAGACCGAGCCCACCGCGTTCTCGTTGGTGGGCAGACCCATGTCGAGCTCGGCGAAGCCCTTCTGGACCTCGTCGGACAGCAGGTACTCGGCGAAGTCGACCGCCTCGTCGGGCGCGTCGGCCGAGACGCCCCACGCGTCACCGCCACCCATCTGGGTCTCGGGGTCGCCCTCGCCGCCCTCGACGGCCGGGAACGAGAACCACGCGAGGTTGTCGCCGATGCCGGCCTCACCGATCTCGTCGGTGATGCCCTGCATCACGCCGGGCTCCCAGTGACCCTGGAGCTCCATCGCGACCTTGCCCGTGGCGAGCATGCCGGACGCGCTCGTGGCGCCCTTCTGCGCGACCGTGGACAGGAAGCCGGCGTTGAACGGCTCGGCCTTGAGCAGCTCCTGCAGCGACTCGCCCGCGCGGACGAAGCACTGGTCGCTGAAGTCGAGCGTCTTGACCGCCGTCTGCAGCGCCTCGGTCGAGCACTGGCGGACCGAGAAGTAGTACCAGTAGTGCGCGGCCGGCCAGCCCTCGCCCGCACCCACCGAGATCGGCGTGATGTTCGCGGCCTTGAGCTTGTCGATCGCGGAGTACATCTCGGACCACGTCTTCGGCGCCTCGGTGATGCCGGCGTCCGCGAAGAGCGCCTTGTTGTACCAGAAGCCCACGACGCCCATCGAGAACGGCAGCGCGTAGGTCTTGCCGTCGACCTGGAAGCTCGTGACCGAGCCACCGAGCTTGGCGATCGTGTCCGCCGCCGCCTCCGACAGGTCCTTGGTGACGCCCGCGTTCACGTGCCCGACGAGCTCGCCGCCGCCACGCTCCATGTAGATGTCGGGCATGTCGCCCGACTGCATCGCAGCCGAGAGCTTGGTGACCATGTCCTCGTGCTGCATGGCGTTGACGTCGATCGTCACGCCCGGGTTCGCCGCCTCGAAGTCGGCCGCGACCTTGTCGTAGTAGTCCTTGCCCTCACCCGTGTTGGAGTTGTGCCACCACGTGATCGAGACGTCCTTCTTCCCGGCGTCGCCACCCTTCGTGGCGTCGTCGGTGCTCGCGCTGCTGCCGCCGTCGTTCCCACAAGCAGCCAGAAGAGCGATCGTCGCAGCGAGCGCGATCCCCGCACCCGCACGGCGCATGCGTGCCATGTCTGGTCCCTTCAGTCGTCGTTGACCCACCTGGACGAGACCGAGAGTGCCAAAGTTTCGGTCGGAGTGTCAATCGTTATCGAAACCGATATCGACACCGTTACCAAACTGATGCCGAGTGCCCTAGGATCGCGACGTGGAACAGACCGGTCGGATCAAGATGTCCGACGTCGCGCGTGAGGCCGGCGTCTCGGTGGCGACCGTGTCGAAGGTCGTCAACGGCCGGTACGGCGTCGCCCAGGCGACGCTCGACCGCGTGCAGCAGGTCATCTCCGACCTCGGGTACGAGGCCAGCCTCGGCGCGTCGAGCCTGCGCTCACACCGCACGCACGTGGTCGGCATCCTCGTCGCGGAGTTCGAGCCGTTCAGCACCGAGCTGCTCAAGGGTGCCGCGCAGGCGATCGGCTCGACCGAGTACGAGCTCCTCGCCTACTCCGGCGGCGGTCGGCGCGCGAGCGTCGGCTGGGAGCGCCGCTACCTGTCCCGGCTCGGCGGCACGCTCATCGACGGCGCGATCATCGTGACGCCGACCGTGGTCGACGCCCAGGGCGTCATCCCGGTCGTCGCGATCGACCCGCACACCGGCCCGTCGGGCCTGCCGACCGTGGACGCGGACAACTTCGCGGGCGGCGTCATGGCGACCGAGCACCTGCTCTCGCTCGGCCACCGCCGGATCGGTCTCATGGGCGGCCGCCCGGACCTCGAGTCCGCCCGGCTGCGCGAGGCGGGCTTCCGGGCCGCGATGCAGGCCGCGGGTGCCGTGGTCGACGAGACGCTCGTCGTGAACGGCGGCTACCGGCCCGAGACGGCGACGCAGCCCGCACGCGACCTGCTCGACCGCCCCGACCGCCCGACGGCGGTGTTCGCCGCCAACGACCTGTCCGCGATCCGCACCATCGAGATCGCCGGTGAGCTCGGGCTGCGCGTGCCCGACGACCTGTCCGTCATCGGGTTCGACAACGTCCCCGAGTCCGCGCTGTGCGAGCCGCCGCTCACGACGATCCACCAGCCGCTGCGCGACATCGGCGCACGTGCGCTGCACCTGCTCGTCGACCTGCTCGACGGCAAGGACGTCGCGACGCACCTGCGGCTGCCGACGCGCATCGTCGAGCGCGCCTCCTGCCGCGCGCTCGGCTGAGTCGCCCCGACCGCTCCGCGGCGCTCACGCGAGGCCGGGGCCCGGCCTGGGCCCGGCGACTGTCGACGTGCTCGTCCGCACCCTGGCCGTCGCTCCCCTGCCCGTCACTCCCCCTGCGGGACCGCCGGCCGCTCGTCGTCCTGCTCGACGCCCTCGCGGATGTGCCGCGTGACCCACGGCGCGACGGCGAACATCGCGAGCGCGAAGCCGAGCGCCACCGCACCGATCCACCCGAAGTAGGCGGTCGGACCCACGTCCTTCGTCGCCTGCACGAGCTGTGCCGTGATCGCGTTGCCCGCGCTCGTCGCGAGGAACCACAGCGCCATGGCCTGGCCCCGGAACGCGCGCGGGGCGAGCAGGGTCGTCGCCGCCAGGCCCACGGGCGACAGGCACAGCTCACCGAGCGTCTGGATCACGTACACGACGATGAGCACCCACCACGGCGAGCGCCCGTCCCCCGCGATCGCCGAGGCGCCGGCCAGGAACAGGAAGGACAGCGCCGCGCCCGTGAGCCCGATCGCGAACTTCACGGCGGTCGGCGGCCGGTCGCCGAGCCGCACCCACAGCCACGCGAACACCGGCGCGAGCACGATGATCGCGGCCGGGTTGACCGACTGGAAGAACGCGGGCGACACCGCGCGGCCGAAGATCTCGAGCTGGGTGTGGTCGCGCGCGTAGGCCGACAACGTGCTCGCGGCCTGCTCGAAGATCATCCAGAACAGCATGGCCGCGACGAACAGCGGGATGTACGCGCGCAGCCGCGAGCGCTCCCGGTCGGTGACCTTGGGCGAGCGGAACATGACCCAGAACGTCGCGACCGGTGCGGCCAGCGCGACGTACGAGAGGGCGTCGACGACCGTCGCGGTGTCGAACCCGCCCGAGACGACCGCCGCGAGCGCGAGCGCGAGCGCGCACCCGACGACGACCGCCACGACGAGCCGCACGACTCCGCGCCGGTCGCCGGCCGTGAGCGGGTTCGGCGGCTCGTCGCCCGCGCCGCCCAGGAGCGCGCGGCCCGCGACGAAGAACACGAGCGCGAGCGCCATGCCGACCGCGGCGACGGCGAAGCCCGCGTGGTAGCCGCCGATCTCGCGCGCGATCCCGACGAGGATCGGGGCGAGCAGCGAGCCGATGTTGATGCCCATGTAGAAGATCGAGAACGCCGAGTCGCGCCGCGTGTCATCGCGCGGGTACAGCTCGCCGACCATGCTCGACACGTTGGGCTTGAGCAGCCCCGTGCCGAGCGCGACGAGCACGATCCCGAGGTAGGAGAACGACGCGTCCGGCAGCGCGAGGCTCACGTGCCCCGCCGCGATCACGACGCCGCCGTACAGCACGGACCGGCGCGCACCGATCACGCGGTCGGCGAGCCAGCCACCGATCACCGACAGCAGGTAGACCGAGGCCCCGTAGGCCGCGACGACCGCGTTGCCGAGGTCGTCGTCGAGCCCGAGGCCGCCGTTCGCGAGCGTGTCCGTCAGGAAGTACAGCAGGATCGCGCGCATGCCGTAGTAGCTGAACCGCTCCCACAGCTCCGTGCCGAACAGCGTCATCAGCCCGAGCGGATGCCCGAAGAACGCACGGTCGCGCGGGACGACGGCGGTCGTCCCGGGGGGCTGCGCGGTGGTCCCGGGTGCGCCGGACCGTTCCTCGGCGGGGTCGTGCGGCTCGGCGGCGCGGCGTTCCATGGGCCTATCGTGCTGGTCGCAGGGGGTGCCGCACCAATCGCTAGGTCAGCTGGCGCGCGCGGTACTCGTCCTCGAGCATCCCCATGTCGATCCCGTCGCACCAGCGCTCGCCGTCCCGGTACGCGTCGCGGCGGCGTCCCTCGACGCGGAAGCCGAGGTTCTCGTAGAGCGACACCGCGCGCGTGTTGACCGCGAGGACGTCCAGCCCGACGCGGTGCAGCCCGAGCCCGTCGAACGCGAACCCGAGCACGAGCTCGATCGCCTCCGTGCCGTACCCGCGGCCGCGGTAGGCCGGACGCATCGCGAGCCGCAGGTTCGCGCTCGCGACCGCCTCGTCGATGTCGTTCAGCACGATCTCGCCCAGGTACTCGTCGTGCCCGACGAGCGTGATCGCGAGGTCGACGCGGCCCGGCTCGTCGGCGACCGACGCGCACCACGCCTCGATCTCCTCGAGCGAGAACCGGTGCGTCGTGCCCGTGAGCCGACGACCCTCGGGGTCGCTCACCGACTCCCACATCTGGGGCGCGTCCGACGCGCGGACCGGCCGCAGCGTGAGCATCTCGCCCTGCAGGGTCGGCTTGTCGTCGACGCTGCTCACGTGACCGGTCATGCGCCGCCTCCTGGTTGGGTGCTCCGAGGCTAGGCCACCGGGCCGTGCGACGCGCCCAGCCCGCCCGGCAGGTCGCGGGACCGGTCGCCGGACGGAGCGCCTCCGGACGCCTCGTCGCGACGCGGACGGACGACAGCGGCGCCGCCGCGGAGGTCAGCCATCCTCCGCGGCGGCGCCGCCGTCCTGCTGCCGGGCGGCGCGGGGACCGTCAGCCTGTCCCCGCGCCACCCGACCGGTCGGCCGGGCTACGCCTCGCCCAGCCGCCTGCCTCGACGCACGACGAGCAGGAGCACCAGACCCGCGACGAGCGCCGCGGCTGCGACCGCGACGAGCCCCGTCTGGAAGCCCGTGGCACCGAGCTGCGGGTCGGCCGCGAGGACGCGGACCGTCGCCTCACCGCTGAGCCCCGACGTCAGGCCGCGCACCTCGAGCGTGTGCGTCCCGAGCGTCGCGTCGGACGGGATCGTCACGCGCAGGTCGACCGAACCGTCCGCCGCCGCGGTCGCGGCGAGCAGCAGGCGCGGCGCCGAGTGCAGCCAGACCTCGACCCGCTCGTCGGGCTCGAAGCCCGTGCCCCGGATCCGCAGCGCGCCACCCTGGCGCACGTCGTGCTGCGAGAGGTGCAGCACCGGCTGGTCGGCGGGCGTCGTCGGACCGTCCGTGCCCGGCTCGGCGCCCGGCTTCGTCCCCGGGTCGGTACCAGGGTCGGTACCAGGGTCCGTGCCCGGGTCGGTACCCGGGTCGGTACCGGGGTCCGTGCCCGGGTCCGTGCCCTCGCTGCCGGGGTCGGTGCCCGGCTCCGTGGTCGCGGCGACGAGCCGACCGACGCCCCAGTGCGCGGTCGTCTGGTAACCCGTACCCGTCGGGTCGGCCCAGTTGATGATCGACGTCCGGCTGCCGTCGGACGCGTCGTTCACCTGGAAGTCGAGGCCCTGGTAGGTCCCGAGGCCGCCCCACTCGAGCAGGCTGATCGCCGCCTCGACGCGGTACCCCGTGTCCGTCCGGGTCACCGAGCTCGTCACCCGGTCGCGCTGGAACTGCTCGTCGCCCGTGCCGAACGACAACGCACCGTCCGCGTCGATGCGGATCTGCGTGTCGTCGTACCGGTAGGAGCCGTTCTTCACGTTGCCGCCGTCGACGTAGATCTCGACCGAGTCCTTCGTCCACGGGTCGCTGCCCGTCGTGTCGACCGTCGGGTCGACCACGTCGGCCAGCACGTACAGCGTGTTGTCCAGCCAGAGCGTGCGGAACGTGCCGACCGCACCCTTCGCGCCCGACGTGACCTTCGTGGTCGTCACCGAGGACGCGTCAGCCCACACGTCGTCGACGACGCCGTCGATCTCCGGGGCCGTCGTGGCCTGCGGGATCTCGGTGTACGACAGCGGCTCGACGAGCGCGACCGTCCCGAGCACGCCCGGGGTGTTCCAGCCGGTCGTCGTCCCGTCGGCCACGACGCGCACGTCGAGGTCGACGGAGTCGCCCTGGGCGGCACCCGCGAGCGGGACCGTCGTGACGACGGACCACCCGCCCGACCGCTCGACCGCCCCCACGCTGCCGCGCGCGACCGTCACGACCCCGTCCGACGTCTCGAGCAGGACCGCGTCGCCGCTGTCCTTCGTGGCGTCGTCGACGTCGACGAACACCGTCAGCGCGTCGGGCGACCAGCGGAGCTGGAACCGCGCCGCGTCGCCCACGGGGTGCAGCGGGAGGCGCTGCCACTCGTCGGAGCCGACCGTGTAGTCACCGCCGTCCGCCGCGAAGGCGTCCGCGCTGCGGATCGCCGCCGGGAGCGCGAGCCCCGCGGCGCCGTAGTAGGCCGGCTTCGCCTTGAACCAGTCGTCGAACAGCAGCGGCTTGCCGTTGTTCGAGGCGCGCCACGAGCGGCCGTCGGTCAGGCCCCAGGTCGTCACCGAGAACAGGCTGTCCGCGTGCTCGCGGAAGCTGTCGAAGGCCGCCTTGAGGTAGTAGCCCTGGTCGATCGACTTCGCGGTGTCGGGCGATCCGACGAACACGTCGAGCTCGGTCACGGCCTGCACGAGCGGCGTGCCGTCGGCCTTCTTCATGCCCTCGAAGTCGGCGATCGCGTCCTCGAGCGTGCCCACCGGGGTGGACAGCGCGACGTGGAACTGGTGGCCGACGCCGTCGATCGGCACGTCACGCGCGACGAGCCGCTCGACGAGCGCCTTGTACCGCGCGCGCTTGCCGGTCTGCTCGGTGTTGTAGTCGTTGATGAACAGCGTCACCGGGTGCGCGGCACCGCTCGCGGCGTACGTCCCGTTGAACGCCTCGTTCGCGAACTCGAACGCGTCGTCGACGAACGTGTCGTCACCGTAGATGCGGTACCAGGCCGAACGGCGCATGCCGTCGGACGTCGACGTGCCGTCGTCGATGACCTCGTTGACGACGTCGAACGCCACGAGCGGGTTCGTCGGCGAGCCGAACGGTCCGTACTGGTCGGACAGCGCCTTGGCGACGTTGCCGATGTGGTCGTGCAGCCGCTGGCGCAGCTGGGCCTTGGTCAGGTCCGCACCCTCGTCGTCCTGGTAGAACCAGTCCGGCGTCTGGCTGTGCCACAGGAGCACGTGGCCGTAGACCCGCAGGTCGTTCTCCTGCGCGTAGTCCATGAGGGCCGTCGCCTCGGGGTGCATCCGGAACGTGTCCACCCCGGTGCCCGAGTACCAGGCCTCGACCTTCATGTAGTTCTCGGAGGTCACCTGGTCGAAGTGCTTGAGCAGCAGCTCCGACGCCGTGCCGGCCGTCTCGCGCGAGTCGATCGCGACCCCGACCGGGAAGTCGACCGTGTCCTTGAGCGGCGTCAGGTCCTCGACCTGCGCGTCGGGGGTCGACACCACGGAGATGTCGTCGACGAGGAACGGCGAGATGTTGCCCGTGCCCGTCGAGACGTACTTCGTCTCGAAGTACAGCTCGGCGGCGGTGTCGAACGCCGGCATCGTGAACGTCCCCGTGACGTGCACCCACTGGCTCGACGACAGGCCCGTGATCTGCACGAGGTTCGAGAACTTGGCGTCCTCACCCGTGACCGTGCGGGCCGAGAGCGTCATGTCGCCCGGGGTGCCCTCGAACTTGATCCACGCCGACAGGTCGTAGGACGCACCCGGCGTCGCCGAGTCGGTGACGTCGATCTGGATGCCCTGGCCCTGCGAGGTGCGCTCGGCGACGCGCACCGCGTAGGTGCTCTCGTGCGCGTCGTCGTCGGTCACCTCGACGAGCCCCGCGGGACCGGTCGCGTCAGCGCGCGCCGTCCAGCCCTGCAGCGTGCCGTCCTCGAAGTCGGAGTCCGCGAGCGTGACGCCCTTGGGCGCCGCACCGCCGGCCGGGAGCGTGAACGTCCAGCCGTCGGCGAGCAGCTCGCTCACCACGGTCTTGACCGCCGCGACCCCGGCTGTGCGGTCACCGCCGCCGTCGTGCACGAGCACGATCTGACCCGGGTGCGACGTGATCGTCGAGCGCAGCGCCGCCGTCAGCTTCGCCTCGTCGCCCGCGTTCTCGGCACCGTCCCAGTCGTTCACCAGGTTCGCGACCGCGAGCGGCTGCATGCCGAGCGCCACCGCGACCGGCGCCGTCTGCCCCCACTCGCCGTTGGGTGCCCGGAAGTACGGCACCTCGGCGGTCGGGTCGCCGAGCGCCGTGCGGATCGTCGCCAGGTTCGCCTTGAGCCGCGTCGCCGCCCCCGCCTGGTCGAGGCTCTTGAGCGAGTCGTACGTCGTGGAGTGGTTGCACAGCGTGTGACCGTCCTGGACGATCCGCTTGAGCACGTCGGCACCGCCGGGAGCCGTGACGTTCTGGCCGATGACGCAGAACGTCGCCAGGACGTCGTTGGCCTTGAGGAAGTCGAGCAGCTCGAGCGTCGTCGCACCGTTCGGCCCGTCGTCGAACGTGAGCGCCGCGGTCTTGTCCGTGCCGCGGGCCGACGCGATCGGCGCCTGCGTCGGGTTCAGCGCGCCGCCCGGCACGAAGTCGGGGTCGGTCTCGACGTAGTCGCCGCCGCCCGAGGCCGCCTTGCCCGTGATCTCCACGTCGTCGACGAGGAAGTCAGGGTGCACGGCGTCGATGTCGGCCGCCTCGAAGTACAGGATCACGGACGCGAGCCCGGCCGGGCGCGTGTACGTGGAGCTCAGCTCCACCCACTCGTCCGCCGTGACGGTCGCGGACGCGATCTGCTCGTACGCGTCGTCACCCGACCCGGTGTTCGTCTGGGCCGTGATCTTGACGACGGACGAGCCCGTGGTCCCGGGTGCGAGGCGCACCCATGCCGAGACGTCGTAGGTCGAGCCCGCGACGAGCGTCGACGTCAGGTCGGCCTGCGTCCCCGCCCAGCTCGCGCTGCGGTTCGTCACCGCGAGGGCGCTCGTACCGCCGTGCGCGTCGTCGCTCGTGAGCGCGACCGTCGAGCCCCGGGCTCCCCACGGGTCCGCCGCGCTCTCGAAGTCGTTCCCGACGACGACCTCCGGCTCGCCCGCGTCCGGCGCCTGCGCGGTCACCACGACGTCGTCGAGCTGGTACGTGAAGGAGAGCGCAGGGTCCGGCTCCGGGTAGGGCCCCGTGCCGAGGTAGACCTGCTCGGGCGCGTCCGTCGCCGGGACCGTGAACGTGTTGGTGATCGTCGTCCACTCGTCCGTGAGCGTGGTGTCGGGGCTCAGCCAGCCGTAGGCCGGCTTCGTCACCCAGCGGATCGGGACGCCGGTGTCCCCCTCGACGATGCGCGCCTGCGCGGAGAGGGTCACGACCGTGCCGGCCGCCAGACCGTCGAAGAGCCCTTCCGGCGTCTGCACACCGTCGAAGTTGGCGGCGCGCGCCACCTCGTAGACCGTGCTCCCGGCGGCGTCGACGAACGTCCCGCTCGCACCGGAGGGGACGAGGTCGCCGAGCGTGCTGTCGTCGAAGTCGGACGCGAGCAGCGTGACGTCGGACGCGGCCTGGGCGGCGAGCGAGCTCGCCGTCACGACGGCGAGAGGCGCGACCAGCAGCGCGGCCGCCGCGACGAACGCGGGGCCTCTCCTGCGGCGCACGTGAGAAGGACTGGACATCGACGCTCCCTTGCGTGACATGAGCCGGTGTGTGGTCGCGACCGTATCGCGTGAGTATCGGTTCTCGCACCGATCTTTCGGTAACGATTTCGATACCGTTCCACACCCGAGCGGCGCCATCAAGTCACCCCTCTGGGTGGCGCACGACCCGACGGAACCGCCGATCGTGCGGGTGTTCGCCTGTTCAGTGGCCGGAAGACGACGAAGCCCCGAGCAGCCGTGGGGGCCGCTCGGGGCTTCGTCTGTACCGCGGAGCGGGTCCGCGGCGCCATGAAACTTTCGGTCAGGCCTGGACGCGCTCCAGCACCAGCTCGCGCACGCGGCCAGCATCGGCCTGTCCGCGCGTGGCCTTCATGACCGCACCGATGATCGCGCCGACCGGACCGAGGTTGCCGGACCGGATCTTCTCCGCGATGTCCGGCTGGGCCGCGAGCGCCGCGTCGATCGCCTCGAGGAGCGGGCCGTCGTCGGAGACGACCTCCAGCCCGCGCGCGACCACGACCTGCTCGGGGTCGCCCTCGCCCGCGAGGACACCCTCGAGGACCTGGCGCGCGAGCTTGTCGTTGATCCGGCCCGCGTCGACGAGCGACTGCAGCGCGCCGATCTGCGCCGGCGTGATCGGCAGCTCGGCGAGCTCGACCTCGCGCTCCTTCGCCGTCCGCGCGAGCTCACCCATCCACCACTTGCGCGCCGCGGCCGGAGCCGCGCCCGCCGCCACCGTCGCCTCGATGAGCTCCACGGCGCCGGCGTTCACGACGTCGCGCATCTCCGCGTCGGCGTAGCCCCACTCGCCCTGCAGCCGACGCCGACGAGCGGCGGGCAGCTCGGGCAGCGCCGCCCGGATCTCCTCGACCCACGCGGGGTCGGGCACGATCGGCACCAGGTCGGGCTCCGGGAAGTAGCGGTAGTCCTCCGCGTCGGACTTCACGCGCCCGCTCGTCGTGACCCCCGTGTCCTCGTGCCAGTGCCGGGTCTCCTGGACGATCGCGCCGCCCGCGTCGAGCACCGCAGCCTGCCGCGAGATCTCGTAGCGGACCGCGCGCTCGACCGAGCGGAACGAGTTGACGTTCTTCGTCTCGGTGCGCGTCCCCAGCGGGCTGTCCGGCGTCGCGCGCAGCGACACGTTGACGTCGGCACGCACGTTGCCGCGCTCCATGCGCGCCTCGGAGACCTCGAGCGCCCGGAACAGGTCGCGCAGCGTCTGGACGTACGCGCGCGCCACCTCGGGCGCCCGCTCCCCCGCGCCCGTGATGGGCTTCGTCACGATCTCGACGAGCGGGATACCCGCACGGTTGTAGTCGACGAGCGAGTACTCCGCACCGTGGATCCGGCCCGTCGCGCCGCCCACGTGCGTGTTCTTGCCCGCGTCCTCCTCCATGTGCGCGCGCTCGACCTCGACGCGGAACGTCGAGCCGTCCTCGAGCTCGACGTCCACGAACCCGTCGTACGCGATCGGCTCGTCGTACTGCGACGTCTGGAAGTTCTTCGGGACGTCCGGGTAGAAGTAGTTCTTGCGGGCGAAGCGGCAGGACGCGGCGATCGAGCAGTTGAGCGCGAGCCCGATCCGGATCGCGTACTCGACCGCGGTGCCGTTGACCGCCGGGAGCGCCCCCGGCAGCCCGAGGCTCACGGGCGTGACCTCGGTGTTCGGCTCCGCGCCGAACGTCACCGCCGCACCGTCGAACATCTTGGTCCGCGTCCCGAGCTCGACGTGCACCTCGATGCCGATCACCGGGTCGAAGCGCGCGACGGCGTCGTCGTAGTCGACGAGGTCGACCGTGGCCTGGCTCATCGCGCCACCTCCAGCTCCGGGGCCTGCGCGAGCAGCGGACCGCCCCACTCGTTCTCCAGCAGCGCCTCGAGCGCCGCACCCACCCGGTAAAGGCGGTC
>Ga0206103_100180_pt1 | contig 46266 bp, 50 predicted proteins | sample 1B5Ametagenome_FD_148638 | JGI IMG/M metagenome (GOLD analysis project Ga0206103, IMG submission 148638) | Enriched microbial communities from leaf-cutter ant dump, University of Wisconsin, Madison, United States - 1B5A | ecosystem: Environmental > Terrestrial > Nest > Insects nest > Nest dump... | reverse complement strand
GCGGGATCGAGGTCGCGGGCCGTGGCTCGCGAGGTCGGCACCGGAGTCGCGAACGCGGTCGGGAGCCGCGAACTGGATGGGGAGTTGGGCGGGTCGGGGTGCCGAGCTGGTGGGGGAGCTGGGAGCTGAATCGGGGTGGTGAGCCGGGAGCTGGATCGAGGGTGGTGAGCCGGGGTGGGTTGTGGGGGTGGTGGCGGCCGGCTCGGCTGCTGGGTCGTTGAGTTCGCGGTTGCGGGATCGAGGTCGTGGGCCGTGGCTCGCGAGGTCGGCACCGGAGTCGCGAAGTGGATGGGGAGTCGCGAACTGGATGGGGAGTCGCGAAGTGGATGGGGAGTCGGGCGGGTCGGGGTGGCGAGCTGGTCGGGGGGCCGGAGCTGGATCGGGGGTGGGGAGGCGTGGGGTGGGTGGGGCGGGATTGGTGGGGGGAATGGCTCAGGGGGGTGGCGGGGCGGCCGATGGGGTGGGCAAGGCCTATGGACGGGCCGGCGCTCGCAGCGCGGAAGACCAGGGACGGGGCTTGCCATGATCGTCGTGACACGACTGACGGGAGAGAGGTTCGGGATCAACTCGGACCTCATCCAGCGCGTCGACAGCGCACCGGACACGATCGTGACGCTCGTCGACGGCGCGAAGTACATCGTCGCGGAGCCCCTGCACGAGCTCATCGACCTCATGGACGAGCGTGCCGCCCGCGTCCTCGCCCGGGCGCAGGACATCCGCAACCAGGTCAAGCTCGCCGCCGTGCCGGACCCGCAGGACGACGAGACATCGACGGCGCCGACCGCGCTGGCCGCCCCGCTGCCCCTGCGACCCCGGAGCGTGTGATGGATCCCGCAGGCCTCATCGGCATCGGCACGGCGCTCGCGGCGATCTTCGGGGCGATGGTCCTCGAGGGCGCGCAGCCCATGTCGATCATGCTGCCCGCACCGCTGCTGCTCGTGTGGGTCGGCACGATCGGCGTCGGCATCGCGGGGCACACGCTGCGCGACGTCAAGAACGCGTTCGCGGCGGTGCCGCGCGCGCTGCGCTCGAAGACGCCGGACCCGTCGGTGACGGTCGAGACGGTCGTCTCGCTCGCCGACCGGGCGCGTCGCGAGGGCCTGCTGGCGCTCGAGGACGCGGCGCGCGGCATCGATGACGAGTTCCTGCGCGGCGGGCTGCAGGGCGCGATCGACGGCACCGACCCGGAGGACCTGCGCCTCATCCTCGAGGACAAGATCGCGACGAAGCGCGCGCAGGACAAGGTCAACGCCAAGTACTTCCAGGACATGGGCGGCTACGCGCCGACGATCGGCATCATCGGCACGGTCATCTCGCTCGTGCACGTGCTCGAGAACCTCTCGGAGCCGGCCGCGCTCGGTCACTCGATCGCCGCGGCGTTCGTCGCGACGCTGTGGGGCATCCTGTCCGCCAACGTGATCTGGCTGCCGCTCGGCACCCGCATCAAGCGGATCTCCGACCTCGAGTGCGCGCACATGGAGGTCACGCTCGAGGGTCTGCTCGCGGTGCAGGCGGGGGCGAACCCGCGCACGGTCGGCGAGCGCCTGCGCTCGCTCATCCCGGCCGACCTGGTCGACGCGGCGGGCAAGGACAAGGACAAGGCCGCGGCATGAGCGCGCACGGGTCCGGCCGCAAGGGCGGCCGTCGCCGTGGCGGGGACCACGACGAGGAGCACGTGAACCACGAGCGCTGGCTCGTGAGCTACTCGGACATGATCACCGTCCTCATGGCGCTGTTCATCGTGCTCTACGCGATCAGCCAGGTGGACCACGGCAAGTACATGGAGCTGCGCCAGTCGCTCGCGTCGGGCTTCCAGTCGGACACGGGCAGCGAGTCCGTCCTGGACGGCACGACGAGCATCATGGACGGCCAGTCGATGCTCCCGGAGCAGACCACGCAGGACGGCTCCGCGGGCATGGTCGACGCCGACCAGGGCCTCGGCCAGCAGGGCAAGGACCCGATGTCGCAGCTGTCGCCGACCGAGCCCGACGACGCGGTCGACCCCGAGGTGCTCGCCGCGGCGAAGGCCGAGGCGGCGCACCTCGCGGAGATCCGTGCGGCGATCCAGAAGCACCTGGACTCCGCGGGTCTCGGCGACACCGTCCGGTTCCGCGTCGACGAGCGCGGGCTCGTGCTCGGGCTCGTCGCGGACGACGTGTTCTTCGCGGCGGCGTCCGCCGTGCTCACCCCGACCGCCGAGCGCGTGCTCGACGTCGCGGGCCCGACGCTCGCCGGGCTCGGTGAGCAGATCTCGGTCGAGGGCCACGCGAACGTCCTGCCGGTCTCGGGCCGGTACGCGACGAACTGGGAGCTGTCCGCGGACCGTGCGACCCAGGTGCTGCGCCACCTCGTCGAGTCCGACGGCCTGCCGGGCAACCGGATCATGGCGGTCGGCTACGGCGACGAGCGCCCCCTCGTCGAGGGCACGAGCGCGCAGGCGATGGAGACCAACCGACGCGTGGACCTGGTGATCCTGTCCGACGCGCCCGAGGCCGTGCGGGCCCTGCTGCCCGCCGTGAGCAAGGAGTGACCATGCCCGTGGAGCAGCGAGTGGTGGGCGGCGCCAAGATCGGCGGCCCCAAGATCGGCGGCGCCAAGATCGGCAGCGCGGCACCCGAGCCCGAGCCGGAGCCGGCCAAGAAGTCGAAGAAGAAGCTCCTGCTCGTCGTCGTCCTCGTCGTCGTGCTCGCAGGCGCCGCCGCGTGGTGGTTCCTGCTGCGGCCCTCGGACGCGACGGGCGCACCGGCCGAGCCGCCCGCACCCGAGAAGGGCGCGATCATCGCGGTCGAGCCGATCAGCCTCAACCTGACCGACGGGCACTACCTGCGGCTCGGGTTCTCCCTGCAGCTCACCGCCGACGCGGACGCGACCATGGACACCGCGCAGGCCACGGACACCGCGATCACGGTGTTCTCGGGCCGCACGGTCGCCGAGGTCTCGGACCCCGCGACGCGTGAGGAGCTGCGCACGCAGCTCGCCGACGAGCTCGCCGACGTGTACGAGGGCGAGGTGATGGGCGTCTACCTGACGGACTACGTCACGCAGTAGCAGCGGGGCCCGGTGGTGACCGGGCCGACGACCGCTGCCCGCCGGCCGAGCCGGCGGCGACCGGGGCGCCATGGAGGGCGCCGCACCGCTGCGCACCCCGCTGACGGGGAGCCCGCCCACGGATGGGACGGGGCGCAGAGAGCACGACCCGCGCCGGGTGAAGTCGTCCCCGGAACCGCTCACATCGTGCTGCCGTCCGTCGATAGGTCGGCCGTGACCGTCCTCGACGCCCCCGCGCCCGGCTCTGCGCGCGCCCGAGAGCCGCACGTCGAGCCGTACGACTTCCGTCGGCCGCTCACGCTCGTGCGCGAGCACGCCCGCCACCTCGAGATGGCGTTCGGGCGGCTCGCGCGGCAGTTCGGCACGCAGCTCACCGCGCGCCTGCGGGCCGTGAGCCAGCTCGAGCTCGAGCAGATCTCGCTGCACACGTACGAGGAGTACGTCGCGAGCCTGCCGACGCCGACCGCGATGGTGCTGTGCTCGATCGAGCCGAGCCGTCAGACGGGCGTCCTGCAGCTGCCCGTCGAGGCGACGATGGTGTGGGTCGACTACCTGTTCGGCGGCGACGGCCGTGGCGACGACCGCCCGGGCCGCGAGCTCACGGAGATCGAGCTCACGCTCGTGCGCGAGCTGCTCGAGCACGCGCTCGCGGACATGGAGTACGCGTTCGCGGGCATCATCCGCATCGGGCTCGGCGTGCGGTCGGTGCAGTACAACCCGCAGTTCGTGCAGGCTGCCGCGGCGACCGACGTCGTGCTGGTCGCGTCGTTCCGGCTGCGCGTGGGCGAGCGTGAGGACGCGCTGACGCTCATGCTCCCGGCCGAGCAGATGATCGCCGCGCTGCAGGTCGCCGACGGCGCGGTCGCGACGAACCCCGACGACCGCCGCCGCGTCGAGCTCGCGCAGGCCGAGCTCGTGCAGGCCGTCGCGGGCGTGCCCGTCGAGGTCGGCGTGCGGTTCGCGCCCGTGACCGTCCGGCCGCGCGACGTGCTGGCCCTCGAGGTCGGCGACGTCCTGCCGCTGTCCCACCCGTCCACCGAGCCGCTCGACGTCGTGGTCGACGACGTCGTGCTCGCCAAGGCCGCTCTCGGCAGCCACGGGCCCCGGCTCGCCTGCCGCGTCGTCGCCGTCACCGAGGAGATCCACGCATGACCACCACAGCAGCCGTCGCGGGCGCCGCGACCTCCGTCGACGCGGCCGCGGTCGCGCAGGCCGCCGTCGCGCTCGTCCCGTCCTCGGTCCCGCTCGTCGCGGTCCCGTGCGGCGTCGCCGACGTGCCGACCGGGTCCGACGCGGTCGTCGCGACGTTCGTCGGCGCACCGAGCGCGGACCTCCTGTTCGTCGTGGGCGACGCGCTCGCCGACGTGGCCGCCGCGGGCGCCGCCGCGGGCACGCGGCTCGAGGCGGGCGACGCGCTGCGTCCCGCGCTCGAGGCCGCCGCCGCCGAGCTCGGCGCGGGCGTGCTCGAGGCCGTGCGCACCGAGCCGGTCGCGCAGGTGCTCGTCGCGGGCTCCGAGGTCTTCGCGCTGCAGCACGAGGGCGACACGGTCGCGTGGTTCGCGGTGCGCGTGCGCGCCGGCCAGGCCGCCGCCCCGACGACGACCGCGCACGTCCCGACGCAGCGCGGCTCGATGCGCATGCTCTACGACGTCGACATGACGCTCACGGCGCAGATCGGCCGCGCGACGCTCCCCGTGCGCCAGGTCCTCGACATGGTCCCCGGCACGGTGCTCGAGCTCGACCGCGCCGCGGGCAGCCCGGCGGACGTCATGGTCAACGGGCGGCTCGTCGCGCGCGGCGAGGTCGTCGTGGTCGACGAGGCGTACGGCGTGCGGATCACCGAGATCGTCGCCGACGAGGACCGGCACTGACCATGGACTCCGTCATGCTCGTCGCGCGCGTGGCGCTCTCGCTCGCGTGCGTCGTGGGGCTCATCTGGTACGCGGGCCGTCGGCTCGGTGCACCCGCGAAGGCCGGTCGGCGCGCGGACGGCGAGCACGACGTGCGGGTCGTCGGTCGCCAGAACATGGGTCGGCACTCGGGCGTCGCGGTGCTCGCGATCGGCAACCGCCGCGTGCTCGTCGGGTACGGCGAGCAGCAGGTGACGATGCTGACCGAGCTGGGTCCCGTCGTCGCGCCCGTCGAGGACGCGACCCCGACGAAGCAGCGCTCGCGGGCGCCCAGCAGACCCGCGCTCGTGGGCCGGGCGACGGCTCGGGACGACGCAGGGCTTGCGGCCGCGGTGGGGGCGGCCGACAAGCCCGGGCGGACGGTCCCGACGACGAGCGTGTCGCGGACGGGTGCGCAGGGCCGCACGGCGACGACGAAGGGCCGCGCGGCCGGTGCGCTCGGCGCGGCCGGCGCGGTGCCGGGTGGCGCGCTCGCGGGCTCGGTGCTCGCCCCCGACACGTGGCGCACGTTCGTGCACGCGCTCCAGGACCGGACGGTCCGACGGTGAGCCTCGGCCTGGCGCGGGGGACCGCCGGGCGCCGGCTGCTCCTCGTCCTGCTCGTCGTCGCCGCGCTCGTCGTGCTCGGCGCGGTGCTCGCGCAGCCGTCCTGGGCGGCCCCGAACCCGCCGACGCCCCCGACGACGCCGGGTGCGCCCGCGACCCCGGGCGACACCGTCTCGGTGTCGGTGAACGGCGTCAACGGCACGCCCAGCTCGTCGGTCGTCGTGCTGGTCGCGATCACGCTGCTGTCGGTCGCGCCCGCGCTGCTGCTCATGATGACGAGCTTCACCAAGATCTTCGTCGTCCTCGCGCTGTCCCGGAACGCGCTCGGGCTGCAGGGCGTCCCGCCGAACCAGGTGCTCGCGGGTCTCGCGCTGTTCCTGTCGCTGTTCGTCATGGCACCGGTCGTGAGCGACGTCAACGACACGGGCGTGCAGCCCTACCTCAACGGTGAGATGACGTTCAGCCAGGCGGTCGACGCGGGGTCCGACCCGCTGCGCGACTTCATGCTCGAGCACACGCGCGAGCAGGACCTCGCGCTCCTCACGCGCGCCGCGGACCAGCCGAACCCCGCGACCCCCGAGGACGTGCCGCTCACGACGCTCATCCCCGCGTTCCTGCTGTCCGAGCTGCGGTCCGCGTTCATCATGGGCTTCGTCATCTTCGTGCCGTTCCTCGTCATCGACCTCGTGGTCTCCGCGGTCCTCATGGCGATGGGCATGATGATGCTGCCGCCGGTCATGGTGTCGCTGCCGTTCAAGATCCTGCTGTTCGTGCTCGTCGACGGCTGGGGACTGATCGTCACGTCGCTCGTCGGCTCGTACACCGGGGGCGGCTGATGGACACCAGCACCGTCCTGTCGATCGCGTTCGACGCGCTCGTCCTCGCGGCCAAGCTCGCGGCCCCCGTGCTCGTGAGCGCGCTCGTCGTCGGGTTCGTCGTGTCGCTCGTGCAGTCCGTGACGCAGATCCAGGAGATCACGCTCAGCTTCGTGCCCAAGGCGCTCGCGGCGGGCATCGCCCTGCTCGTGTGCGGGCACTGGATGATCACCGAGCTCGTGACGTTCACGCACGAGATGTTCGGCCGCATCCCCGCGCTGGTGGGGGGCTGAGCCGTGGGCCCGATCGCGATGACGATGCCGCTCGCGCAGATCGAGACGGTCATGCTCGCGAGCGTGCGGTTCGCCGCGTTCCTCGTGATCGCGCCGCCGTTCTCGCACCGCGCGATCCCGGCCCAGGTCAAGGTCATGCTCGCGCTGGGCCTCGCGCTCGCCGTCGCGCCGCGCCTCGAGCCGCTCGCGGACGAGGGCACGCCGACGTTCGTCGCGGCGCTCGTGACCCAGGCGCTCACGGGGGCCGCGCTCGGGTTCGTCGTGATGATGGTGTTCTCGGCCGTGCAGTCCGCGGGCGGGCTCGTCGACATGTTCGGCGGGTTCCAGGTCGCGGCGGGGTACGACCCGCTCGGCATGACGAGCGGCGCGGTGTTCCAGCGGTTCTACCAGCTCCTCGCGCTCGTGCTGCTGTTCGTCACCGACGGGCACCTCGTCGTGGTCGCCGGGCTCGTGCGCACGTTCGACGCGATCCCGCTCGACGGTCTCGTCGACACGGGCAGGCTCGCCCAGACGCTGTCCGACGGCCTGGGCCAGATGTTCCTCGCCGCGCTGCAGATCGCGGGACCCATGCTCGTCGTGCTGTTCCTCGCGGACGTGGGCCTCGGCCTGCTCACGCGCGTCGCGCCCGCGCTCAACGCGTTCGCGCTCGGCTTCCCGCTCAAGGTCATGCTGACGCTGCTCATGGCCGGGTTCGCGGTCGTCGGCCTGCCGCACGTCGTCGAGGGGCTGACGGGGCACTCCGTCGCGGAGCTGCTGGGGGTGGTCCCGTGAGCGGCGACAGCGGCGACAAGACCGAGAAGGCCACACCGCAGCGCATGAAGGAGGTCCTCCGCAAGGGGGGCCTCGGGCGCTCGCAGGACCTGTCGGCGTGGCTCGGGCTCGGCGCGGCGGCGATCATGCTGCCGGCCGTGGTCCTGCGGGGGCGCGAGGCGGCGGAGCACCAGCTCGCGACGTTCCGTGACGTCGCCGCGGACCCGACGACCGAGGGTGCGCTCGGTGCGTTGACGTCCGGCCTGGGCAGCATCCTGGGGACGCTCGCGCCGCTGTTCGCGGTGGTCGTGGTCGTGACGCTCGTCGTCGGGCTCGCGCAGGGCGGGTGGCGGCCGCAGAAGTTCCGCCTGCACGTGGACCACCTCAAGCCGAAGTCCGCCGCGCAGCGGTTCGTCGGGAAGCAGGCGCTGTGGCAGGGCGTCAAGACGCTGCTCAAGAGCGCGGCGGTCGGGCTCGTGCTGTGGTTCGCGGTGCAGGGTCTCGTGCCGATGGTCCTCGCGTCGGGCCGTCTGCCGCTCGACGAGCTGCTCGGGCAGGCGTCCGCGGGGACGACGAACCTGCTGCGCCTGGGCATCGGCGCGGGCCTGCTGCTCGCGGTCGCCGACGTGGTCGTCGTGGTGCGGCGCAACCGCAAGCAGACCCGCATGTCGCGCCAGGAGATCAAGGAAGAGCACAAGCGCACCGAGGGCGACCCGCACGTCAAGGGTCAGATCCGGTCCCGGCAGATGGCGATGAGCCGCAACCGCATGCTCGCGGAGGTCGCGAACGCCGACGTGCTGCTCGTCAACCCGACGCACGTGGCCGTGGCGCTGCGCTACCAGCCCGGCACGGGTGCGCCGCGCGTCGTCGCGAAGGGCGCGGGGGCGCTCGCCGCGAAGCTGCGCGGCCTCGCGACCGAGCACCGCGTGCCGATGGTCGAGGACGTCCCGCTCGCGCGTGCGCTGCACGCCGCGTGCGAGGTCGGGCAGGAGATCCCCGCGCACCTGTTCACGGCCGTCGCGACCGTGCTCGCGTTCGTCATGAACCTGCGCCGGCGCGGTGCGGCCGCGGGTCAGCACCGGCTGGCCGCGCCGACGATCGCCTCCGACGACCCGACGAACCATCGCGCCGCGGCCCGCGCCGCGCGCCGACCCGTCCGCGCCCCCCGCACGCCGGACCACGCACCAGACCACGCACCTGACCGACAGGCCCCCGCCGGGGCCGCACCCGCGTCCGGGAGGGCGTCATGAAGAACCGTTCGATCGCGCCCATGGCGGTGCCCGCCGGGGTCGTCGGCGTCGTCCTGCTGCTCGTCGTGCCGCTGCCCGCGGCGCTGCTCGACGTGCTCATCGTCATCAACATCACGTGCTCGCTCGTGGTGCTGCTCACCGCGATGTACGTGCAGCGGCCGCTCGACTTCTCGGTGTTCCCGTCGCTGATCCTGGTCCTGACGCTGTTCCGGCTCGGGCTCAACGTCGCGTCGACCCGGCTCGTGCTGCGCGACGGGTTCGCGGGCCAGGTGATCGACGCGTTCGGGCACTTCGTCGTCGGCGGGTCGCTCGTGATCGGCCTCGTGATCTTCCTGATCCTCGTGGTCATCCAGTTCGCGGTCATCACGAACGGTGCGGGCCGCGTCGCCGAGGTCGGTGCGCGGTTCACGCTCGACGCGATGCCCGGCAAGCAGATGGCGATCGACGCCGACCTCAACTCGGGCCTCATCGACGAGGACGAGGCGCGTCGGCGCCGCGCGGACGTCGCGGCCGAGGCGGACTTCTACGGCGCGATGGACGGTGGGTCGAAGTTCGTCAAGGGCGACGCGATCGCGGGCATCGTCATCACGGTCATCAACCTCATCGGCGGGTTCGTCATCGGCATGCTGCAGATGGGCATGTCGCCCGACGAGGCGCTGCAGCGGTTCAGCCTCCTGACGATCGGCGACGGCCTCGTCACCCAGATCCCCGCGCTGCTGCTGTCGGTCGCGACGGGCATCGTCGTGACGCGCTCCACGGCCGAGGGCGACATGGGTGGCGCCGCCGCGCGCCAGCTCACGCAGTCGCGCACCGCGCTGATGATCGCGGGCGCCGGCGCGATCGTGCTCGCGCTCATCCCCGGCATGCCCAAGGTGCCGTTCATCCTCGTCGGCACGCTGCTCATCGTCGCGTCGCAGCGCATCAAGGCGAACGAGAAGAAGGCCGCCGAGCAGGCCGCGCACGCGCCCGCACCGACGACGACCGCGGCGGGCCCCGAGACCCCGGAACAGCTCATCGAGCAGATGCGCGTGCACGTGCTCGAGGTGCTGCTCGCGCCCGACCTCGTCTCGCTCGTCGGCGAGGGGCCCGACGGCGACCTGCTCGGTCGCGTCCGGGCGCTGCGCCGCAAGGTCGCGCTCGAGCTCGGCATCGTCGTGCCGCCCGTGCGCACGCGCGACTCGGTCGACCTGCCGCCCGCGACGTACGCGGTGCGCATCGCGGGCGTCGAGGTGGGCCGCGGGCAGGCGCCCGCGGGCCGCGTGCTCGCGCTCGGCGACGACCTCGCCGCGCTGCCGGGCAACGCCGTGCAGGAGCCCGTGTTCGGGCTGCCCGGCAAGTGGGTCCCGGCCGAGCTGCGGCACGCGGCCGAGCTGCAGGGGGCGACGGTCGTCGACCGGGTCTCGGTGCTCATCACGCACCTGGGCGCGCTCGTCGAGCAGAACGCCGCGCGGCTCATGTCCCGCGAGGACGTCCGCGTGCTCACCGAGGGCGTCAAGCGCGTCAACCCGTCGGTCGTCGAGGAGCTCGTGCCGGGGCTGCTCAGCCTCGGCGAGGTGCAGCGCGTGCTGCAGGGTCTGCTCGCCGAGCAGGTGCCGATCCGCGACCTGGGCCGGATCTACGAGGCGCTCACGCTGCGGGCCCGCTCGGGCACGGACCCCGAGGGGCTCGTCGAGGCCGCGCGCGGTGCGCTCGGTCCGGCGCTCGCCGCGCCGTACGTCCAGGACGGCACGCTGCGCGTCGTGACGCTCGACCCGCTGCTCGAGCAGTCGTTCCTCGAGGGGCTGCGGCCGGGCGAGGGCGGCTCCCAGCTCGTCGTCGACCCCGTGCGCGTCGACGCGGTGCTGCGCCAGCTGCGCGAGTCCGTCGCGCGGGCCGAGGCCAGCGGGCGGTCCGTGGTGCTCGTGTGCGCGCCCGCGATCCGCCCCGCGCTGCACCGGCTCGTGGCGATGGGCCTGCCGCGGCTCGCGGTCCTCTCCTACAGTGAGGCCACCGGTGCCGGGGTGATGGTCGAGACGACCGAGGTGGTGAGTGGTGGCCAAGCGATTGCTGCTTGAGGGTGCGCAGCTCGGCGCGCTCCTGGCGCAGGTCGGCGACGAGCTGGGCCCCGACGCCCGCGTCGTGCGTGCCGACCGCGTCCGCACGGGCGGCTTCGCGGGGTTCTTCCAGCGGGAGCACTACGAGCTGACGGTCGAGGTGCCGGACCGTCCGGCGCCGAGCCCGCGCCCGCGGCGGCTCGCGGGCATCGACGCGCTGCTCGACCGGGCCGACGCCGCCGACGACGCGAGCGCCCTGCCCGGCGGCACGGGTCCGACGGTCGACGACGTGCCCACGGTCTCCACCGGCGGCGAGGCGTTCGCGGACGTGCTCGAGCAGGTCAAGGCGCTCGCGGCGGACCGGGGGAACCTGCCCACGGCGGTGCACCGGCCCGTGCGCGCCGAGGTCGTGCTGCCGCCACCGCCCGAGCCGGTGGAGGACGACACGGTCGTGCGTCGGCTCGCCGAGCTGGGCGTGCCCGAGGCGTTCCTGACGAGCAGGCCGACGACGATCGGGGCGTGGGCCCGCGGCCTGCCGCCCGCCGCCGTGCCGTCGCGCCAGCCGGGTGCCGTGCTGGTGCTGGCGGGTCCCGCGGCCGCGGTGGACGTCGCGGCCACGGTCGTCGCGGACCGGCTCGACCTCCCGGCCGAGGCGGTCGTCTCCGCCGGGACCGCGGTCGCCCGCGCGGGGACCGGTCGCGCCCGTCCGACGCGGCAGCGGCCCGGTGACGTGGAGGCCGCGACGGCGTGGCGCGCGACGGCGTCGAGCGCCGCGCACGCGTGGGTGGTCGCGCTGGCCGTCGCGGACGGGCCGCAGGGCCGCGCCGAGGGCCGCGACCTGCTGCGGGCGCTCGCTCCGGCGCAGGCGTGGGCGGTCGTCGACGCGCGCTCGCGCACGGCGGACGCGCGGCTGTGGCTCGACGAGGTCGGTCCGTTCGACGCGCTGGCCGTGCGCGGCATGTTCGACACCGCGGAGCCCGGTGCGGTGCTCGGGCTGGGTCTGCCGGTCGCGTGGTTCGACGGCGTCCCGGCGACCCCGACCGCGTGGGCGTCGGCGTTCGACCGGGCGTCCGGCCGGGACGACGACGCCGGCTGGTGACCTGGGCGCCCGACGACGGGCGGCACCGACGGCCGGGTGGTGCGGGCTCAGGCCAGCGCGTGCCAGAGCTCGCGCGCGTGCGCGAGCATGTCGAGGGCCTGCGTGGCCTGCTCGGCGAGCGCGGACCGGTCGCTCGCCGGGACGCGCTCGAGGTGCGTGAGCGCGAGGTCGAGCTCGTCGAGCAGGAAGCCGCAGTGGTCGGCGAGCGAGGCCGCCTCGCGCGCGATCCAGGCGTCGGCGGCGAACCACGTGGCCTCGTCGGCGCCGGGCTCGGGCGGACGCTCCGGTCCCGCGGGGATCGTGCTCGCGGCGAGCGCGCGGTCGAGCCGCGTGGCGGCGACGCTCGGCGTCTCGGACTGCCGGGCGGCGTGCGTCGTGGTCGCGAGGTCGAACGCGGTGCGTGCCTGCTCGTCGACGACCTCGACGGCGGCGGCGACGAGCGCGGCGTCGGGTCCGGCCGTGCTCGTGGCGACGACGTCGAGCACGGCGAGGACGCCGAGCGTGCGGTCGGCGGGGTCGAGCTCGTCGCGCAGCAGGGCGGCGAGCTCGTCGAGGTCGCTCTGCGGCTGGCCGTAGGGCGCGATCACGGGCGCGCCCACGGGCTCTCGTTCACGGTGCATACCTCATGGGAACCTGGACACCTGTCCAACTAGGGGGACGAGTCCGACTCGTTCCGTGTGATCTGCGACATCACCCGACGGGATCCGGGGCCGCAGCGCCCGTCACCCGGACCAAGAGCCCGCTCGAGCGGCCCTCGTCGTCAGTGTCCCACTCGTCCGGCACCAGCACCGTGACGTCCACCGACGCGCTCTGGCCGGCGCGCAGGCTCGTCGGGAGGCCCTGCAGCCGGACCTCGGGCGGCAGGAGGAACGGTTCGGCCGTCCCCGTGGGGACCCACGTGACCTCCGACGACAGGACGACGCGCGACCCGGTGTCGTTGACGACCTGCACCAGGACGTGCCGGACCTCGCCCGGCACGAGGTCGTCGAGCAGGCCGCGCGGCACGCTGAGACCGTCGGGACCGCTCGACGCCTGCGGCGCGTCGGGCACGACGAGCGTGAGACCCGACCCGCCGACGGGGTGCAGCCCGGCGGCCGCGAACGACGCCGCCGAGTCCCGGAACGCGCCGACGAGGCAGGCCGCGGCGACCGCGACGAGCACCGCCGCCAGCACGCGCCGGACGACCGGGCCCGACGAGCGTGCGCGCGCCGGGAGCACCGGCACCGTCTCGTCGTCGGACCGCCCGCCGGGCACTGCGCCGGACGGCGCGGCCGGGCGCACGACGGGTCGCGCGCACGCAGCTTCGCCCATGACCGGCTCATCGGACGCCGTGTCGCGGGTGTGAGAAGTCGCTCCGGTAGTCTCGCGTGCATGCTCGTACTCACTCGCCGCGCCGGCGAGAGCATCGTGATCGGTGACGGCATCGTCGTCACGATCATCGACGTCCGCGGCGACGGGGTACGGGTCGGCATCGACGCGCCGCGCTCGCTCGAGGTCCACCGGGCCGAGGTGCTCGAGGAGGTCCGGGCCGCGAACGCCGGAGCCGCCGTGACCGGTGACGCGACCGAGGCCACCGCCGCGCTCGTGCGTTCCATCCGCCCGGCGCCGCGTCCGCGCCCCGCGCCGCCCGGCTCGCCGCGCCCGTGAACCGCTGCTCCTGAGCTGCTGCCACTGAGCTGCTGCTCCTGGGCGCTGCTCCTGGGCGCTGCTCCTGGGCGCCCGGCCCGGGCCCGCGTGGGTGAGACCGCACCCCTGCCGGTCGCGCGGGTCCCCGGTTCTCCTCATCAGGGCGGCCGGTCCGCCGATCGGGAGGACGCCGGGTGGGCGTCGTCAGTCCCTCGGCAGGGAGGGCGGCATGGAGGAGATCGACGACATCGTCCGCGAGTTCCTGGTCGAGAGCTATGAGAATCTCGACCAGCTGGACCGCGACCTGGTCGCGCTCGAGGTGACCCCGGGATCCCGGGACCTGCTGAGCAGCGTGTTCCGGACGATCCACACCATCAAGGGCACGAGCGGGTTCCTGGCGTTCGGACGCCTCGAGCGCGTCGCGCACGTCGGCGAGAACCTGCTCGTCGACCTGCGGGACGGCCGCCGCTCGATGGACCAGCCCACCACCGACGCCCTGCTGCTCATGGTCGACACCGTGCGCGACGTGCTCGGCTCGATCGAGCGCACGGGCGGCGAGGGCGACGTGGACGTCGACCCCGCCGTCGCCGCGATCACGCGGCTGCACGACGAGCCCGTGGGGGCGCCGTCCGACGAGCCCGTCGCCGAGCCGGCCGCTGCCGGGACCGTGCCGTCCGACGAGCCCGTGCCGTCCGACGAGCCCGCCGATCCTGCGCCCGCCGCGCCGCCCGCCGACGAGGTCGCGCCGACGGCGCCCGCACCCGGGCGCAAGGCCGCGATCCGGCCGCGCTCGGCCGCGAAGAAGAAGTCCGCCGACGAGCCCGCGGTCGCCGAGGTCACGGACGTCGCGACCGACCTGCCCGCGGCCGAGGCCGTCGAGGCGCCGGAGCCCGCCCACGAGCCGACGCCCGCGCCCGCTCCCGTCGTGCCCACGCAGCGCGTGCCCGAGGTGGCGCCGCTCGAGGACACGGGCACGCTGCGCGGCGCCGCGGACTCGTCGATCCGTGTCGGCGTCGACCTGCTCGACCAGCTCATGCGGCAGGTCGGCGAGCTCGTGCTCGCGCGCAACCGGATCAGCCGCCTCGCGTCGGCCGCCGAGGACGTCGACCTCGCGCGCTCGGCCCAGCAGCTCAACCTCATCGCGTCGGAGCTGCAGGAGGGTGTCATGCGCACCCGCATGCAGCCCATCGACCACGTGTGGTCGAAGATGCCGCGCGTCGTGCGCGACCTCGCCGCGCTGTGCGGCCGCGAGGTGCGCCTCGAGATGCAGGGCGGGGACACCGAGCTCGACCGCGGCCTGCTGGAGGCGGTCAAGGACCCGCTGACGCACCTCGTGCGCAACGCGGTCGACCACGGCATCGAGCCGCCGCAGGACCGCGTCGCGGCCGGCAAGCCCGCGCAGGGCGTGCTCGAGCTGCGCGCGTCGCACGCGGGCGGTCAGGTCTCGGTCGAGGTGCGCGACGACGGCCGCGGCATCGACCCGGAGATCGTCGGGGCGAAGGCCGTGGCGAAGGGTCTGCGCACCGCGGACCAGGTCGCCGCGATGTCGCCGGGCGAGCTGCTGCAGCTCCTCTTCCTGCCGGGCTTCTCGACCGCGGAGACCGTCACCAACGTGTCCGGCCGCGGGGTCGGGATGGACGTGGTGCGCACGCGCATCGAGGCCATCGGCGGCACGGTCGACGTCGAGTCGACCGTGGGCGTCGGCACGGTCTGGCGCCTGCGGATCCCGCTGACGCTCGCGATCATGCCGTCGCTGACCGTGGAGTGCGCGGGCGACCTGTACGCGCTGCCGCAGGTGCACGTCGTCGAGCTCGTCGCGCTCGACACGCAGCGCCCCGACTCGGGCATCGAGTACGTGCACGCCGCCCCGGTGTACCGCCTGCGCGGCGAGCTCCTCCCGCTCGTGTCGCTCGCGGGCGTGCTCGGGGTCGACGAGCCGGGCCGCGACGGCCGGTCCGCGGTGATCGCGGTCGTCCAGTCGGACCAGCACCGGTTCGGCATGCTCGTCGACCGCGTCCTGACCACCGAGGAGATCGTGGTGACGCCGCTCGCGGCGCGCCTGAAGTCGATCGGCGTCTACTCGGGTGCGACCGTGCTGGGCGACGGGCGCGTGGCGCTCATCCTCGACGTGCAGGCGATCGCCCGCCGGGCGATCTCGCGCGAGAGCGAGCTCGCCGCGCGCACCGCGCAGCAGGAGGCCGCGGCCGCACGGACGGAGGTCGAGCAGGTGCTCGTCGCCGGGATCGGCGGCGGTCGTCGGGTCGCGATGCCGCTCGCGTCGGTCGCGCGCCTCGAGCACGTGCGCTCCGAGCAGGTCGAGCTCGTCGGCGGCCGCGAGGTCGTGCAGTACCGCGGGACGATCCTGCCGCTCGCGCGCCTCGACCGGCTGCTGGGCACGTACGCGCGCGAGTCGGACGAGCTGCTGCTCGTCGTCTACACGCGCGGCACGCGCTCGGTCGGGCTCGTCGTGGAGGAGATCGTCGACATCGTCGAGGACGAGGTCGGGCGCCACTCCACGATCGACGACGCGGGGCTCACCGGCTCGACCGTGCTCGGCGACAAGGTGACCGAGCTGCTCGACGTGCGCTCGGCGATCGTCGCGGCCGACCGCGACTTCTACTCCGACCCGCTGGCGGACGACGTGTTCGCCGGCCTCGACGAGCTCGTGGGAGCCGGACGATGAGCAGCTTCGTGACGTTCACGATCGAGGACCGCCTGTACGGGGTCGACGTGCAGCGGGTCCAGGAGGCGCTGCGGGCGCACGCGCGCACGCGCGTCCCGCTCTCGTCGGAGGGCGTGGCGGGGCTCGTGAACCTGCGCGGGCAGGTCGTGCTCACGGTCGACCTGCGGCCGCGCCTGGGGCTCACACCCGTCGCGGACGGGACCGAGCAGATGATGGTCGTCGTCCGCGTGGGCGGCGAGACCGTGAGCCTGCTGGTCGACGAGATCGGCGACGTCGTGGACGTCGAGCCCGAGAGCGTCGAGGCCCCGCCGGACACGCTCGACCCCGCGATCCGCCCGCTCATCCGCTCGGCGTGCACGCTCGCCGACCGGCTGCTGCTCGTCCTCGACGTCGACGAGGCCGCCGCGGCGTGAGCGCGCGCGGCGCCCGACTTGTCACCCCGTATCGGTCACGGTGACGCGGCCGAACACCTCACAGCACGCCCTCGGCCGTCGATCGGAAGGGCGTCAAGCGGCTCCCGTTCCCAGGAGGACACCATGAGCACGACCCCGACCGAGGCGGCGCGCCGCGGCCACTGGTTCGCCGACCGAGGCATCCAGACCAAGATCTTCTCCGTCTTCACCCTGCTCGGCGTCGTCGCCGTCGGCGGCGGCATCTACGCGCTGACAGCGCTCAACCAGTCGAAGACCGACCTCGACTCGCTCGCCTCGATCCAGGCCGACATGTCGGACGTGCGCGCGCTGGTGCACCAGAACCAGCTCAAGGCCCGCATGATCATCGCGAACATCGCGGCCTCCGAGGACCAGGCCGACAAGGACGCCTGGAGCGCCAAGCTCGTCGCGAACGACGAGGAGCTCAACGGTCAGATCGACGCGTACACCAGCACCGGTGCGGGCTCGTCGCCGACGTGGCAGCAGTTCCTCGCGGACTACGACGCCTTCCTCCAGGTGCGCGACACGCAGATGGTCCCCGCGGCGAAGGCGCACGACCTCGCCGCCTACGGCGACCTGCGGGACAACGTCGCGCAGCCGCTCATCGACACGTACGCGGGGGACCTCGACACCGTCGCGTCCGAGCTCACGGCGTACGTCCAGCTCACGGCGGACGGCGCGCACGACCGCACGGCGCGCGCCGTGGCGATCCTCAGCGGCAGCCTCGGTGCGGCGCTCGTCGTCTCGCTCGTGCTCGGCGGCGTGATCACGCGGCGCATCCGCGCCTCGATCGCGCAGGTGCGCGACTCGCTCGACGCGATGGCGCACGGCGACTTCACGGTCACCGCGGACGTGGACAGCGCCGACGAGCTCGGCAAGATGGCCGCCTCGCTCGCGACCGCGCAGGCGTCGGTCCGCGAGACGCTCGCGGGCGTCGTGGAGACCGCGCAGACCGTCGCGGCCGCGGCCGAGGAGCTCTCGGCCGCGTCGCAGCAGGTCAGCAGCTCGCAGGACGAGACGTCGGCGCAGGCCGGGGTCGTCGCGGCGGCGGCCGAGCAGGTCTCGCGCAACGTGCAGGCGGTCGCGGCGGGTGCCGAGCAGATGGGCGCCTCGATCCGCGAGATCGCGCAGAACGCCACCGAGGCCGCCAAGGTCGCGCAGAGCGCGACGGGCGTCGCCGAGGGCGCGAACGACACCGTGTCGCGGCTCGGCACGTCGTCGGCGGAGATCGGCAACGTCGTCAAGCTCATCACCTCGATCGCGGAGCAGACGAACCTGCTCGCGCTCAACGCGACGATCGAGGCGGCGCGCGCGGGCGAGGCCGGCAAGGGGTTCGCGGTCGTGGCCGGCGAGGTCAAGGAGCTCGCGAACGAGACCGCGAAGGCGACCGAGGACATCGCGCGCCGCGTCGAGGCGATCCAGGCCGACACCACGGGTGCGGTCGGGGCCATCGGCGAGATCGCGACGATCATCGCGTCGATCAACGACTACCAGCTGACGATCGCGTCGGCGGTCGAGGAGCAGACGGCGACGACGAACGAGATGTCGCGCGGCGTCGCCGAGGCCGCGACGGGCTCGAGCGAGATCGCGACGAACATCACGGGCGTCGCCACGGCCAGCGCGACCAGCTCGGACGTCGTCGGGCAGATGGGCGCCTCGGTCGCCGAGCTCGCGCGGATGTCCGCGGACCTGCGCGCTCGCGTCGCGTCCTTCACCTACTGACCGACGGCCGGGTCCGGGCGCACCGCGTCCGGACCCGGCCCCCACCCCGGGTCCAGAGCCTGGACCGCTCCCGAGATCGGACGACGACCATGAGCCGGACCTCCCGTCGGCACCGCGCCGCGGTGCTGGGCCTCGTCGGGGCGACGCTCGCCGCGCTCGGCGCGTGCAGCGCGCCGGGTGACGCCGCGGGGGCGCAGCTCGTGGGCGTCGCGATGCCGACGACGACGTCCGAGCGCTGGATCGGCGACGGCGACAACCTGCAGGCCCAGCTCACGTCGCTCGGGTTCGACGTCGACCTCGAGTACGCGGAGGACGACCCGCAGGCGCAGGCCGCACAGATCGACGCGATGCTCGACGCGGGGGCCGCGGCGCTCGTCGTCGGTGCGGTCGACGGGACGGCGCTCACGGACGTGCTCGACCGCGCGGGTGTCGCGGGTGTGCCGGTCGTCTCGTACGACCGCCTGATCCGGGACTCCGACGACGTCGCCTACTACGCCTCGTTCGACAACGCGCGCGTCGGCTACCTGCAGGGCACGTCGCTGCTCGAGGGCCTCGGGGTCCTCGACGCGAGCGGTCAGCCGACGGACGCGACCGGGCCGTTCCACGTCGAGCTGTTCGCGGGCTCGACCGACGACAACAACGCGAAGGTCTTCTACGACGGCGCGATGGCCGTCCTGCAGCCGTACCTCGACTCGGGCGTGCTCGTCGTGCCGTCCGGCCAGACCGCGTTCGAGCAGATCGCGACGCAGGCCTGGAACGGTGACCTCGCGGGTCAGCGGATGGTCACGCTGCTGCCGGCCTACCAGGGCACGGGCGTGTCGCTCGACGGCGTGCTCGCCCCCAACGACCCGATCGCGCGTGCGGTCCTGACGGCCGTGGCCGACGGCCTGCCGGGCGCCCCGACCCCGAAGGTCACGGGCCAGGACGCCGAGCTCGAGTCGGCGCGGCTCGTCGCGGCCGGCACGCAGCTCTCGACGATCTACAAGGACACGCGCCAGCTCGCCGAGGTCGCGGTCGTCATGGTGCAGGCCGCGCTCGCGGGAGCCGAGCCCGAGGTCAACGACACGTGGTCGTACGACAACGGCACGGGCGTCGTGCCCACGTACCTGCTCGCACCGCAGCTCGTGACGAAGGACAACTACCGCAGCCTCCTCGTGGACAGCGGCTTCTACGACGAGAAGGAGCTCGGCTGATGTCCGCCTCGACCCGCAGGCCCCGCGGCGCCTGGTTCTGGGACCGCCCCGTCGGCGTCAAGTTCACGGTCGTGCTGCTCGTCATGTGCGGGACGTTCGCGCTCGTCGGCGGCGCGGGTGCCGTCGCGCTGTGGCGCTCGTCGCAGAGCCTGGGCGAGATGTCGCAGCTCAACACCGAGCTGCAGCGCGCGTTCACGCAGCTCCAGGTCGACCAGCAGCGCAGCCACGTGCTCATGCGCCGCGCCGTGGTCGCCGACCCGACGACCGCGCAGCAGCTCCTGCAGTCCGCGGACTGGGTCGATGCGGACGTGCAGGCGCAGGTCGACGTGATCGCGCGGTACCCGAGCAGCGCGACGCCGCAGTGGCAGGACTTCCTCGCCCGCTGGGACGCGTGGCAGACCCTGCGCACGACGACCCTGGCGCCCCTCGCGCGCATCGGCGACACGGCCGGGTTCGACGGCGCCGTCGCGACCGCGCAGGCCGCGGACCCCGACTGGGCCGGGCGCGCGCTCGAGCTCGCGTCGGCGCAGACGGACGCGATCGTCGTCGGGATCCAGCAGGACGGTCAGGCCGAGGCGCGCACGATGATCGCGGTCCTCGCGGCCGGGTTCGCCGTCGCGATCGTCGGCGGCGTGTGGCTCGCGATCTCGACCGTCCGCCGCATCTCGCGCTCGGTGCGCGGGGTCGGTGCGGTGCTCGACGCGATGGCCGACGGCGACCTCACGCAGCACGCGGACGTCCCCGAGCACGACGAGGTCGGCCGCATGGCCCAGTCGCTCGCGCACGCGCAGCTCAGCCTGCGCGGCACGCTCGCGGAGGTCGCGCGCACGGCCCAGGACGTCGCGGAGTCGGCCCACCAGCTCGCGGCGTCGAACGCCGAGGTGTCGAGCGCGGCGGACGAGACGTCGGCGCAGGCCGGGGTCGTCGCGGCGGCGGCCGAGCAGGTCTCGCGCAACGTGCAGACGGTCGCGGCGGGGGCCGAGCAGATGGGCGCCTCGATCCGCGAGATCGCGCAGAACGCGACCGAGGCCGCCAAGGTCGCGGGCCAGGCCACGGAGGCGGCCGCGTCGACCAACGAGACGGTCGCCCGGCTCGGGGTCTCGTCGGCGGAGATCGGCAACGTCGTCAAGGTCATCACCTCGATCGCGGAGCAGACGAACCTGCTCGCGCTCAACGCGACGATCGAGGCGGCGCGCGCGGGCGAGGCCGGCAAGGGGTTCGCGGTCGTCGCGGGCGAGGTCAAGGAGCTCGCGAACGAGACCGCGAAGGCGACCGAGGACATCGCGCGCCGCGTCGAGGCGATCCAGGCCGACACCACCGGCGCCGTGGCCGCGATCGAACAGATCGCGACGATCATCGCGTCGATCAACGACTACCAGCTGACGATCGCGTCGGCGGTCGAGGAGCAGACGGCGACGACGAACGAGATGTCGCGCGGCGTCGCCGAGGCCGCGACCGGCTCGGGGGAGATCGCGGTCAACATCACCGGTGTCGCGTCGTCGGCGGACCGGTCCTCGACCGTCCTCGGCAGCGTCGGCACCCAGGTCCAGGATCTCGCGGCCGCCTCGAGCGCGCTGCGGGACCGTGTCACGGAGTTCACGTTCTGATGGGTGTCATCCGGGTTCTCGTGGTCGACGACTCCGTCGTCGTCCGTCGTCTGGTCTCCGACGCGCTCGCGCAGGCGCCGGGCGTCGAGGTCGTCGGCGTCGCGGCCAACGGCCGCCTCGCCCAGGCCAAGGTCGAGCAGCTGCGCCCCGACGCCATCACCATGGACGTCGAGATGCCGGAGATGAACGGCATCGAGGCCGTGCGTGCGCTGCGCGCCGCGGGCCACCGCATGCCGATCATCATGTTCTCCACGCTCACCGAGCGCGGCGCCGCGGCGACGCTCGACGCGCTCGCCGCGGGGGCGACCGACTACGTCGCCAAGCCGTCGAACGTCGGCAGCGTGCAGGAGTCGATCGCGCGCGTCGCGGGCGAGCTCGTGCCGCGCCTGCGCTCGCTCGTGCCGGTGCCCGGCCTCGCGGGCGGTCCCGCGTCCGCCGGCCCGGCGACCGGGCCCGCGGGGGCACCGCCCGCCGCACGTCCCGCGGCTCCGGCGCTGCGCCGCACGCCCACGCCGCGCCCGGCACCCGCGCCGCACGCGAACCGGCTCGTCGTGCTCGGCTCGTCGACGGGCGGTCCCGAGGCCCTCTCGCGCGTGCTGTCGGCGCTCACGGCGCCCCCGCGCGTGCCCGTGCTCGTGGTGCAGCACATGCCGCCGGTGTTCACGCGCCAGCTCGCGGCGCGGCTCGACCGCCTCGGTCCCGCGACCGTCGTCGAGGCCGCCGGGGGCGAGCTGCTGCGGCCCGGCACGGTCTACATCGCGCCCGGGGACCGGCACCTCGAGGTGCGCCGTGCGGGCTCGGCGGTCGAGACGGTCCTCACCGACGGACCACCCGTCAACTACTGCCGCCCGTCCGTCGACGTGCTGTTCCGCTCGGCGGTCCGCACCGTCGGCGGCGAGCTCACCGCGGTCGTGCTCACGGGCATGGGTGCGGACGGGCGCGCGGGTTGCGCGGACATCGTCGAGGCCGGAGGGACCGTGATGGTGCAGGACGAGGCGACGAGCGTCGTGTGGGGCATGCCGGGCGCGGTCGCGGGGGCCGGGCTCGCGCACCACGTGCTGCCGCTCGCGGAGGTCGCCGGGACGCTCGAGCGCGCGCTCGCCGTCGGGGGTGCCGCGGCATGACGTTGTCCGCCACGTCCTTCCAGCTCGTCGCCGACCTGGTGCGCCGCCGCAGCGCGATCCAGCTCACGCCCGGCAAGGAGTACCTCGTCGAGTCGCGCCTGCTCCCGCTCGCGCGCGACGCGGGCGTCGACCTCGAGACCTACGTCGCGTCGCTGCGCACCGCGCGACCCGACGTGCTCACCGAGGTCGTCGAGGCGATGACGACCAACGAGACGTCGTGGTTCCGCGACGGCGCGCCCTACCAGGCCATGCGCCGCACGGAGATCCCGCGGCTCGTCGAGGCCCGGCGCGGCGTCGGCCGGCTGCGCGTGTGGTCCGCCGCGTGCTCGACCGGTCAGGAGCCCTACTCGCTCGCGATGTGCCTGGCGGAGACGCTCCCGCCCGCGATGAGCGCCGAGATCGTCGCGACCGACCTGTCCGAGCAGGTGCTCGAGCGGGCCCGCTCCGCGCGCTACACGCAGCTCGAGGTCAACCGCGGGATGCCCGCGCAGATGCTCGTGCAGCACCTGCGGCGCGTCGGCACCGAGTGGGAGATCGCCGACGAGCTGCGCCGCATGGTCACGTTCCGCGCGCACAACCTGCTCGACACCCCGCCGCCGGGGCCGTTCGACGTCGTGTTCCTGCGCAACGTGCTCATCTACTTCGACCTCGCGACGAAGCGCGGGATCCTCGACCGCGTCCTGCGCGTGCTGCGCCCGGACGGCGTGCTGGTGCTCGGCGCGGCCGAGACGACGCTCGGCGTGCACGACGGCTGGGAGCGCGTGACGATCGACAGGACGTCGGTCTACCGCCCGCTGGGCGCGGCCGTGACGACGATCCCCACGCCGCGCGAGCCGCTCGCCGCGACGGGGACGGACGGGCCGCCCGGCACGACCCTCCCGCGCGGCCCGCTGACCGTGCACCGCACCGGCCACCACGCCGGGACCCCCCCGACATCCGTCCGCCCGACCGGAGGAGCCGCACGATGAGAGCACTGGTGATCGACGACTCGCGCACGATGCGCCGGATCGTCGCGGGGACCCTCGAGCGACTGGGCTTCGAGACGCTGCAGGCCGAGCACGGCCAGGAGGCGCTCGACCACCTCGAGTCGGGCGAGCAGGTCGACCTCGCGTGCATCGACTGGAACATGCCCGTGATGGACGGGCTGACGTTCGTCACGAAGGTCCGGGCGAACCCCGCGTGGCGCAACGTCACGCTCATGATGGTGACCACGGAGAGCGAGCACGGTCAGATCGTGCGCGCGCTCGCCGCGGGCGCCCACGAGTACCTCATCAAGCCGTTCACCCCGGACGCCATCCGCGACAAGCTCGACCTGCTCGGGCTCGTCCCCGTCGAGGAGCCCGCATGACCGCCACGACCGTCGAGCTCGACCAGGTGCACGCCATCGCGCAGGAGGTGTTCGCCGCGATGGTCGACGGCGACCTCGGCCTGCTCCTGCCGTGGGACGGCGCGCTCCCGGCGCTCGAGGACGCGATCGTCGCGTGGGTCGACCTGCACGGCGCGTGGTCGGGCCGGGCGGTGCTCGTGACCGAGCGGCCCACGGCCGAGGACCTCGCGCGTGCGCTGCTCGACCTCGACGACGACGAGGCCGTCTCGCCCGCCGACCTCGACGACGCGTTCGGCGAGATCGCCAACGTCGTCGGCGGCAACCTCAAGTCCCTGCTGCCCGACCCCGGCACGCTCGGCCTCCCCCAGGTCGGTGCCGAGGTGCCGCCCGTCGCCGGCGCGGTCCGGGCGCAGCACCTGCCCCTGTCCTGGCGCGGTCGCCTGCTCGTCGTCGACGTGTGGGTGAACCCCGGTGGGACCAGCACCACCAGCACCACCGGAGGTACCCGATGAGCATCAGCGTCCTCGTGACCGACGACTCGCGCGTCATGCGCCAGATCGTCATCCGCACCCTGCGCCAGGCGGGCTACGACTGGGACGTCCGTGAGGCGTCCGACGGCGCCGAGGCGCTCGAGGCCGTGCGCGCCGACGAGCCCGACGTCGTCCTGTCCGACTGGAACATGCCGAACATGACCGGCATCGAGCTGCTGCGCAACCTGCGCAAGGCCGGGTTCGAGACGCCGTTCGGCTTCGTCACCTCGGAGGGGTCGCCCGAGATGCGCGCGACCGCCGAGGCCGCGGGCGCGCTGTTCCTCATCGCGAAGCCGTTCACGCCCGAGGGCTTCCGCGAGGTCATCGAGCCGGTGCTCGCATGAGCGAGCTCACGCCCCTGCCCAACGCCAAGCAGGTCCGCGAGCTCGTCGAGGGCCTCGTCGGGCGCGAGATCGACGTCGAGACCGGCGGGACGATGATCGACCCGGCCAACGGCGCGCTCGTCGGCGTGTACGTCGACCGCAACCTGCGGCTCGTCGCGATGTGCCTGCTCGACGTGCCCCTCGCGGCGCACCTCGGGGCCGCGCTCGGCCTCGTGCCCGCGCACGTCTCGGCGCAGGCCGCCGAGCTCGGTGAGCTGACGACGTCGCTCGCAGAGAACGCGGGGGAGATCCTCAACGTCACCGCGTCGCTGCTCAACGACGAGAACGCCCCGCACGCACGGCTCGACCGGCTCTACCAGCCGGGCGAGCCGCTGCCGAACGACCTCGCGCCGTGGGTGCTCGCGTACGTGCGCCGCACCGACCTCACGATGCACGTCCCCGGCTACGGGTCGGGCTCCTTCTCGCTCCTGGTGGTCTGACCTCGGGGTGCCCGGATCGCCCGGTCTGCGGCATCATGGACGCGAGCGTCCGACGAGGGGCGCCGTGGGAGAGGGGGCCCGTCGTGTCCGTCGTCCGATCGTCGCTGTTCGTCATGGCCGTGGTGCTGCTGCTGCTTGCCGCCGGGTTCCGGCTCGACGACGCGGGCGCGCACTGGCTGTGGGCGGATCGCCCCGCCGTGGCCGTCGTGCTTGTGCTCGCCGCGCTGGCGCTCGGCACGCTCCAGGTCGTCCGCGTCACGCGGCGGCGATGATGCGCGCCGCGACGACGAGCTCGGCCGCGGTCCCGCTCGACGCTCGGCCGCCCGCCTCGCTCGCACCCGAGCAGCGTGCGCGGTACTCGCGTCACCTGCTGCTGCCGGGAGTCGGGCTCGCCGGCCAGGAGCGCCTCGCGGCAGCCCGCGTGGCCGTCGTGGGCGCGGGTGGCCTCGGTTCCCCGGCCGTGCTGTACCTGGCCGCCGCCGGCGTCGGGACGATCGGGGTGATCGACGACGACGTGGTCGAGGTGTCGAACCTGCAGCGCCAGGTCGTGCACCGCGACCAGGACGTGGGCGTGGCCAAGGTCGACTCGGCTGCTCGGGCCGTCCGTGACCTCAACCCCGGCGTCCAGGTCGTGACCCACGCGGTGCGGCTCACGGCACAGAACGCGCTCGACGTGCTGTCCGGGTACGACGTGGTCGTGGACGGCACGGACAACTACGGGACCCGCTACCTCGTCTCCGACGCCTGCGTCCTGCTCGGCGTGCCGCACGTGTGGGCCTCGGTGTTCCAGTTCGAGGGTCAGGTCGCGGTCTGGTGGCCGCCGCACGGCCCGTGCTACCGCTGCCTGTTCCCCGACCCGCCGCAGGACGGTCTCGTGCCGTCCTGCGCCGAGGCGGGCGTCTTCGGCGCCGTCTGCGGGAGCGTCGGCGCGGCGCAGTCGACCGAGGCGCTCAAGCTCCTTCTCGGCCTCGGCGAGCCCGCCGTCGGGCAGCTGCGGATGCACGACGCTCTCGCGGGGACGTGGGACACGCTGTCGGTGGAACGCGACCCGGCGTGCCCGGCGTGCGGGCCCGGTGCCACGCTGCGCGAGCTCGCCGACCTGCCGCTGACGTGTGCTCGTCCGGCGGCTCCCGCCGCGGGGCCGGTCGAGACCGTCGACGCCCTCGAGCTCGCCGCGCTCCTGGCGGACCCGCCGCCCGGCTTCCGCCTCGTCGACGTGCGTGGCGACGACGAGCGCGCGATCGTTGCTATCCCGGGTGCCGAGGCGATCCCGCTCACGTCGTTCGAGGACGGTTCGGCCGGTGCGCTGCTGGGACCCGACGACGACGTCGTCCTGTACTGCAAGGGCGGGGTCCGGTCCGAGCGGGCGCTGCGCACGGTCGCACCGGGATCGGTCGCGCGCGTGCGGCACCTCGACGGCGGTGTGCTCGCTTGGGTGCGCACGGTCGACCCGAGCCTGCCCACGTACTGACGCGACAGCGGGCTCAACGGCCCGTGACGTCAGCCCGCGGATCCTGGGGCACCCCGCCCCGGGGGTCCGGGCCGGACGGCAGGGGGCCGAGCGAGGTGGCCGTCACGACGAGCTCCGTCAGCGACGCGAACCCGAGCCGGGTCGCGAAGGTCGGCATGTCGGCGGCGAACGGCATGCCCGGGCGGTCGGCGAGCGCTCGCACGACGTCCAGGTCGTCACCTGACGGGACCGGGTCCGGGGGCGCGGTGTCCGGGAGGAGCGACCGCCAGCCGCCAGCCCGCGCGACGAGGACCGGCACGTGCGCGCGCAGCGCGTCTGCGTGCTCGGCCGCCAGGCGCTCGACGGTCAGCTCCAGCGCGAGCGCGGCGTGCCACTGCGCGACGTCGAGACCGCGTTCCGCGAGCCAGCGTGCGGTCGACTCCCGGTCGAGCAGCCCGAGCCGTCGGCGGACCTGCTCGGAGCGCGCCTGGACGTCGCGGGCGTCCGGCCGGATCCCCAGTGCCTCGGCGGCGCTCCGGACGAGGTGCACCCACAGGCGTGCGTCCCGACCGAGGCGGGCGTGCGCGGGGTCGAGCAGGGCCCGACGGACGACGTCGACCTGGTCGTGGACGTCGATGCCGCCCCGCGGTGCGACGCCCACCGGCGGGACCGGGGGCACCTCGACCTCGTCGCGCAGCCGTGCCCAGAACGCCGTGTCCTCGGGAGCCAGGTCGGGGCGGCGAGGGCCGCGGACGGTCGCCTCGGGGCCGAGCGCGGCGACCAGCCGGAGCGCCGCCCTGGCGTCGTGCGCCTTGACGTCGTTGTCGGGGTGGCGGGCGGCCGCGAGCAGCGCGGGCCCGCCGGGGAGCCCCGACCAGGCCTCGGCGATGCGGTCCCACGTGCGGTCGGCGAAGAAGATCGCCCGCGCGCGCTCGAGGAGGTCGGCCACGGCGCCGTCCGGGAGCCGACCAGACAGCGACGCCTCCTCCCCGGCCCGGCGGAGCGTGACGAACGGGACCGACAGCGGGCGGTGACCGCCCTCGGCGTCCTCGTGCGCGACCGCGACCTCGTCGTCGGCCTCGATCTGTCCGGACGCGTACCGGTCGTGGACCCACCCGACGCCCGTCATCCCGAACGCGCCGCACTCGGCGGCGCGCAGGGCGCCCATGCTCGCCGCACCCACCACGCGGCAGCCCTCGGCCAGGGCGTGCAGGAGCTCCTTGTGCCACACGGACGGCACGGTGCCGAAGACCCCGTCGACGAGCACCACGGTCGCTGCCCGGTCGTGCGCGACCGCGCGGTACACGTCGCCGGCCTGCGCGGGTGCTCGCACGCTCGCCCCCGGCAGGATCCGCTCGGCCTCGTCGCGCGGGAGGCTGGGCCCGAGGAACACGACGGGCGCGCTCACCGGTCGGCTCCCGGGTCCGTACGGCCGCCGTCCCGGGGGCGCTCGTCGAACGGGATGCTGAACAGCCCCGGGACCACGACCTTGCTCACCGCGACCCCGATGTCCGGGTCGTCGAGCTCGACCTCGACGACCTCCGGGAGCGTCGGACGCACGAGGTCCAGGACGGTCCGCAGGTCGTCGCGCAGGCTCGGGGTCGACAGGTCGGGCAGCGCGGCGAACGTGTGCGTCGGCTCGACGGACGCGACGCGCTGCGCCCACCAGCCGGCGGCACGGTGGTCGAGGACGCGCGCGTAGTGCGAGGGCCACAGGTCGTCGCGCGAGCCGTGGATGAACGCGAGGCGGCTCTGCACGGCCTCCGTCAGGGCGCGCGAGAGCGCGACGCGTGGGTCGAGGTGGGCGCCGTAGCCGGCGAACGCGGCGTAGGGCGGGTGGCGCCAGCGTGTCGTCGGCGCGACGGTCGCGGCGACGATCGGTAGCCCGGTCTCGCTCGGCACCCACAGCAGGGACACGTCGAGACCCGCCCGCGCGAGCCGGTCGACGAGCTCGGCCTCGTCGCCCGACCCGAGCGACGCCGGGTCGATCACGCGGTCGTGCGTCCCCGCTGTCGCGCTCCACGCGGACACCGCGTCGCGCTCGAGCACCTCGTAGAGGCCGTGCAGCGCGGCCTCCTCGCGGCAGTTCCCGCTGGCGAGCCCGTTCGTCGTCCGCACGAGGGGGGACGGGCGGCGCCACTCGGTGAAGTCCGACGACACCGCGTCGAGCGGCACGAGCCGCGGCGTGCCGTCGAGCAGGTTGGTCCCCGTGCACCACGCGATCCGCGACCGGGTCGTCCACGTCGTGTCCTGCCCACGGCGGGGGAGCCGCGCCAGGTCGAGGGCCGGGATGCCGAGGGCCTCCTGCGCCTCCTCCGTGCGGGCATAGGGGCCCGTCGTCCGGGCGCGCTCGCCGTGCCAGCCCTCGACGGACTCCATGAGCGCTGACGTGCGTGCCGCGGCGACGTCCATCCCCTTGCCCTGGGACGTCGTGAGCCCGCGCGAACCCGGCCGGACCGCGACGAAGACCGGCACGCCGACCACGTCGAGCCCGGTGATGTCGGCGACCCGGGTGATCCCCAGCCGAGGCATGACGGTGCGGACCCGGTCGAACGTCTCCTGCGGCGAGCACACGCGGTGCGTGCCGCGTCGGTACCGCTTGGCCGTCGCGTCGGCGGTCGTGACAGCCATCAGCCCACCAACGACGTCTTGCGGCCGAGCAGCCGGACGACGACGAGCACGAGCGCGAGCACGAGGAGCAGCCCGAGCAGCGAGTACGCGGCCCATGCGTCGCTGAGCGTCTGCAGCACCGACGACCCGGCGGTGTGCTCGCGGCTGCTCGTGACCGTGTAGAGGTTGAGCAGCACGACGACCACGGGGAACGGCACCCAGACCGCCTTCTCGGAGCTGGACAGGGTCGCGACGGCCACGAGCACCGCTGCGAAGCCGAGCTGCACGACGAGCCCCACGACGACCGCCTGCACCGTCACCGGCGCCATGTCCCAGGGCAGGACGGCACGGCACACCGCGAACAGCACGTTGAGCGCGGCGGCGTTCGCGAGCACGTACAGCGCCATGAACGCGAACTTCGACCCGTAGATGTCCGAGGTGGACAGCGGCAGCGACTTGAGGAACCGGATCGTGCCCCCGGAGTCCTCGACGGCGACGGACCGATAGGCCATGACGAACGTGCCGATCGCCGCGGTGCCCTGCAGGAGGACGCCCGCCGTGGCCCGCATCGGGGGCGGGAACTGTGCGACGAACGTCAGGAAGGTGCCGAGCTCGAACAGCACCAGGACCTCGAACGCGGAGGCCTGCAGCCGCGCGTCCTTGGCCAGCAGCGTCGCGGTCCGACGCGCGTCAACGCCCACGGTCACCGCTCCGTCCCATCGCGACCGCGACGCTGTCGAGCGCGCGCTCGCGCTCGGCGAGCAGGTCGATGCGTTCCACGATGCGGCCCTCCTCGAGCACGACGACCCGGGTGCACTGCGTCATGACCTCCTCCTGCGAGTGCGACGAGACGAGCACGCCGAGCCGCCCGGCCGCGACCTCGGCGTCGACGTGCTGCCAGACCCACGACGCCGACGCCACGTCGAGCGCGGACGTGGGCTCGTCCATGACGACGAACCGGGGGCGCGGGCTCAGACCGAGCACGAGGCTCAGCTTCGTGCGCATGCCCGTCGACAGGTGCTTGGCCCGTGCCTCGAGCGGCAGGCGCAGGTGGGCGCACGTCTGCGCGCACCACTCGTGGTCCCAGCCCGGGTACAGGCGTGCGGCGAGCTGGAGCACGTCCCGCACGCGCATCCGGTCGTACACGTGGCGGTTCTCCCCGACGAAGCACACGACCTGCTTGAAGTCCCGCTCGTCGCGGCGGTGGTCGAGCGTCCCGACGCGCACCGTGCCCTCCCGGGGACGGATCAGGTCCGCCATCGTCCGGAACGTCGTCGTCTTCCCGGCGCCGTTGTGGCCGAGGTACCCGACGACCTCGCCCGGCTCGACCGAGAACGTCACGTCCTCGAGGTGGAAGGCGCCGATGCGCACGTCCAGCCCCTCGACGTCGAGCCGTGGCTCAGCCATGCGTGCCCCCTCGCACGAACGACGCCTGTCGCAGCGACATGACGTACCGGACGGCACTGACGACCGCGACGACCGCGACGACCCCGGCACCCGCCCACGTCACCGCGACCGGGTACGGCCCGACGACACGGCGCAGGAGCTGGTCGAGCAGGACGTAGCCCCCGGCGACGCCGACCAGGAGCGCGAGCCCGGACAGCACCGCGAACAGCAGGAGCACGGCGCGTTCCTCGCCCGACGACACGAACGACGCGCGTCGGCGGTCGGCACGCACGGGCGAGAGCGTCGCGAGCAGCACGGTGAACGCCTTGGCACGCAGGTTGGTGATGCCCAGCACGTCGGTGAGCAGCCAGTAGCCGTCGAGCCGCAGCAGGGGGTTGAGGTTGAACAGGATCCGGGCGAGCAGGGCGTGGCACAGGATGAACAGCCCGCCCGAGGCGGTCGCCGGCAGGAGGTCCGCGGCCCAGACGAGCACGCCGACCCCGAGGACGATCGACTCGACGTAGACCCCGCCGAGGGACACCACGACCCGGTGCCGCGTCTCGGGGAACGCGTAGGCCGCCGAGGTGTCGGTGTAGGCGGCGGGAGACAGGAGGTAGACGGCGAGGCCCATGCGGCGGGTCCGGCCCCCGAACCGTGCGACCGCGAGCGCGTGCCCGAGCTCGTGCAGCACGGTCACGGCGGCATTCCCGAGGTAGACCAGGACCCAGGCCCTGAAGTCGGTGAACACCTGCAGGTCCTGCACGTACCGCTCGGACTCGTGGGCGATCGTGGACCCGGCGACGACGAGCAGCGCGACGAGGACGAGCGCCGCGGGTCGGGAGAACAGCACCCGGCCCACCGGCCGCAGCGCGGTCACGACGCGCGTGGGATCGACCTCGGCGACCTGGAAGAACAGGAGGCTGCGGCGGCTCGGGCCGCGCAGGTGCGCGGGCAGCGGTGCGACGGGACCGGTCGCACCCTCGAACAACCCCATGTCGGTCGCCCGGACGCACATCTTCGCGAGCGCGTCGGCAGAGACGGCCGAGCCTGCGGCGGTGAGGTGCGCGTGCACGTCCTCCTGCGTGCGCGACCCGTCGAAGCACGTGAGCACGTGGTGCGTGCCCCGGCTGACCAGGTAGCTGCGACCGCTCGCCGGGTCGGTGATCATCACCTTGCCGTCGTCGTCGGGCTCACCGACCACGAGGTCGGTCCGCAGGCGGGGCAGGGGCGCGGTGCGGCTGCCGTGCTCGTCGATGCTCATGAGAAGGGGTGGGGGTAGGGGTTGAGGTCCGCCGGCGTGGCGGCGACGGCGCGCCGACCCGCGGCCCGCAGCAGCCGGTCGTGACCCAGGTACGGGTACCGGTGGTCGGCGTTGAGCGGGACGAGCTCGGGCGCGAACACCTTGACGGCGGTGACGCCGAGCTCGTGCATGTCGCGCGTCGTGAGGTCGACCGCGACGACGTCGGAGACGACCGGTTCGACCAGCCGCAGCGCCCGCACGAGGTCGCCGGGCCGGGTCTCCCGCAGGTCGCCGTCCACCTCGGTCGCCGTGCCGTCGCCGAGCAGGAAGCTCAGCTGGTCCTGACGCTGCGGGTCGGTGTACACACGGCCGTGCCACTCGAAGTCGACGACGTCGGAGAAGTCCGGTGCGGGTGTCCACGGACCCGTGCGGGCCTCGTCCTCGAGCACGACGCGCAGCCGTTCGTACTCGGAGATCGCCTCGCACAGCGCCTTGTCGCACGCGGTGGCGACGTCGAGCTTGCACGACAGCCCGACCGCCATGAGGCGCCGTCCGGTCACGTGCCGCTCGAGCACTGCGCACACGACCGGGACGTCGATGTCCGTGCGCACGTCGAGGAGCGTCACCCGGCTCGCGCCGTCGGCCTCGACGGCCGCGACGCGCAGCGCCATGGTGCTGCCCGGCGCCGGGACGATCCGACGTCCGGGCAGCCGGTTGAGCCACGTGATCGCGAACGCGTCCCGCTCCACGAGCTCGAGCAGGCCGCTCAGGCACGCGGCCTCGCGCGTCCACGCGGCGGACATCCCCGTCGAGAACGACGGACCCAGAACCTCGTCGGGTGACGTGGGCCGGAACGGCAGGTAGGTGAACGCCGCCGGGACGTAGCGGCGGTCGCCCGTCAGGAGCGAGCGGCCGAGCGCCCAGTGGACGACCGAGCCGTCGCGCAGCGGCACGAACGGGAAGCCCGGCGCCGCGTACTGGTGCGCCGCGAACTGCTGCACCCGGCGACCGGCGTCGAACGCGGGGCCCTGCGGTGCCGTGCGCAGCATCGAGCCGTGGTCGACGAAGGCCGCGCAGTAGCGTTCGACCGCCTCGAAGGCGACCTGGGTCAGCGAGCGCGGCATGTGCCACGCGCTCGCTCCCGGGTTGGCGATGTCGCCGCCCGTCGGCAGCACTCCGTAGCGGGCAGGCGCCGCGGTCGCGTGGCTGTACCGGATCTGGCCTCCCGTGTACGGCAGCAGGAGGGTGCGCCGCAGCACCCCGGTGCACGGCGAGACGAGGTTCTCGAGGAGGGTGAGCGTCGGGTCGTCGACCTCAGTCGTCGGCACGGGTGCCTCCTGCGGTGGCTGTCGGCCGCGTCCGCCCGGTCGGTCCGCCCGCGGGCTCGTCGGGCCCGGCCGGTCCGACGAGGAACGCGAGCTGAGGCGGTTCGTCGACGGGGCTGACGCCGAGGAACTCGGCGACCTCGTCGTCGTAGATCCCGCCGACGGCGCACGTCTCGAGTCCGACGGCTGTGCCGGCCAGGTACAGCGACTGCGTGAGCGCGCCCGCGTCGTAGAGCGCGAAGCGGTAGCCGCGGTGCTGGTACTTCGACAGCGTGCGCCGCAGGACGCTCGTCATCACGATCGCGGCGCTCGCGGACGCGCACAAGGACTCGTACGACGAGGTGCCCGCGAACTGCGCACGCAGGTCGCCGGGCCGGACGAGCTCGAGCGTGTGCTCGACCGTCCGTACGTGGTAGAGGCCCGGTTCGAGCCCGGTGACGTCGAACGCCGCGACGTAGAGCTCGGTCGGGTACAGCGCACCCGCCGACGCGGTCGCGCGCAGGTGCTGCTCGCCCCCGGTCGGTGTGCGCATGCGTGACGTCGGCCCGTAGGCCAGCGTGATCAGGCCCCCGAGCTGCTCGAGCGTGATCGGCCCGCCGTGGAAGTCGCGGCCCTTGGTGCTCACCGAGCGTCGCCGCAGGACGACGTCCGCGAACGAGACGGACGGGCGGTGGAACTCCGGCAGCGGCACGGTGCGTGCACCCGGGTACGTCTTCCAGCTCCGGGACATCATGTCCATGAGACCCGGATCGGCCTTGATCTGCTCGACGCGGCGGCTGATGACCGACACGTTCGTCCGCGTGAGCTTGGTGAACTCGTGGAAGGTCTCCGACTCCGAGTGGTCGTCCTCCTCGAAGTAGTCGACGAGCGCGTAACTCACGGGGCTGAACTTCTCAGGCATGGCATCTCCTCGGTGCGCCGGCTCGCGGTGCGGTCGACGTCACGGGAACGGGTGCGGGACAGGGTTGTACTGACGGTGGACCTCGTCGGTCGCGCCGAGCGCCTCGGGCACCGTCGTGAGCCGGGCGGAACCGAAGGTCGGCAGCCCGTGCACGGCGTAGAGCTGGACGGAAGCCGGGACGAGGACTCGCACGACGTGCAGCCCCGCATCGCGCACGTCACGGGTCGTCAGGTCGCACACGAGCGGCTCGAGGCCGACCGCCCGCACGCGTTGCAGCGCGGTCGACAGCGCGACGTCGGGCGGTCCGGCGGGAGTCGTGCGGACGTCGTCCTGCGGACCCGCCGCGAGGAAGTCGAGGTGCTCGAGCATGTGCGGCAACGCGTACAGCCGCACGTGGTCGGGGAAGTCCCGGACGTTGGTGTAGTGCTCGGTCGGCCGCCAGTCCGGCAGCGTGTCCACGAGGTCGCGGACCCACACCGCACCCTGCGCAGCCTCCACCATCGCCTTGCGGACCGCCTCGACCTCGTCGAGCCGGCACGACGCGCCGACGCACGCGAACGGGCCGTCGACGGTCGTGCCGCGCGCGACGCACAGCACCGTCGGGAGGTCGATGTCGGACGGCAGCCGGTAGACCTCGAACGTCAGGCTCGAACCCTCGACGTACCGCCGGGCCCACGCCGCGAGCCCGGGGTGATCCTGCACGCGCAGCCGCGTCGGCGTGAGCCGACGCACCCACGTGAGCATGAAGGCGTCGCGCTCGACGACCTCGTAGAGGCCCGACAGGACGGCCAGCGTCCGGTCGCTGTGGCATGCCTGTCCCGACGAGACCGAGAGCGCGAGCATGTCGGTGTCGCCCGCGAGCCGCGGTACGTACGGGATGTGCACCAGGCAAGCGGGCACCCAGCGTCGTGCACCGTCGCTCAGGCGGGCCGTCTCGACCCACGTGATCGGCAGGTCCGCGTGCTGCCGCGGGAACGGGAAGTCGGGGTGCGCGTACTGCTCCTGCGCGAAGAGCTGGAAGTCGTCGAGCGGGACGGCCTCGTCGCCGAGCTCGGCCGCAGTCGCGACCAGGAGGTCGTCGGGCTGCACCGCGCAGCAGTACCGCTCGACGCACTCGCCGACCGCGCTCGCGGCCGCGTCGTGCCACGTCTCGCCCATGGCCCCGGTGTGGCCGGCCATCTCCGCGCCGGCGACCGACTGCATCGCGTTGGGCACGCTGGCGACGCTGTACAGCCGGGGTTCGCCGGGTGCGTTGAGGATCGTGCGCAGCGACCGGATGATCGAGGTCGGCCCGATCATGTCGGGCAGCGGTGCCGGCAGCGTGCTGGTCGGTGCCGTGCTCAACTCCAGGTCCTCTCCTGCGGGACCTGGTGCACGGGGCTGCAGTGCGGGCAGCGCGGCAGCTTGAGCACCGGGTGGGTCTGCATCGTGTAGTCCCACAGCTCGATGTTGAGGAGCCGACCCGCGGTGCGGACCTGCAGGCGGTCGCGCGCGACGAGCCGCAGCGCCTCGACCGCGACGAGCCCTGCCGTGAACGACGTGAACCCCGGCAGGTTGCCCTGGTCGAGCTGCTCCTGCCCCTGCGCGACGAACGCCTGGAACTCGTCGTACCGGCTGACGGCGTCGAGGTTGCTGCGGAACCGGTACTCGAAGCACTTCCAGCACGCCGTCTGCCCCGGGATCACCGACGGGCCGACGTGCACGTGCGCGCGCTGCAGCATCGTCGCCGACGTCCACGGCGTCCCGGTGGCGAGCGCCGCGCGGTTGACGTCGTCGAGCCAGGGGACGCTCACGACCGGTGCGTCCACGCTCAGGACCGCGACGTCCTGGCCGGTCAGCAGCTCCTGCCACTCGAGCACGGTGGTCGGGAAGCCCGCTGCGGCCTCGACCTTGGTCCCCGAGTCGCCGCCGTCGAGCAGCCTCCGGACGACCTCCGCGACGTCGGCGCCGACGTCTGCGGCGCGCAGCACGGGCGAGTGCCGGACGTCGACCGCCGAGACGGGACGCCGCGCCGCGACGAGCAGCTCGGCGGCGCCGCTCGCCGCGAGGTCCAGCGCGATCGACGGCAGCAGCGGCCCTTCGCCTGCCAGCACCAGGCGGCTGCGCGCGACGCGCGCGGTGCTCGCGGCATCACCGCCGTACTGGGCGAGGAACCGGTCGACGCTCTGCAGGTGCTCGGGCCAGCGCGCGCGCTCGGGTGCGACGAGCTCGACGACGCCGACGTCGACGAGCCGGTCGAGCGCGCTGTCGAGCTTCGCGCCCCAGTGGGGCAGGTCGAGCTCGTCGACCACCTCGCGGCGGGTGCGGGTCCCGTCGAGCAGCGGCAGCAGCTGCGGGAAGATCTCGGTGACCAGCGCGCCGCGGAGCACGGCGCTGCGCCGTGGCGCGCGCATGGTCAGGCCGCCGTCGTTGGTCGGTACGAGGTGGACGGGGCCGAGGGCCAGACGTGGTTCGGTGCTCGGGTCCGCGTGCTCCATGGGGCTGTGCTCCTCGTCGTCAGGGGTCCTGCGGTTCGGGACGGCGGGACCGTCCGGTACGGTGCGGGTGGTGCTGGGCCGAGGGGCGCGCGCACCCCGGGTGGCACGCGTTCCGCGGCGCGCGCGCCCGTCGGTCTCAGAACCAGACGACGCAGCTCGTCGAGCTACATCCACAGCTCGTCGTGCACGCGCACGCGCCGTGCACGAGCTCGCTGCGCTCCTCGAGCGTCTCGATCTCCAGCAGGTCGGTCTCCAGGGAGTCCATGGGATACCTCCTCTCGGTCTCTCGACGGGGCTGGCGGGTCACCAGGCGTAGACGCACGTCGTGCTGGTGCACGAGCACGAGCACGAGCAGCCGCACGACCAGCTGCCGGGCGCCTCGCGCGACTCGAGCTCCTCGATCATCAGGAGCTCGTCGGCCGCCGGCGGCGCGATGACGTCGGTGTTCATGGGTGTTCCTCACCTCCTCCCGTGGTCTCGGCGGATCGGGTCGTCACGCCCACGCGACACAGCTCGTGGACGTGCACCCACAGCTCGTCGTGCAGGCGCAGACGCCGTGCACGAGCTCGGAACGCTCCTCCAGGTCCTCGATCTCGAGGATCCCCAGGTCGCCCGGGGCGGTCTGCGTGGCCGTAGCTGCTTCCATCTCTCTCACCCCCCTCCGCTGCCTGACGCCTGGGCCGCGAGGCTCAGGTACCGGTCGATCTCATCGGGGTCGAGGACCCCGGTGACGGACTCGCGGATGACGCCGTCGGCGTCGGTGAAGAACCACTGGGGGACGCCCGTGACCCCGAGCCGGCGGGCCAGCGACGAGCTCGTGTCCACGAGCACCTGGTCGGCTGCGGGCTCGAGCTCGAGCTCGTCCTGTGGCGGCCAGCTCACGAACGGCAGGTGCCGCGTCGGCACGGCGACGACGGGCGCGGACGGCACCCACGCGCCCGAGGCGCGGGCCTCGCCGAGCTCCTTGAGCTCGCCCTTGCAGTAGGTGCACCAGTGCGCGACGAACACGAGGGCCATCGGGCGGCCCTGCGGCGTGACGGTCACGGGCTGCCCCGCGTAGTCCGTGCCGGTGATCGTGGGCAGGACGTCACCCGTGCCGACGCCGTCGCTCGACGATCCGTGCCACACGGGGTCGGAGCTGTCCATGACCAGGGTCGGCCGCAGGACGAGCGTGACCGCCGCGCCCACGACGAGCGCGACGACACCCATCACGACGAGCACGCCACGCAGCAGCCGCCGCCTGCGCCGGGTGCGGGTGGCGGCCGCGGTCGTCGCCGTCATCCGCCTGCGGAGGGGACGACGAGCCGCACGGTCGCGCCCGGCCCGAGCGCGACCGCGAGGTCGCGCACCGACCGGTCGTCGACGAACACGCGGACGGATGCCGGGAGCGTGCGCTCACCGGGTACGAGGTACGGACCGAGCGCGGGTGCGCGGCGACAGGCGTCGTCGAGCACCTCCCGGACCGTGCTCCCGGTGCACTCGACGTCGGCCGGCAGCCCGGCGCGGGCCCAGACCGACTGCGGCAGCCGCAACGTGTGCGTCACCGCCGCGCGGTCCGCCCCCCGTGTGCCAGACCTCACCTGTTCGGGTGCGGTCGACGATGGCGTCGCTGCCATCGTTCCCCCTTCCGACGTTCACTCGGACGTGGGTATGTAAGCAGCGTCACACCCGCCGGTGCAACCAGTTGGTGCGTTTTCATCCGGAGATGCGGAGTCTGTGCACCCGTGGTAGCCGCTTGTCGTCGGCAACTGGTCGACACGTCGACGATTGCGTGTGGCAATCGACTGGTCAGCCCGCTGACCTGCTGGTCCACGGTCGGCGCGCGCGTGGGGGGCCGTGCCCTGTCGCGGACCTGGAGACCGATCCGTGACACAGAACGTCCCGATCAGCGACACATCTCTGCCACAATCCGGCGCATGGCATCGACCCCCCCTGCGCCAAGCACGACCGCGAAGGGCGGTAGCACCGCCCCCACCAACGTCATCGACCGCTTCTTCAAGATCACCGAGCGCGGCTCGACGATCGGCACGGAGATCCGCGGCGGGCTCGTGACGTTCTTCACGATGGCCTACATCATCGTGCTCAACCCGATCATCCTCGGCGGCACCGACTCCACCGGCGCCGACCTCGCCGAGACCACGACGATCGCCGCGACCACCGCGCTCGTCGCGGGCATCCTGACCATCCTCATGGGCGTCGTCGCGAACTTCCCCCTCGCGCTCGCGACCGGCCTGGGCCTCAACGCCGTCGTCGCGTTCTCGATCGCGACGCTGCCGGGCATGACGTGGCAGGACGCCATGGGCATCGTCGTGCTCGAGGGTCTGCTGATCCTCGTGCTCGTGCTCACGGGCTTCCGGCAGGCCGTGTTCAACGCGGTGCCCACGTGGCTCAAGACCGCGATCAGCGTCGGCATCGGTCTGTTCATCGCGTTCATCGGCTTCTTCGACGCGGGCTTCGTGGCCGTGCCGTGGAACCCCGACTTCCCGCCGGCGGTGCCCGTCGAGCTCGGCACGGGCGGCTCGATCGCGTCGTGGCCCGTCGCGGTGTTCGTGCTCGGGCTCATCGTGACGATCGTGCTCATGGTCAAGAAGGTCCGCGGCGCGATCCTCATCTCGATCCTCGGCACGACGATCGTCGCGATCGTCGTCGACGCGATCACGGACTCGACGTGGAAGCTCACGACCCCGGAGCTGCCGGACCGCGTCGTGGCGACGCCCGACTTCTCGCTGCTCGGCCACTTCTCGCTGTTCGGCTCGATCGGCAAGATCGGCGTGGTCTCCGTGATCCTGCTGGTCTTCTCGCTCCTGCTCGCGGACTTCTTCGACACGATGGGCACGATGGTCGCCGTCGGCGGCGAGGCCGGGCTGCTCGACGAGCAGGGCAACCCGCCCAAGACGCAGCAGATCCTCATCGTCGACTCGATCGCCGCGGCCGCCGGCGGTGCCGCGGGCATCTCGAGCAACACGTCCTACATCGAGTCGGCGTCGGGCGTCGGGGACGGTGCGCGCACCGGCTTCGCGTCCGTCGTCACGGGTCTCGCGTTCCTGCTCGCGACGTTCCTCGCGCCGCTCGTCGCGATCATCCCGTCCGAGGCCGCCGCGCCCGCGCTCGTCGTGGTCGGCTTCCTCATGGTCACGCAGGTGCTGGACATCGACTGGCACGACTGGTCGGTCGCGATCCCGGCGTTCTTCACGATGGTGCTCATGCCGTTCGCCTACTCGATCACGGCGGGCATCGGTGCCGGCGTCATCCTCTACGTGATCCTGCAGGTGGCGGTGGGCAAGGCGCGCAAGATCCACCCGCTCATCTGGGTCATCTCGCTCATGTTCGTCCTGTACTTCGTGCGCGGGCCGATCGAGCAGCTCGTCGGCTGACGTCCGTCGCGCTCGTCGGGCCGGTCTCCTGGTGGGGCCGGCCCGACGCGTGTCCGAGGACGGACGATCCGGGAGGTTTCGCCCGGTCGGCGGCCCCGGCCGCAGCTCCCGGTCCCGTACCCTCGTGCGCAGCCGCCCCGCAGGTGGGACGGCATCCGAGCACTCTGCGGGAGCACACGTGCGCATCAGCGTCATCGGTTGTGGGTATCTCGGCGCGGTGCACGCCGCCGCCATGGCGTCGCTGGGCCACGAGGTCGTCGGCATCGACGTCGACGAGCGCAAGGTCGACGCGCTGCGCGCGGGTCGCGCCCCGTTCTTCGAGCCCGGGCTGCCCGAGCTGCTGCTCGAGGCGGGCGCGGGCGGCGGGCTGACGTTCGGGACCGACATCGCCGCGGTCGCCGGTGCGCGCGTGCACTTCGTGTGCGTCGGGACGCCGCAGATGGCGGGGGAGTTCCGGGCGGACCTGTCGTACGTCGACGCGTCGGTCACGTCGCTCGTGCCGCACCTGCGGCCCGGTGACGTGGTCGTCGGCAAGTCGACCGTGCCGGTCGGCACCGCGGAGCGTCTCGCGGCCCAGCTCGCGCCCACCGGTGCGACGCTCGTGTGGAACCCCGAGTTCCTGCGCGAGGGGTTCGCGGTCGAGGACACGCTGCACCCGGACCGCTTCGTGTACGGCCTGCCGACGGACGACGAGGGCGTGCCGACGCCCGCGGGCGACGCGGCGAAGGCGCTGCTCGACGAGGTGTACGCCGCGCCGCTGGCCGAGGGCACGCCGCTCGTCGTGACGGACTACGCGACCGCGCAGCTCGTCAAGGTCGCCGCGAACTCGTTCCTCGCCACGAAGATCTCGTTCATCAACGCGATGGCGGAGCTGTGCGAGACCGCCGGGGGCGACGTCACGCAGCTCGCCGACGCGATCGGCTACGACGCGCGCATCGGCCGCAAGTTCCTCAACGCGGGCCTCGGCTTCGGCGGCGGCTGCCTGCCCAAGGACATCCGGGCGTTCATGGCGCGCGCGGGTGAGCTCGGGGTCGACCAGGCGCTGACGTTCCTGCGCGAGATCGACTCGATCAACGGACGCCGTCGCGAGCGCATGGTCGAGCTCGCGCGCGAGGTGTGCGGCGGGTCGTTCGTGGGCAAGCGCATCGCGGTGCTCGGCGCCACGTTCAAGCCCAACTCCGACGACGTGCGGGACTCGCCCGCGCTCACGGTCGCCGACATGCTCGAGCGGGCGGGGGCCGGCGTCGTCGTGACGGACCCGCAGGGCATCGACAACGCGCGTGCCGCCCGGCCGAACCTCGAGTTCGCGGCGGACGTGCTCGACGCCGCGCGCGGCGCGGACGTGGTCCTGCTCGGCACGGAGTGGGCGGAGTACCGCGCGCTCGACCCGGAGGTGCTCGGGCGCGTCGTCGCGGAGCGCCGGGTGCTCGACGGCCGCAACGTGCTCGACCCGGCGCGGTGGCGCGCAGCCGGCTGGACGTACCGCGCGCTCGGCCGGCCCTGACGGGGGATCTGCCGGATCTTCCGGACCTGCGACCTTTGCCCTAAGTCATTGCCTTGAGTAATGAGTTAGGCTCAGGACCGTGCCCGACCCCCTCCCTCCCGCCTCGCCCGCGGATCCCCACGCGCTCGCGCCCGAGCTGCGCAGCGCGGTCATCATGGCCGCCCGGCGGATCCGCGCGGAACGTGGCTCCGCCGACCTGACCGACCCGCAGTACTCGGTGCTCGTGCACCTCGAGAAGCGCGGCGAGCTCACGCCCGGCCAGCTCGCCGACCTCGAGCGCATCCAGCCGCCGTCGATGACCCGGACCGTCAACTGCCTCGCCGAGGACGGGCTCGTCGCGAAGCAGCCGCACGCCACGGACGGGCGCGTCGTCGTCGTGAGCCTCACCGACGCGGGCCGCAGCCAGGTCGCCGAGACGCGGCAGCGTCGTTCGGAGTGGCTCGAGCACGAGCTCGCGGAGATGTCCGACGACGAGCGGCGGCGGCTCGCGGACGCGGTCGAGCTCCTGCGGAGGCTCGCGCGCGCATGAGCACGTTCGACTCCCTGCGGTTCTTCAACTACCGGATGTGGTTCGCGGGCGCGCTCGTCGCGAACATCGGCACGTGGATGCAGCGCGTCGCGCAGGACTGGCTCGTCCTGACCCAGCTGTCCGACGACTCGGGCGTCGCGGTCGGCCTCACCACCGCGCTGCAGTTCGCGCCCACGCTGCTGCTGTCCGCGTGGGCGGGCGTGCTGGCCGACCGGCTCGACCGGCGCAAGCTGCTCGTCGCGACGCAGGTCGCGCAGGGCGTGCTCGCGCTCGGTCTCGGGCTGCTGGTGCTCGGCGGGCACGCGCAGCTGTGGCAGGTGTACGCGTTCGCGCTGCTGCTGGGCTGCGTCACGGCGATCGACGGCCCGGTGCGGCAGACGTTCGTCGCGGAGCTGGTGCCCGCGGAGAAGCTCTCGAACGCCGTGGGCCTCAACAGCGCGTCGTTCAACGCCGCGCGGCTCGTCGGGCCCGGCGTCGCCGGCCTGCTCATCGCGTGGGTCGGGACCGGCTGGGTGTTCGTCATCAACGCGGTCTCGTTCGGCGCGACGATCCTCGCGCTCACGTGGATGCGACGCGACGAGCTGCACGTCATGCCCTCGGCGCCGCGCAGCAAGGGGCAGATCCGCGACGGCATCCGCTACGTGCGCGGGCGGTCCGACATCGTCGTGATCATGGTCGTCGTCGGGGTCGTCTCGACGTTCGGCCTCAACTTCCAGCTCACGAGCGCGCTCATGGCGCGCACCGAGTTCGGCCGCGGTGCGGGGGAGTACGGGGTCCTCGGGTCGATCCTCGCGATCGGCTCGCTGACGGGGGCCCTGCTCGCGGCGCGGCGCGAACGGCCGCGGGTGCGGCTCGTCATCGGCGCCGCGTTCGGCTTCGGGCTCGCGTCGGGAGCCATGGCGCTCATGCCGACGTACACCTCGTTCGCGGTGGCCTGCATCCCGGTCGGGCTCGCGTCGCTCACGATGATGACCGCCGCCAACGCGACGATCCAGATGAGCACCGAGCCCGCGATGCGCGGTCGCGTCATGGCGCTCTACATGATGGTGTTCCTGGGCGCGACGCCCGTCGGGTCGCCCGTCGTCGGGTGGATCGGCGAGGAGTTCGGCGCGCGCTGGTCGATCGGCATCGGCTCGATCACCGCGCTCCTGGTCGCGGCGGGAGCGGCGCTGTGGGCGCGCAGGGCCTGGGACGTCGAGGTCCGGTACCACCTGCGGCGGCCGCACCTCGAGATCGTGCACCGGTCGTCGGACCAGCCCGTGGGCCCGCCCGTGGCTGCGCCCGGACCCGACGACCCGCCCGGGCCGCGCGGTCCGGGAGGTCCTGACGGTTCCGGCGGGACGACGAGCACCGCGGACGTCGTCGTCGAGGTCGCGGCCCGGGACGCGGGCGACGAGGCGAACGCCGCGTGAACGTGCACTGAGCGCGCCGGTGTCCGAGTTCGGGCGAAATCACCCGATCTGCCGCTAGGCCCAGGCGGTGCGACGCGCAAGGATGGACCCGAATTGTACGAATCGTCCGTGCTCGGGCGCTCGAGACAGTGGGTCCGTCGTCATGCGCAAGCTTCTCCGCACCAGCCTGGCCCTCGTGGTCGCGGCGATCGTCGTCGCCGTACCGTCGATGGCGTCGGCCGCGACCCCGTCGCCCGATCCCGCCCAGTACGGCTGCCTCGTCGCCGAGGGCGCCACGGCGGCGCCCGACGCCGACACCTATCTGCCGCCGCGCGCGTGCGAGCTGCACGTCCTGCACAAGCAGCCCGTGTGCGACAACGACGTCCCGAGGCTCGCGTACGAGGTCGAGGCGATCGGCACGCCCAACACCACGGTCACCGTCACGTTCGTCAACCCGCACGGCGACGACTACGTCGTGCGCGACCTCCCGCTGTCGGGCTCGGTGCCGTGGCCGGGCGCCGTGGTCAAGGACGGCAAGGGCGTCGACTGGCCCGGCTGGCGGCAGCTCGCCGACGGGACGTGGGTCGAGGGTGACGAGTTCGACTGGGTGCGGCCCGACGTCGAGGTGCTGTTCGAGGTGAACCCGTCCGCGACGGTGACGGTCGCGTACCCGCCGTCGAGCCCGCAGTGCCTCACGAGCCCGCCGGGGTCCGCGGTCCTCGCCGACGAGCCCGGCACGCCGACCTCGGGTGGCTCCGCTCCGCTCGCCGCGACGGGGTCGAACGCGCTGCCGATCGCGCTCGCGGGTGCGGGCCTGCTCGTCGTCGGCGTCCTCGTCCTGCTGGTGTCCCGCCGGCGCCGGGAGCCGCAGGCCTGACGACCGCCCTCCTCGACGACGCCGCAGGCGCCGTCCCTCCCCTCGTCGGGCGGGACGGCGCCTGCGGCGTCCGTGCGCGGTACGGTCCGGTCGGCGGGCCGGCCGCGGCGTCAGCCGAGCCGGTCGACCACGTGGTCGATGCACGCCGTGAGCGCGAGCGCGTCCTGCGGGTCGACCGCCGGGTACGTCGCGATCCGGAGCTGGTTGCGGCCGAGCTTGCGGTAGGGCTCGATGTCGACGATCCCGTGCGCGCGCAGCGTCGTCGTGACGGTCGCGGCCTCGATGCGCGGATCGAGGTCGATCGTCGCGACGACGGGCGAGCGGTGCTCGGGCTCCGCGACGAACGGGGTGGCCCAGTCGCGCGCCTGCGCCCACGCGTACACGTGGCCCGACGAGGTCGCGCTGCGCTCCGCAGCGAACGCCAGACCGCCGTTCTCGAGCATCCAGTCCACCTGCTCGGCGAGCAGGAGCAGCGTCGCGATCGCGGGCGTGTTGAGCGTCTGGTCGAGCCGGGAGTTGGTCACGGCCGCCGTGAGCGACAGGCTCTCGGGCACCCACCGGCCCTGCTCGACACGCGCGGCGCGCTCGAGCGCCGCGGGCGACATCGCGGCGAGCCACAGCCCGCCGTCGGACGCGAACGACTTCTGCGGCGCGAAGTAGTAGACGTCGGTCTGGGCGACGTCGACGGGCACGCCGCCCGCCGCGCTCGTCGCGTCGACCACGACGAGCGCGCCCTGGTCGCGCGATCCCGCCACGCGGCGGACAGGTGCGAGCGCGCCCGTCGAGGTCTCGTTCTGCGGCCACGCGTACACGTCGACGTCCGCGTGCTCCGGCACCGCGACCGAGCCCGCGGGCGCGGTGGTCACGACGGGTGCCTCGAGGAACGGCGCGCGCGTCGTCGCGGCGACGAACTTGGCGCCGAACTCGCCGAACGAGCCGTGCGCGGAGCGGCGCTCGACGAGGCACGACGTGGCGACGTCCCAGAACGTCGTCGAGCCGCCGTTGCCCAGCACGATCTCGTACCCGTCGGGCAGGCCCAGCAGCTCGCTCAGCCCGGCGCGCACGCGTCCGACGAGCGCGCGCACGGGGGCCTGCCGGTGGGACGTGCCGAGCAGCGTCGTCGCGGCCGCGACGAGGGCCTCGACCTGCTCGGGCCGGACCTTCGAGGGTCCGGAGCCGAAGCGGCCGTCGCGCGGCAGGAGCTCGGGGGGCAGGGTGAGGGGCGCGTTGTCGGGCACGTGCCGAGGATAGGCCCGGCCCTGCGCGCGGCGGCCCGGTGTCCGCCCCCGGTCCGCTGCGTGGACCAACTACCCTGTGACTGCGGCCGGGGACGCCCGGCCGCGGCGACCTGGGGAGGCAACGCGGTGAGCGACCTGATCGACACGACGGAGATGTACCTGAAGACGGTCTACGAGCTCACCGAGGAAGGCATCACGCCCCTGCGCGCCCGGATCGCCGAGCGTCTCGGTCACTCCGGTCCCACCGTGTCCCAGACCGTCGCCCGCATGGAGCGCGACGGCCTCGTCGTGGTGACCGGCGACCGGCACCTCGAGCTCACCGAGGCGGGCCACGCCAAGGCCGTGCGGGTCATGCGCAAGCACCGGCTCGCCGAACGGCTGCTCACCGACGTCGTCGGGCTGGAGTGGCCGTACGTCCACGAGGAGGCGTGCCGCTGGGAGCACGTCATGAGCGAGCGCGTGGAGAAGCGGCTCGCGGCCCTGCTGGACCACCCGCACTTCGACCCGTACGGCAACCCCATCCCGGGCCTGTCCGAGCTCGGCGAGGAGCAGACGCGCGTCGGGTTCCTCGACGGCGTCGAGCCACTCGTCGGGGCGGACGGGGCCGTGGCCGGTGCCGCGGTCGTCGCGCGCATCGCCGAGCCGCTGCAGGTGGACGTCGAGCTGCTCACGCGGCTCGCGGACGCGGGGGTCGTGCCGGGCGCGGACGTCACGGTCGAGCGCGGCGCCGGTGTGGTGACCGTCGGGGTCCCGGGGGCTGAGGTCGTGCTCGACCTGCCCGACGAGGTCGCGCGCCACGTCTTCGTCCGCCGCACCTGAGCGGGGCTGACCGGGTTCGACCCGGCTCGACCGGGCTGCACCGGTGCTGAGCGGGCCTGACGGGTTCCGCGTGCGCCGCACCGTCCGGGCGGCTCGTCCCGGCGCGCCGGATTTGTCCATTCCCTGAGATGCAGGGTCGAGGGGTGAACTTCGGTCCACGCCGTCGAAGCCGCCGGATCGTGCGCTGGCCTGCGCGTTCGTGACCGCCCCGGGACCGTGGTCCTGGGCGACCGTCCAGGAGGGCGTGCTGCGACCGTCATGTCGTCGTGATCGGAACGTGACAATCCCCGAGAACCTCCTGTACGTTCGACCTGCTTCACCGAACCCCTCCTCGGT
>Ga0206103_100163_pt1 | contig 48782 bp, 40 predicted proteins | sample 1B5Ametagenome_FD_148638 | JGI IMG/M metagenome (GOLD analysis project Ga0206103, IMG submission 148638) | Enriched microbial communities from leaf-cutter ant dump, University of Wisconsin, Madison, United States - 1B5A | ecosystem: Environmental > Terrestrial > Nest > Insects nest > Nest dump... | reverse complement strand
GGCTTCTGAGGAAGGCCGAATCGAGATTCGGACGCCTGAAGAAACCGACTTTTGGGCCAAAAGGCGGCTTTCAGCCGCTTTCGGCAAATTCGTAAACACAACCTAGCGTTCGGGTCCGGCGGGGGGCCGGGGCGGTTTCGCCATGGCGGTGCGCAGCAGGCCCAGCCCGTCGATGAGGAGCGCCGTCGCCACCACGGCCAGCCCGCAGTACCGGAGCACCCCGAGATCAAACCCGGAAAGCCCCCCGGCGGGCAGCGTCCAGACCGCCAGCAGCAGCGCAAGGCAGGAGAAGGCGTCAAAGGCAAAGCGCGTCCCGTGGAGCCTCCCGCAAGAGGCGGCGGCGGCCCGGGTACGCAACCGTTTGGCCGCGTCCCGCGCCGGGATACGGAGCAGGAGGGCGGCGGCGACAATGAGAAAAAAGGAGATCGGCATCGGAAAAACGCGGAGGGGGAAAATACGTGCTTTCCCCGGGATTGCCACCGGAATTTCACCCTTTTTTCCATGGCCATCTCCCGTGCTCCCGATGGCGGCGTTTCCCGGGATGGGGAGAGAATAGGCGTGCGCACTTCCCGCCAAATGTTTTAGCCTGCATGAAACACCGTATTGAGCTTCCGGGAGCCCGATCCCTGCCATGATCGCATGATACCGAGACAACCGACCGTCATTATCGAAAACCTTGCCCCGTGGATCGACGCCGGGCGTTACCCGGTCAAACGGATCGCCGGGGATGACCTCACCGTGGAGGCCGATGTCTTCAAGGACGGGCACGATGTGGTGAGCGTCCTGTTGAAATGGCGCAGGAGCGGGGAGGAGCGCTGGCATGAAACGCCGATGGAAGCGCTCGGCAACGACCGGTGGCGCGGCGTCTGCACGCTGCACGGGGTCGGGATGCACGAATACACCGTGGAAGCGTGGGGGGATGCGTTTTTCTCCTGGCAGCATGAGTTCCGGCAGAAAATCGCGGGCGGGCTGACGGCGCTCGGGAGCGAGACGCTCGAAGGCGCGGCCATCCTCCGCAGGGCGGCCCGCCGCGCCACGGACCGGGCGGACCGCCGCCGCCTCAACGCGATCGCCGCGCAGATTGAGGCCGCCGCGCCCGCGGAGGTGGACGCGATCGCGCACTGGAGCGAACTCGAAGCCCTCATGACCGCCTGGGCGGATCGTTCGCTCGCCACCGCCTTCCGCCCGGCGGCGAAAGTCTGGGTGGACCGGGAGGCGGCCCGCTTCGCCGCGTGGTACGAGTTTTTCCCCCGCTCGGCGGAGGGACACGGCGACCGCGGCTCCACCTTCCGGGATTGCCTGCCGCGTGTGGACGACGCGCGGGCGATGGGGTTTGATGTCATCTACTTCCCGCCGGTCCACCCGATCGGCGTCACCGCCCGCAAGGGGCGCAACAACTCGGTGACGTGCGAGCCGGGGGAGCCGGGCGTCCCGTACGCCATCGGCAACCGGCATCAGGGGTGCCCGAACGGCGGGGGCCACCGCGATGTCGCCCCGGAACTCGGCACGCTGGAGGATTTCGACTGGCTGGTGGCGGAAATCCGGGCGCGGGGAATGGAGGTGGCGCTTGATTTCGCCATCAACTGCTCGCCGGATCACCCGTACGTGGCGGAACACCCGGACTGGTTTTTCAAGCGCCCGGACGGAACGATCAAATACGCGGAAAACCCGCCCAAGAAGTACGAGGACGTCTACCCGCTCAATTTCCAGAACCGGGACTGGCGGGCGCTCTGGGTGGAGCTTACCGATGTGGTCCGCTTCTGGGTGGAGCGCGGCGTGCGGATCTTCCGCGTGGACAACCCGCACACCAAGCCGGTCGCCTTCTGGGAGTACCTGATCGGCGGGATTCGCGCGACCCACCCGGATGTCATCTTCCTTTCCGAAGCCTTCACGCGGCCCAAGATGATGCGCGTGCTGGCAAAGGCGGGCTTCAGCCAGAGCTACACCTACTTCACCTGGCGCAACACCGCGGCGGAACTCACGGAGTATTTCACCGAGCTGACGCAAACGGAGATGCGCGAGTATTTCCGGGGCAACCTCTGGCCGAACACGCCGGATATTCTCCCGACCTTCCTCCAGCACGGGGGCCGCCCCGCCTTCATGATCCGGCTGGCGTTGGCGGCGACGCTCTCCCCCGTTTACGGCATCTACAGCGGCTACGAACTCTGCGAGAACGCCGCCGTCCCCGGCAAGGAAGAGTATTTTGAGAGCGAAAAATACCAGTTCAAGGCGCGGGACTGGGACGCCCCCGGGAACATCAAGGCGTTCGTCACGCAGATCAACCGTATCCGGCGCGGGAACCGGGCGTTGCATGAGGAGGGGAACCTCCGCTTCCTCCCCTCGGAGAATCCGCAGCTCCTCGCCTACCTGAAGATGACCCCGGCGCGGGACAACATCGTGCTCGTCGTCGTCAACCTCGACCCGTGGAACCGGCAGGAAGGGTTCATCCACGTTCCCGTGGAAGCGTTCGGCCCGATGGAAGCCGCCACCTACCAGATGCACGACCTGCTCTGGGACGAGCGTTACCTCTGGAGCGGCAGCCGCAACTTCGTCTCGCTCGATCCGCAGACGAAGCCGGTCCACCTCTTCCGGGTGCGCCGGTGGATCACCCGCGAGGATTCATTTGATTATTACCTCTGAGCGTGAGCGGTCGCGAACCCCGCGTACCGGGCAGGCCGGATGATCCTCCAGCCTGCCCGGACGGGTTGAATCCCCAATGCTCCAGAGCATTTTAAGTAAAGATGTAGCCGCTGATTTGCGAGCGCCGGAGGTCGATGGGCAGAGCTTTTGAGCGCAGTGGCTGTATTTTCAATACTGCCCAAGCTCGAAAGACTGCACAGCGGCCTCCGCCGCCGCAAAGCAATGGCTACAGAATTAGTTAAACTGCTCTAAAACCGGACCCGGACGCCGCCGTTCACCCCGTGGGAGGCGACGTTGTGACGGCCAAGCTCGCCGGTGTACCAGGCGAAGAGGGAGAGGTTCCGGTTCAGGTCCAGCGCCGCTCCGGCGTCGAGCACCAGACTGTCGCGCCCGATCTGCGGCCCGTGCACGGTGAAGAGGGCATTCGAACCGACGAAGCCGGATTCGATGGCCCCTTCGCGGTCAAGGTATTCGTGCTTCCATTGCGCGCGCACTTCAGGGCGGAACACCATCGTGCCGACGTTCCAGCTCGCGGCGATCTTCGCGCCGAGCAGCGTGCGCAGGGAATCCTGATGGTTGCGGCTCACGTTGAGCGGCGCGTCCGAACCGCTTTCTTCGAACCGGTCAAATCCGACATAGCTATATTGCACGGAAGCAACCGGCCCGAGCGTCACGCTTCCGAGGTGGAAATCGTACCCCGCACCGAGCAGCGCGTCGAACTGGCCTCCGTCCGTCGTGCCGCGCGCCGTGCCGCCGAGGGTGTCGCGATGGATTTTGTAATGGTTGTAAGCGCCGCTCGCCAGCGCGTTGACGTAGAAGCCGTCGTTGAAGTACGTGCCGTAGAGGCCGCCGCGCCCGCCGTCGGCGGTGATGTCGCCGCCGGAGGCGAGATCGGCCTTGCTGTGGGCGTATCCGCCGAAGAGGCCGACGACGAAGTTCCCGTTCACGCGGTAGTCCGCGCCGACAGTCACCCCGCCGCTGGAGAAACTGCCGCCCCGGGCCTGATGGGTGGTCTCCACGTCGGTCCATTCCCCCGTGCCGGTGGCGAAGAAGCCCCACGGGCTGTTTTCCTCAATGACCGGGGCCACGAACTCCTTGCCCACGAGGCTCCGGCCGTCGAACCCGGCGAGGCTCAGGCCGTCGCGATCGTTGATGACCGGCATCCCGTCGTGGTTGATCGTGCCACGGGGGGTGGTCAGGGCGAGCCCGTTGGCGCTGAACCCGCGCGAGCCGCGGCGAACGTCGTCAAGACGGCGCTCGATGTTGATATTCTGTGTCTGCGCGTTGGCGAGGCCGAGGGTGAAGATCGTCGAGAGCGCCTCGGGCGAGAGCCGCTCCAGCAGGGACGGGATGGCCTCCCGGTTCGTGTAGTTGAGGGTTTCAAAGAGCGCGTCAAGCTCATCGCGCTGCGCCGCGTGGTCGAGCGCCTTCGCCACGGCATGCTGGTTGGGCGTTTCCGCCTGCGAGGTGAAGGCGAGTTGCTCGATGAAGAGTTCCACCGCGTGGCCCCGGTAGCGGACCTTCGCTTCGAGCATCGTGTCGTTGGCGAAAGCGTGGTGGACGCTGTAGCGATTGAGCACCTCCACGCCGTCCGCCGCGCTGATGAGGCGCAGGGTATCGTTGCGGCGCGGCTTGTACCCGGCGTGATTGAGGTGGAGATCGCCCCCGTCGATCACCGCGCTGCCGCCGACCACGATCCGGTCGTAGTTTTTCCGGTCGTGAATATCGGCGATGACGCTCCCCTCCGGGCCTTGAAGAAAATTCCCGCCGACGTTCACCCGGCCGATCGCGCCGGGCTCCGCGCCGGGCGAAACGATCCCGTTGCTGGCAAGGTTGCCGGTGATGGTGGCATTCTGGCCGTAGAGTCCGCCGCCATACCGGTTCCCCGAAGGACCATTCAGGCGGACGTCGCCGACCATCGTTCCCTCAATCCAGGCGGCGGCTCCGCTCTGGAGAAGGGTGTCGCCTTCGATCCGGCTGGTTTCATCCACGGTGAGCAGACCGTTGCGGATCGACGTGTCGGCGAGGATGACGCTTTCGCGCAGAAGCTCGATGTGGCCGCCTTCGGCGATGAACGCATCGGCCTCAAGGGTGGAGTTCGTGAAATCCGCACCGCTGCCGAGGAAGCGGACGCTGCCACCCCCGCCCGCCGGGTTCCGGCCCGCGTGGATGGTGGAATTGGAAAGGGTGACCCAACCGTTATCCACAAACAGATCGCCGCCCGCCAGAACCCGACTGCCATTGTAGGCGAAAATTCCAACATTGGAGGTCCGGATGGAGCCCTGCTCCGCTTCCACCGTGCCCCCTTCGTAGATGAAAATACCGGCGTCGTTGAGGGTGATGTCGCCTCCGGCAACCACGCTGGCATTTCTCGCGTTGATGGCTCCGATGTGGATCTCGATGTTCCGGTCCGCCCGGATCATGGACCCGTTCTCCGAACTAATTCCCGAACGGCTGAGGATCAGGTCACGCCCGGCGCGAATATCCGACGCGTTCGTCGCGTAAACGGCCCCATCGACGGTCCGGATGTCGCGCCCCGCCCGGATGACGGAGTCGTTTGCGGCGTAAATATAGCCGTTGCCGAGGACGAAATCCCGGCGGGCGCGGACAAGCGAGTCGTCCGCCAGAAGGTTTCCCTGATGAAGGGCGATGTCCCGCCCGGCGCCAATCACCGAGTCCGCCCTGGTATCGAGGTCTCCTTCGGCCAGAATGATGTCGCGGCGGGCGCGGACCTCCGAATCCTCCGCCTCAAGGTTTCCGTTCAGGAGAGCGATATTGCGCCCGGCGAGGAGGGTGGAGCCTTCACTGGCGGCGATGCCCCCGTTCTGGAGGAAGAGATTGCGAAAGGCGGTCACTTGAGAATCCTGCGCGGCCAGATTCCCGTCATCAAGCTGGATGTCGAGCGCCGAGGTCAACCGCGACCCGTCGATGATCTCCACCCCTCCGTCAAGCAGCCAGACGTCGCCGCCGTGCGCCTGGGACGCTCCCGACACGATGAGATTGCCTTCCGCGAGGGTGATCGCGTCACTTGCGGAGACGGCGCTTTCGCCGGTCACCTCCAGAATGCCCCGGTTGAGAAAAATTCTCTCCGTATCCACCGTGCTCGCGTCACGAACCCCCATGCTCCCCGACTCATAAAGGGAGATGTAGTCGGTCGCGCCAAGAATCGCGCTCTGTTCGTTGACGAGGAGATCCCCTTCCTCGATCACGACGGCGCCGGTCACCGTTGACTGGTTGTGAATCGTCACATACCCGCTGCCGATTTCGATATCCGCCGTAAGGGTGGACTGGTTCCAGATGTTGAGGGAGCCCGCCTCAAAAATCGCGACGTCGCTGCCGGAGATCGAACCGCCATCCAGCGTGACGCTGCCGATATGGAGAGTGACGCTGCCATTGAGGGTGCCACCGGAATTGACGGCGACCTCGCCGGTTATCGCCGCATCTCCGGTCACATTGCCGAGGACGGTTCCCCCGTTGCGGACCCGCAGCGCGGAGCCGTCCATGGCGAGCGAAATGCTGCTCGGGCCGGTCCCTGCGGCGTTGGCCACCGCACCGCCGTCCACGTCGAGCGTGGCGCTCGCGCTCTGGCCGATGGTGATCTGGTTTTCATAAAGGGTATCGCCGGTGCCTACCGATTCCGTCCCGGAATCGATAATATAAGCATGGGCGCTCCCCGCCATCATCATGGAAGCAAGGAGGGTTGCTGACAAAGCGGCCGCACGACGCGCTCCGCCTTTGTTTTTTGAACGGGTATTCTTTTTCATTGAATTGATTTGAACCGGCGATTTTAACAGGTTTGTTTTCGCAGCCCTCCCTGGGATCAACCCTGCGGCTGATCTCCTGTCCGGTATCGTTCCCGATCCGGCCTGCGCCAACGCGGGCGGATTATTGAGGAATACCGGATTTTAGCTAGTAAAATCACCACGAAATGCGGGAAACCGGCAAAATTCCTTGGTGAAATTCACGTAACACTTTCCGTCCGGCATCAAAAGACGCCCTCGTCTCGAATCACCGCTTGCGCCCGCGTGATTGCTTGGCCTTCGCCTTCGGTTTGCGCCGGGGCTCGATTTTATCCATCCCCGTGCCGCTCTTGAGTTCCGCGATCTGGTCGCGCAACAGGGCGGCGCGTTCGTACTCCAGATTCCCGGCGGCCTGCATCATCTCCGTTTCGAGTTCATGCAACAGTTCGCTTAAATCAAAGCTGCGCCCGGAATCCCGCACCACCGCCTCCTCGACGGCCCGGCCACCCTTGAGAATCGTGTGCAGGCTCTCCTGCACGGCCCGCTGGACGCTGCGCGGGGTGATGCCGTGCTCCTGGTTGTAGGCGATCTGGCGGGAGCGCCGGTAATCGGTCACGGCGAGGAGCTTCGCCATGCTTTTGGTTACGGTATCGGCGAAAAGAAAGACTTCGCCGTTCACGTGCCGGGCGGCGCGGCCCGCCGTCTGGATGAGCGAGGTCTGGGAGCGGAGGTAGCCTTCCTTGTCCGCGTCGAGGATCGCCACCAGCGAGACTTCCGGCAGGTCGAGCCCTTCGCGCAGCAGGTTGATGCCGACCAGGATGTCGAACTCCGCCGCCCGCAGCGCGCGCAGGATTTCCACGCGTTCGATCGTGTCGATGTCGGAATGCAGGTAGCGGACTTTCAGGCCGACTTCCCGCAGGTAATCGGTCAGGTCTTCGGCGGTCCGTTTGGTGAGCGTGGTGACGAGCACGCGCTCCTGCTTCTCCACCCGCTGGCGGCAAAGCTCGATCGTCTCGTCGATCTGGTGCTGGAGCGGGCGGATGGTGATCTGCGGATCGAGCAGCCCGGTGGGGCGGATGATCTGCTCGACGATCAGGGGCCGCCCCGGCGTGGTGACGTCGAAGGCTTCCGGCGCTTCGTCCGTGCGGGAGAGGACGGGCGCTTCCGGCCTCGCGGCTTCCGCCGCCGCCGGGCGGGGAAGGTAGCCGGTGTTGCCGACACGGCTGTTGCGCAGTTCGAAGTCCGACGGCGTGGCGCTCACGTAAAGGAGCTGGTGGGTCATCTCCATGAACTCCGGGAAATTCAGGGGCCGGTTGTCCATCGCGCTCGGCAGGCGGAAACCGTACTCCACGAGCACGTTCTTGCGGGAGCGATCCCCCTCGTACATGCCGCCGATCTGCGGGACGGTGGCGTGGGATTCGTCGATCACGCAGAGATAATCCTTCGGGAAAAAGTCGAGCAGCGTGTAGGGACGCGACCCCGGGGGGCGGCCGGAGAGATGGCGCGAGTAGTTCTCGATGCCGTTGCAGAACCCCATTTCCTGCATCATCTCCAGGTCGAACTCCGTGCGCATCCGCAGCCGCTGGGCTTCGAGCAGTTTCCCCTGCCCCTCGAACCAGGCGATGCGGGCGTCGAGTTCCTCGCGGATCGTCCGCATGGCGATGAGCAGCTTGTCGTGCGGGGTGACGAACTGCTTGGCCGGGTAGAGGATGAACGTGGCGTGCTGCTGGTACGTCTGCCCGGTGAGCGGGTCGAACGTGGAGATGCGGTCGATCTCGTCGCCGAAGAATTCGAGCCGCACGGCTTCCTCGTCCGCCGCCGCGGGGTAGATTTCCACCACATCGCCCCGGACGCGGAATTTCCCCCGCTCGAACGCGATGTCGTTGCGCTCATAGAGCATATCGACGAGCCGGGTGAGCACCGCTTCCCGCGAAACCGGCTGGCCGATCTTCACGGTGAGCAGCATGTTGAGGTAATCCTCCGGCGAAGCCAGACCGTAGATGCACGAGACGCTGGCGATCACGATGACATCGCGCCGGGAGAGGAGCGAGGAAGTGGTGGAAAGGCGCAGGCGCTCGATCTCCTCGTTGATGGAGGAATCTTTCTCGATATAGGTATCCGTGCGCGGGATGTACGCCTCCGGCTGGTAATAGTCGAAGTACGAGACGAAGTATTCCACGGCGTTGTCCGGGAAAAACTGCCGGAATTCGCTGTAGAGCTGGGCGGCGAGCGTCTTGTTGTGCGCGATGACGAGCGTGGGGCGGTTGACCTCGCGGATCACGTTGGAAACCGTGAACGTCTTGCCGCTGCCGGTGACGCCGAGCAGCGTCTGATGGCGGTTGCCCGCCTCGATGGAGCGGCTGAGCTTGGCAATCGCCTGGGCCTGATCGCCCTTGGGCTGGTATCGCGAGGAAAGAGTGAACGCCATGGGCATCCAACCTAGAACGATTCCCCGTGGCTGTACAGGGGCCACTCGCCCACTACCATCCTTCGGGATGCCGCGCCCGGTAACCCCGCAGCGGGCGGCTCCGGGTGGTCCAGCCCGGCCCTTCCGGCCCCGGTTTCCAGCCGGTATCGTAGCGCAGCCCGGCGATCACCAGAAAAACATGCCCCGGGCGGGCGTGGACGGTGATCCAGTCCCCCTCGCCCGGTTCCCCGTAGCGGCGGAAGCCGTGCGAAGGCATGGAGCCGCGCAGCAACCCCGCTTCCCGGAGGATGTACGAGGTCGCCCCGGAGCAGTCGTAGGCGGTGGCGACGGTTCCCCGGCGGTTCCCGTGCCCTCCGCCCCTGGCGTACGGGAGCCGGGCGATCCGGTTCCCCGCCTCGATCGCCGCCCGCACCCGGGCCGGAGCCCGCGCGGGAGCCGTGGCGATCCCGTTTTCCAGTGTGGCGGTCTGTCCCGGGATATACCGGTAATGCCAGGAGCGCGGCCCGGCGCATCCGGCCAGCAGCAGGAGGAGGCAGAGGAAAGGGAGCGGACGCATGGAGGAGAAATGAGGATCAGAGGGTTAACGCTTTCCCGCCCCCCGGCCACGCCCGCCGCCGCAGCCAGATATCGAGCGGCAGCAGGAGGAGCGCGGCGATGAGCAGCGGCCCGGCGAGGTCGCGGTATCGCCGTGTCCCTTCCCGGGGCGGGGCGAAGATCGCTTCCGGGGCCGGGTTCGTGACGCCGGAGGCCGCTTCCGCCAGCCGGGCAAGCGCGGCTTCGTCCGTCCCGTTGTGCAGGAACTCGGCGGGCCACGCCGGGGTGTGGCCGAAGAAATGGCTCTCCCCCGGTGAATCCGGCGTGGTCAGGCTGATCCAGGTCGTTCCAGCCGTCCCGGCCGCCCCGGCAGCGGCGACCGGGACTTCCACCGTGTACCGCCCCGGGGCGGTCTGCCGGGCGGGGCGGGTGAAAGTCGTCCCATCGGGCAGCACCGCCGCCGCGTCGATCGCCAGCCGGTCGCGGTAGGCCCCCTCCGGCGTGAGCGCGTCGATCTGGAGGCGCAGCCGCCCGTCCGCCACCGGTTCGCTCTCCACATGCCACCCCCCGCCCTCCGCCCCGCCCCGGCGCAGCAGGTGCCGGGCAAGCTGTGTCCAGAACTGCCCGTACCCCGGCCACCCGAGCCATTCGGAGGCCCAGCGGCTCTTGGCATCCGAAGTGAAGGCGGCCACGCGGCCCAACCCGAAACGCCACGTCGCCAGCAGCGGATCACCCCGTTCCGTGGCGAGCAGGAGGTCCGCCGTCGGCTTGAGCTTGGTCACGTTGTAGCCGAGCAGCAACGGGGCCTCTTTCCAGTCGATCCCGGCCACCGGCGCGGCTTTCCCGCCCGTGGCGACGACGGCCACCGGCTCCTCCACCAGGTTGCTCTGGGCCACGCGCATCGTCTCCGTGGTGAAAATCTGCGGGAGCGAAAGCGCGTCCCCCGTCAGGTAAAACCGCCCGTTGCCGTTGGCGGCGAGCTGCTTGAGGAAGGCGACATCCTTGTCGCTCGCCGCGCCGAGCGCCACGGCGGAAGTGGTGATCCGGTGGGTGGCCATGGTGGTGGCGAGGTCGAGCGCCGTGCCGGGGGTGACCGAGCCGTCGGGCATCTCCCCGGAGGCTTTTTCCTCCGCGTCCGCGGCGTCGGAAAAGAGGATCACGTGGCGCACCCGGGCGTCGATGTCCCGCAGCCGGGCAAAGGCGTCGAGCAGCGCCGTATAGACGTAGATCCCCCCGCCCCCGGCGCTCACGCGCAGGATGCGCTGGCGGACCGCCTCCCGGTTTTCGTGCCGGGAGAGCGGGACCACCTCGTGCACCCGGGAATCGACCGCCGTCACCCCGAGCTGGTCTTTTTTCTGGAGCACGTCGAGCGCCATCGCCGCCCCCTGATTGGCCAGCGCCATCTTCGTCTGCCCGGCCACCTGCGCGGCCATGGAGCCGGAACTATCCAGCACCACCATGACGGCCACGCTCGGGGTTTCCGCCCGGTCGTCGTGCTCCAGCCGGACGGGGAGCACCGCCGCCAGCGGGGTGTTCACGTAATCGCCGAAGCTCTGTTCGCCTCCCAGCATGGCGAAGCCGCCGCCGAAATCGCGCACCCACCGCACGCAAAGCTCCATCTGCGCCGGGGTGAGATGAATGGCGGAGAGATCGCTCAGGAAAAGGGCGTCGTAGCGCTGAAGCTCCGCCAGCGTCCGGGGCACCCCCTGCGCCGGGCGGACTTCCACGGCGATCCCCTCGCGCGTGAGCGCCTCGCGCAACGGGGCCATCCGCTCCGGCTCCGGGTCGATCACGAGCAGGCGCGGTTCCCCCCGTTGCAGGGCGGTTGCCTGCGCCTTGTTGTTTTCCCGCAGGGTGTCGCGCCCGGGAATCACCTCCACTTCATAGGTCGTCGTGCTTTTTTCCGGGCGCAGGTTGCGGAAGCGGACCGGCTGGCTCCCGGGCGTGAGATTCACCTGTTCCTGCGCCACGCGGAAGCCGTTGGCGTAGAGCCGCACCGTGGCGCTCGTCTCCGTGTTGCTGCGCAGGGTGGCGGTGGCGTTGAAGGGTTCCCCGGCGCGGAGACGGGCCGGAACGGCAAGCGATTCCACCAGCACCTCGGGCCGGAACGGATTCTGGAGCGCGACGGTGTAGAGCGTGATGCCGGAGGCGGGGAGCGTCCCGGCTTCCGCCAGCCCGCCGCCCCGGGTATCGTACCCGTCGGAAAGGAGGACGAGCCGCCGCGTTTTCCCTTCGGAAAAGAGGGCGGAGGCAAACCCGATGGCGCGGGAGAAAAGCGTCTGCTCCCGCTCCGGCTGGGCGGGCCACGCCGCCCCGGGATCGGCGGGAAGCGGGGCGGCGCTCCCGGCGAAGCCGATCAGCGTGGCGTCGTCCCCCCGGCGTTGCCCGGCCAGGGCGCGGGCGATCCAGTCGCGCCCGGCAGCCTCCGCCTCCGGGGTGATGCTCGCGCTCCGGTCGAGGGCGAAGACGACGCTCAGTTCATCGCTCTCCCGCGGCAGCCGCACCCCGGCGAGCGCCAGGATGAGAAGGCTCAGGAGAAGCGCGCGCACCCCCAGCGTGAGGGCGCGCGCGTGCCGGGGCAACGGCGCGAGCGACCGGCGCATGGGCCAGAGCAGCAGCGGAAGCAGGAGAAAAAGCCAGTACGCGCTCATGTCACTCCGTCTCCCTCCGGTGATATAACGCCCATTCAAGCAATAGCAGCGCAAAGGCGGCGAGCACCAGCCATTGCCAGAGCGGGCGCGTGGCCGCCACGGCCATCAGCGGCGCGGTCCCGGCGCGCTTCACCTCCGGGGCGGGCGCGGCGCGGAGGTTTGATTCCCCTTCATTGAAAAGGTTGGCGGCGAGCAGGCGCGTTCCCTCCGGCGGGGTGTCGAGCCGGTAGACCCCCTGCCGCAGCGGCACCAGCGCCCCGCGCGCCACGCCGCCATCCGGCCCGTAGGCGGTTTCGCCCGGGGCGAGCACCCGGCGGCTCCCGGTTTCCACGCTCGCGGGGGCGGCCCCTTCCTCGCGGTGCGCCAGCCACTGGAGCGTGTTGGAGATCAGCAACGGAAAGGCGACCCGCAGCGGCAGATCGCTCTCCGCCACGTCGAAGGCGAAGATGACCATCCGCCGCTGCTCCGCTTCCCCGGTCACGATCAGCGGGTGTTCGAAGGAACGGAGCGGCGTTTCAAAGCGCCACCCCTCCGTGGCAGCGGGCAGGGAAAGCGGCAGGGCGCGCAACAGTTCCACCGCGCCCCAGTCCACGAGCCGGAAAAGCGGGGCGTGCGGGTCCGCGTCGGTGATGAGCGGCTGCTCCAGCGCTTCGCCCGCTGCGGAGAGCGGCCCCGCTTTCAGGAAAAGGGCGTTCCCCTCCACGGCGGCGAGCGTCTCCGGCCCGCAGCGGTCGTAGATCACCACGTCGAAGGCGCGGGCCATCGACGGCTCAAACGCATCCGGGGTGAGAAGCTCAAAGCGGAGCGCGGGATCGGCGGCAAGCAGCTTTTCAAAGAACCAGTTCCCTTCGCTCACCAGCAGCACGCGCAGCGGCGGCGTGGCCGGGAGGATCGCCTCCGCGTGGTCGTCGAGCGGCAGGGCATCCCGGGACGGCGCGGCGATCCGGGCGTGCAGGCGGTCCGGGGCGTCTCCCGAATCTGCGGGGGCAGGGAGCGCCGGGAAAAGCTCGCTGCGCCGTTCCCCGGGGGCGAGGGCAAACGGGCGGACATCCAGGAGCCGCTCCCCGAGCGTGATCTCGATCGACCCCTCGGAGCGTTGCGCCCCGTAGTTCGCCACTTCCAGCAGGAGCGCCGCCGTCTGCGGGCTGGCGGCCTCGGGCCGGGCGGCGAAGCGGGTGATCGCCGTGTTGTCGCCCGGCGTGCCGAAGGCGAGCCGCTCCAGCCGCACCCCTTCGGGCAGGGCCGGGGAGGGGAGCGGGGCGTCGTCGGTGAGGACGAGGATGCGGCGATCCCCCGGGCGGGCGGCGAGGAGTTCCCCCGCGAGCGCGAGGGCCGGGCCGAGATCGCCTCCGGCATCCGTCGGGGCCAGCGCGGCGAGCCGTTCGCGGAGCCGGTCGGGATCGGTGCTGAAGGGGGAGACGACGCGCATCCCGTCCCCGCCGGTGAGAATCGCGAGGCTCCCCCCTTCCCTCGCCCCGGCGGCATTCCGGCGGGCCACGGCCAGCGCGGCGTCAAATCGGCTAAAGCGGCTTTCCCCTCCCGCGTCGAGCGCCTGCATCCGCGCCCGCGTGTCGATCACCAGCACCGTGGAGCGGCCCGTGAGCGCGAGCCCCGCCGGTTCCGGTCGCGTGAGCGCGAGGACGAGCAACAACAGGATGAGCAGGTGAAGCAGGAGCGAGAGCCACTGGCGCAGCCGCCCGAGGAACGCCCGGTGCCGCTGTTCGCCCAGCGCCCGCTGCCAGAAAAGAAGGGTCGGCACCGCCGCCTCCCGCCGCTGCACCCGCCGCAGATAGAGCATCACCACCACGGGGACCAGCCCAAGGAGGAGAAAGCCGAGCGGATTGAGGAAACTCATGAGGCTGAACTACCGCGCCAACTGGTTTTCGCGCAGCACCCGCAGCACGAGGTCTTCAAAAGGGACATCCGTCGTCGTCCGCACCCGCCCGATCGCCCGCCGGCGGCAGGTGGCGTCGAGTTCCGCCTCGAACCGGGCGAACGCCTCCCGGTAACGGCGCAGCAGGCCCGCATCCGCCGTCAGGTCGAGGGCGGTGCCGGTTTCCGCATCGCGCAGGCGCAGATCGCCTTGCAGCGCCGGGTCCGCCTCCCACGGGTGGAGCACCTGAAGCGCCACCGGCTCGAATTGCTGCCGCCGCAGGAACCCGAGCGCCTCCGCCGCCTGCGGATCGAAAAAATCGCTCAGGACGAAGACCAGCCCCCGTCGTTTGAGCCGGTGGGCGAAGCTCCGGAAGCTCCGGCCCAGGTCGGTCGGTTGGTCGGCCCCTTCCGGTTCGCGCCGCAGGAAGCCGAGCACGGAATGAAACATCTGCCTGCCGCGCACGAACCCGAGGTCCGCCCCGAGGTCGCCCGAGAAAAAGAAGAGGTTCACCCGGTCGAGGCTGCTCAGGGCGATGTAGGCGAGCGCCGCCGCGATCCGCCGGGCGTGGTCGAACTTCCCCACGCCGCCATCCTCCCCCTCCGGTCGCCAGCGCATGGAGCGGCTCGCGTCGATGAGGAAACTGACCGGCAGATCGCGTTCCGCCTCGAAGAGCTTCACGAAAAGCCGGTCGAGCCGCCCGTAGACATTCCAGTCCACCGTGCGGAGGTCGTCGCCGGGGGTGTAGTTCCGGTAATCGGCGAATTCGAGGCTGGAGCCGGTCTGCCGCGAGCGGCGTTCCGCAAGGTTCTGCCCATGGAAAAGCCGGCGCGAGAGCAACTGAAGCTGCTCCAGCTTGGCAAGGAAGGCGGAATCGAAGAGCGGGGCGGACACGGGGGCTTTATCCTACCATGACACAGATGGACGTGCGATGGAATCGCCACTTGTGCGATCAGCGGGCGTTTCCCGCGCCGCGTTGACCTGCACGCGGATTCGCGGCACTCTGGGCGGCGATGCCCTTTGCGCGTGTGCTTGTCGATCAATCCGGGGGGAAAGCCCTCGACTACGCCATCCCCCCCGAGCTGGAGGGGAAGGTGCAGGTCGGCTCCCGCGTGGCCGTCTCCGTGCGCCGCCGCAGTGCCACGGCGACGGTGATCGAACTCCCGGAAACGAGCGACGTCCCCGGCATCCGCCCCCTCGAACGGCTCCTCACCCCCCGCCCCGTGCTCACCCCCCGGCTCCTGCGGCTCGCCCGCTGGATGGCCGGGTACTACTGCTGCCCGCTGGAGGTGGCGATGCGGGCGGTGCTCCCGCAGGTGGTCCGCAAGGGAAAAGTCGGGTTCAAGCAACAGCTTGCCGCGCGGCTCGTCCGCCCGCTGGCCCCGGAATGGCTGGCCGAACTGACCCGCCGCGCCCCCAAGCAGGCGGCGATTGTGGAAATTCTCGCGGAAGCGACCCCGCCCGTCATGCTGATCGCCCCGCTGCTCAAGACCGCCGGGAGCGACCGGGGCGCGCTAACCGCGCTGGTGAGCAAGGGGATCGTCTCCACCCACGCCGAGACGGTGGAGCGCGATCCGCACGAGGGCGAAACCTTCGTCGCCAGCGCCCCCCACCCGCTCAACGAGGAGCAGGGAGCGGTCTTTGCCCGCGTCTGCGCCGCGCTGGAGGAGCGGGAGCCGAAGCCGATCCTCCTCCACGGCGTCACCGGCAGCGGCAAGACGGAGATTTACCTTCAGGGGATCGAACGGGTGCTCGCCCGGGGCCAGAGCGCCATCATGCTCGTACCGGAGATCGCGCTCACCCCGCAGACGGTGGAGCGTTTCCGCAGCCGCTTCGCCGCCATCGGGGTGGCCGTGCTCCACAGCCACCTTTCCGAAGGGGAGCGGCACGATGAATGGCACAAGATCAACGACGGGCGGGCGCGGATCGTGATCGGGGCGCGGAGCGCGGTTTTCGCCCCGCTCGAGAACCTCGGCCTCATCGTCGTGGATGAGGAGCACGAAAACTCCTACAAACAGGAAGAGGCCCCCCGCTATCACGCGCGGGATCTCGCCGTGCTGCGCGGGCACTTCGAGGGGTGCGCCGTGGTGCTCGGGAGCGCCACCCCCTCGCTGGAGAGCTACCACAACGCCCGGAGCGGGAAATACGAACTCCTCTCCATGCGCCTGCGCGTGGACGACCGGAAGATGCCCTACTTCCGGATCATCGACATGCGGCTGGAATCCCGCCGCAACAAGGGCGGCCCGAGCGTCATCTCCGAGAAAATGCGGCAGGGGATCGAGGCGCGGCTGGCGCGGCGCGAACAGTCGATCCTCTTTCTCAACCGCCGGGGCTTCTCCACCGCCCTCTCCTGCGACGCGTGCGGCTACGTCGCCCAGTGCCCGAACTGCTCGCTCTCGCTCACCTTTCACCGGGCGGAAAACCGGATCGTCTGCCACCTCTGCGGGCATCACGCGCTCGCCCCCGCCAAGTGCCCGGACTGCAAGGACCCCGGGATCAAATACACCGGCATCGGCACGGAGAAGGTGGAGGAGATCGTCGTGAAAATGTTCCCGAAGGCGGTCGTCCGCCGGATGGACGCCGACACGATGACCCGCAAGGAAGCCTACCGCGAAACGCTCACCGCCTTCCGTACGGGGAAGATCGACATCCTGCTCGGCACGCAGATGATCGCCAAGGGGCTGCACTTCCCCAACGTCACGCTCGTGGGGATCATCAACGCGGATATGGGGCTGCATCTCCCCGATTTCCGGGCGGGCGAACGGGTCTTCCAGCTTCTCACGCAGGTGGCGGGCCGCGCCGGGCGGGGCGATGTGGAGGGGGAGGTCTTCGTCCAGAGCTTCACCCCGCATCACCCGGCCATCCAGTACGCCCGGCATCACGACTACGACGGCTTTGCCGAACAGGAGATCGAATGGCGGCAACAGTGGGACTATCCCCCCTTTACCCGGATGGTGCTGGTGACCACCCGCTCGCCGCATCAGGAACTGGGTCGTTTTACGCTCGAAACCCTCGCCCGCCGCATCGCGGAGGCGAAGGCGGAGTTCCCGGGGGATACGATCTTCGGCGAGGCGACCCCCGCCCCGCTGGAGAAGAGCCACGGGAGCTACCGCCACCACCTCAGCCTGCGGGCGCGTTCCATCGGCCGCCTCTGCACCGCGCTCCAGGCGGTGCTCGCCCGGCTCACGCTGCCGGAGGAGGTGGTGCTCACCGTGGATGTGGACCCGTACCAGCTTCTTTGATGCGAATTTGAATGACGACGGGGGGCGAATCATCGCAAGCTGATCCCCTTCAACCTCAGAAAAAAACGGAACCGACGTGACCCCATTTGACTGGAACTGCTGGAAACCGCGCGAACGGGCGGTCCTCTGCTTTATCGTGGAGGGGGATCAGGTGCTGCTCATCCTCAAGAAACGGGGACTGGGCGGCGGGAAGATCAACGCCCCGGGCGGCAAGATCGAGCCGGGCGAAACCGCCTGGGAAGCCGCCATCCGTGAATCGCAGGAGGAAGTCGGCCTCACCCCCCACGATCCCGAGGCCCGGGGGGTCGTCTGCTTCCAGTTCACGGACGGCTACAGCCTCCATTGCACCGTTTTCACCGCCCGGGGGTGCAGCGGCACGCCGGTGGAGACGGACGAGGCCCGCCCCTTCTGGAACGCCATCGACACGATCCCGTACCACGAGATGTGGGAGGACGACCACATCTGGCTTCCCCTGTTGATGCGGGGCGAAACGTTTTACGGGCGTTTCCACTTTGAGGGGGAGAAAATGCTCAGCCACGAGCTGCAAACCGGCGTGAGGGTGGACCGGGCGAGCGGCGAGGTTTCCCCTTCCTGATCCCTTCAACCTTGTGAAAACCCCGTTCAGCCTTTTCCTCGCCTTCCGCTACCTCAAACCGAAGCGGACGTTCGTGAGCATCATCACGCTGATCTCCGTGATCGGGGTGATGCTCGGGATCGCGGTCCTCATTCTCGTCATCTCCGTGATGACCGGCTTCGCCGACACCCTGCGCGAGAAAGTGCTCGGGTTCACCCCGCATATCCTCGTCCTCAGCAGCGAGGGAGGGATGACCGAATGGCGGGGGGCGATGACGGAGATCGAGGCGCTGCCCGGGGTGGTCGCCGCCGCGCCGTTCGTGCAGGGGCCGGTGATCGCGGAAGCGCGCAAGGACGGCCTCACCGAACGGGTCGCCCCGGGCATCCGGGGGGTCGATGCGGAACTGGAGGAAAAGGTGACGGGCATCAGCCGCTTCATCGAAAAACGCAACGGTTCCTTTGATCTCACGGGGGATTCCGCCGTGATCGGCGTGGAACTCGCCCGGATGCTCCGCGTGGATGTGGGCGACACGATCACCGTCTACGCCCCGGGCAATGTCGGCAACGTGCTCGAAGCGATCCGGCAGGCGGAGGACGACCCGAAGAAGCTCGACGGGCTGCGGGAACTCGTCCTCCCGGCGGATGTGACGGTGACCGGGATTTTCGAGAGCGGCCGCTTTGACTACGATTCGCAGTTCCTCCTCCTCCCTCTCCATCTCGCGCAGGAACTCGCCGGGCTGGACGGGGAGGACGCCGTGCACGGCCTCTCCGTGCGCACCACCGACCCGGACCGGGCCGGGGAAATCCGCGACCGGCTCATGGAAACGATGCCCGAGGGGGTCTATGCGCTGACGTGGAAGGAAGTGAACCGGAACCTCTTCGAGGCGGTGGCGATGGAGCGCAACGTCATGTTTTTCCTGCTGATGTTCATCATCATCGTGGCGGCGTTCGGGATCATGAACACGCTCATCACCGTGACGGTGCAGAAAACGCGGGAGATCGGCATCATGAAGGCGCTCGGGGCCTCCACCGGGCAGATCGTCCTCGTCTTCCTGAGCCAGGGGATGATCGTCGGCCTGTTCGGGAACCTGGCCGGGGTCGGCCTCGGGATGACGGTGGTCCATTACCGCAACGAGTTCAAGGACTGGCTGGCGGCGCGGCTCGGCGTGGAGGTCTTCCCGGCGGATGTCTATCAGTTTTCCAAAATCCCCGCGCAGGTGGTCCCGCACGACGTGGCGATCATCTGCATCAGTGCGTTTGTCATCTGCTCGCTGGCGGCGTTGATTCCCGCTTACTTCGCCGCGAGGCTTGATCCCGTGAAGGCGTTGCGGCAGGAATAACAGGACTATGCCTCAGACCCGTATTTTCCTGATCCGCCACGGGGCCACCGTGCTCACCGCCGAAGACCGCTTCGCCGGGGGCACCGACGTGCTCCTCTCCGACGAAGGCCGCGAGCAGACCCGGCGGCTGGCCGAGCGCCTGAGCGGCGAACCGGTGACGGCGGTCTACGCCTCGCCGATGCAGCGGACGATGGAGACCGCCTCCATCCTCGCCGCCCCGTTCGGCCACCCGGTGCAGCCGCGCGACGGGCTGCGGGAGATTCACCACGGCCACTGGGAGGGCAAGACCCGCGCGGAAGTCGATGCCGCCTACCCGCAGGAGGCCGCCGCGTGGGAGGAAGACCCGTACACCTTCGCCCCGAGCGGGGGCGAAAGCGGCCTCGGCGTGACGGCCCGGGCGCTGCCGGTGCTCGTGGAACTGGTGCGCCAGCACCGGGGCGAGACGCTCATCGTCGTCTCCCACAAGGCGACGATCCGCCTGCTTCTGAGTTCCCTGCTCGGCTTCGACCCCCGGCGCTACCGGGACAACCTCGACCAGAGCCCCGCCGCGCTCAACATCGTCGATTTCAAGGGGCCGGTGCGCGCCCGCCTCACCCTCTTTAACGACACCTCCCACTACGGCACCGGCGGGCTGGCCATCCCGGCCCGGCCCACGGGGCGGCTCTCCAACTGGTGGGACGCGCCGGGAGCGGCTTCCGGGGAGTAGGGGAATCATCTCCCCGTTGCAGCCCGGGGGAGTTTGAGGCACGTTTCCCTTGTCATGGCAGAAAACACCCCGGAGAAACCCGCGCCGCCCCCTGAGCTTTCGCCCGTCAACCGCGTGGCGGAGGCGATCCTCGACTTTCTCGGCCAGATCCCCGAAACGGACGAGCCCGAGAGCATCGACCCGGTGCACAAGGCGCGGCGGATCGCCAACGCCGCCGCCAACCGCGCGGGCATGGCCGCGGCCACGCTCGCCCTGCCGCCGGGGCCGATCGGCTGGCTCACCATCGTTCCCGAGCTGGTCACCGTCTGGCGGATTCAGGCCGGGATGGTGGCGGACATGGCCGCCGTCTTTGGCCGCCACTCCGCCCTCTCGCGCGAGGCGATGCTCTACTGCCTCTTCCGCCACATGGCGGCGCAGGCCACGCGTGATCTTGTCGTCCGCGTGGGCGAACGGATGCTCGTGCGCCGCGTTTCCACCCGCACGGTGCAGGGGGTGGCGCAGAAAGTCGGCGTGCGGGTGACGCAACGGGCGATCAGCAAGGGGGTCTCGCGCTGGATCCCGCTGGCCGGGGCGCTCGGGGTGGGGGCCTATGCCTGGTACGATACCCGGCAGGTGGCGGCGACTTCGCTCGCGCTCTTTGAGCAGGAGACCGGGATTCTGGAGGAAGGCGAAGAGCGGCTGCCGTAATCTTTGGCGGTTGCGGAAGGGTCGCGACGGCAGGGACTCCCCCTATCCCTGCCGCCACGATTTGATCCTCTCTCCCCTTTCCATTTCCGGAGGATCAGAGCGATCTCTCGATCTCTTTTTCATCCGGTTATTTCCAGTGGATGGTTGGATTCCCTTCCTGCCCATCATTTCGGAGGGTGGCGGGATTGTGGATGTCTTCGGGGAAGAGCCGTCCGTATTCCTCCAGCAGGTAGCGGTCCGTCATGCCCGAGAGGTAGTCGCACACGCTCCGGTGCAGCCCCTCCCGGTCGATCCGGCGCACGGAGGAAGCGCCCATGAGCGTCGGCTCCCGGAGGTAACGCTCGAAGACCCGCAAGAGCATGGCGCAGGCGCGTTCGTTCATGGAGGCGACGCTCGGGTGGAAGTAGAGGTTGCGGTAAAAGAACGCCCGGAGCACCCGGTTCGCCTCGCGCATCGGCGGGCTGTAGGTGATGAGCCGCGCGGCGTGATGGCGCACGTCGTCCACGCCGGCGGGCTCCGCCGCTTCCAGCGCCCCGGCGCTCCAGTTGATGACGTCTTCCACCATCCGGTCGATCATGCAGCGGATCACGTAGGCGTCGAGTTCCCGCCCGTCGAGGGCCGGGTAACGGCTGCGGACCTCCTCCAGCGTGGTGGCCCAGATCTCCAGCCGCGCGAGTTCGTCCCGGCAAAGGAGCCCGGCGTCGATCGCGTCGTCGAGATCGTGGCTGTAGTAGGCGATCTCGTCCGCCAGATTGGCCACCTGCGCCTCCAGCGACGGGTTTGCATGGGTTTCCCCGGCGCGGAGCGGGTTCTCAAACCGCCGCCGGTGTTTCTGCAACCCCTCCAGGAGTTCGGCGGTGAGGTTGAGCCCGTCGATGCCCGGGTATTTTTTCTCGATCCGCTCCAGGATGCGCAGGCTCTGCGTGTTGTGGTCGAAGCCGCCGTGATCCGCCATCGCTTCGTTGAGCGCCCGCTCCCCCGCGTGGCCGAAGGGGGGGTGGCCGAGGTCGTGCGCGAGGGCGATCGCTTCGGTCAAATCTTCGTTGAGCGCGAGCGCGCGCGCCATGGAACGGCTGATGGAGACAACCTCCAGCGTGTGCGTGAGCCGGGTGCGGCGGTGGTCGCCCGTGCCGCTGAGGAAGACCTGTGTCTTGGCCTCCAGCCGCCGGAACGCCTGCGAATGGATCACCCGGGCGCAGTCGCGCTGGTACTCCGTGCGGGCGGGATGCGGCGGCTCCGGGTGCGCCCGCCCGGCGGACCGGGCCGATTTCTGGGCATAGGGAGCCAGCGTCGCCTCCTCCCATGCCTCCCACCACTGGCGGGTGCGGATGGTCATGGTTCTTCGTCGATTTTAAGGATTTCGCGCCGGAGCCGCTTTTTCTCCTGCCGCGCGGCCCGGGTGACGAGCAGCAGATCAAAGAGGGCCATCAGGAAGGTGAGCAGCGTGAGCCACGCGCACCCGAGCCAGTAGAGGACGAAGAACCACGGGCGCGCCATCAGCCAGTGGGGGAAGAGGAAGCCGCCCGCAAAGGCCATCAGCATGGCCGTGAGCACGACGTAAAAGAGGACGGTGCGACGCGCCCGCTGGTCGATGATGATTCCCCGGGTGATCGCCAGGACCAACCCGATGAACTGGCCTCGCTGCGGTTTCATGATTTCCTCAGAAAGGCGCGTTGGTCGGCGGGCCGCGCCCCGGCCCGGGTCATCCTCCCGCCGGGCGGGGAAGGGTGAGCGTCGTCTCCGGGTCAAAGAGATGGACGCGTTCCGTCTCGATCTCGAACTGCACCCGGTGGCCCGCCCCGGAATGGTCCACCCCTCCTTCGTTGCGGCTGATGATGGTGTGCGCGCCGGTCTGGACGTAGAAGAACGTCTCCGCCCCCATCGGTTCGATCACGTCCACCACGGCCTGAAAACGGGCTCCGCGCGGCTTGTCCACCCCCTGGACGAGGGCGATGTTCTCCGCCCGGATGCCGGCCACGATGTCGCGCCCGTCGTACGCCTTGAGGTCCGGGCGGTCCCGGAAGGGAATCTCGATGGTCCCCCCGTCGTTTTCCTTGAAAAGGAACCCCTGATTGGTGGCGTGCAGTTTCCCGTGCACGAAGTTCATGGGCGGGCTGCCGAGGAAGCTCGCCACGAAAAGGTTGGCCGGTTCGCTGTAGAGCTTCATCGGCGCGTCGATCTGCTGGATGAGCCCGTCTTTCATGACGACGATCCGGTCGCCCATCGTCATCGCTTCCACCTGGTCGTGGGTGACGTAGATCATCGTCGCCTGAAGCCGCTGGTGGAGCTTGATGATCTCCGTGCGCATCTGCACGCGCATCTTGGCATCCAGGTTGGAGAGCGGTTCGTCGAAAAGGAAGACCTTCGGCTGGCGGACGATGGCGCGGCCCACGGCGACGCGCTGGCGCTGGCCGCCGGAGAGCGCCTTGGGGCGGCGCTCAAGGTACGGCTCGATGCCGAGGATGGCGGCGGCGTCCTTCACCCGGGCGTCGATCTCCGCCTTCGGGTATTTGCGCAGCTTGAGCCCGAAGGCGAGGTTGTCGTAGACCGTCATGTGGGGATAAAGCGCGTAGTTCTGGAATACCATCGCGATGTCCCGGTCTTTCGGCGGTACGTCGTTCACCACCCGGCCGTCAATGGCGATCTCCCCTTTGGAAATTTCCTCCAGCCCGGCGATCATGCGCAGCGTGGTCGATTTGCCGCACCCCGACGGGCCGACGAAGACGACAAACTCGCGATCCTCGATCTCCAGGTTGAAATCTTTGACGGCGGTAACGTCTTTGCCTTTTTCGCCTTTATAGATTTTATAGACGTTGGTGAGGTTGACTTTGGCCATTCGGGGTGGAGAAGGGGTAGCGGGGTTGAATCAGGGTGAAGGGGTAGAATAAAAGCCCATTGTCCAAGGGCAAGCGTTTCCTTTTCCGGCGAAAAATCGCCGGGTCATGCCAGGTTGAGGTTCAGCAGGTCGCCTTCCATTTCCGGGGTCTCGGGGAAATCGCCCTCCCAGTTATCCTGAGCTTCCTCCATGAGTTCCTCCATGGCTTCCACGGCGACGGGCGGGTTCACGGTGTCCGGGTTGAGCAGCGGGGCGCCGACCCGGAGCGGGGAGATGGCCCCGTAGGCGAGAAACAGGCAGACACAGAAGGCGCCCGCGGGCTGAAAGCGCCAGAGGGCCGCGGTCCGCCGCGGCTGCCCCTCAGCCCCCCCGGCCAGCCGGGTGAGCAGGCGGGTGAGCCCCGGCTCGATCGCCGAGGCGATCTGCCGGGCGGGGATTTCCAGGAGATGAAACGCTCCCCAGGCGACGAAGAGCGCCAGCGCCACCGCGCTGAACTGGAAAAAGAGCGGGCTCGGCAGGAACGCCTCCACTTCGGCGGCGCGCCAGAACCGCCGCAGCATCTGCTCGGCCAGCGGGTGGAGCGCGTAAAGCGAGAGGCTCGCCCCGCCCAGCAGCACCAGCGGGCGGAAACGGAGCAGGCGGCCGACCGGACCGAAGGTGAACCCGCCCACGAGCGCCCCGAAAAGGAGCACCAGGCCGATGGCTTCCACCGTCTCCGTCAGGATTCCCGGCAGCGCCCCGTAGGCATGGCCCCGCAGCCAGAGCGCCCCGGCCATGGCCGCGATCCCCGCCCCCCACGCCCACGGGCGGGTGAGGCGGCGGAACCACGGGGTGCGCTCCTTCTCCACCCAGGCGAGGCCGATGCCGAGGGCGAAGGCGTCGAGCGAGTTGGCCACCGGCATCCAGCGGTGGAAGTCGCTCGCGCCGCCCAGAAGGACGCTCGCCCGGTGGCCGATCGCCGCCAGCACCCCGACGGCCAGCACCGGCCAGAGCCAGCGCCGGGGAATGAGAAGCAGGGCCACCGGGAGCAGGAGCAGGAACTGCATCTGCACCGCCAGCGACCAGAAATGCGAAAGCGCCCCGGGCCATTCCTCAAACCGGGTGATGTAGTGGTTCGTGGCGAAGAGGGCGTGCCAGTGCCAGGTGTTCCGCGCGCTCTCCACGTTGAGCAGAAGCGCCAGCGCGATGGTGGTGTAGGTGAGCAGCCCGAGCCGCACCACCCGGCTGCTGTAATAATGGACGAGCTTCCCGGCGACGGCGGGCGTCTGCGCCGCCGGGCCGGAAGCCCAGAGAAGCCGGAGCTGTTTCGCCGCGAAATAGGCGGAGAGGACGAGCATCATCCGCACCCCGAGAAACCCGTAGTGCATCCCGACCAGCCCCGAAAGACCGAAGTGATCGAAAACGACCCAGAGCGCGACGATCGCGCGCATGCCGTCGATCTCGACCAGCCGGACGGTGGTGGATTTCTGCGATGGGCCGGGGTTCATGCTTCGGGAAAGAAAGGGGCGGTTAACCTAACGGGGGAATGGACGAAAGAAAAGGGTTCTTATTCAATCCCGGAAAAGGAAAAAGGCGTGCTCCGGGTTTCCTCCATCGCCTTCCCGCGCCCCCCCATCCGAAATCCGGCGTTGCCATCGGGCCCGCCTCCGCCTATCTCAATACGATGAAAACCGTTCTGGAGGTGGTCGAAGCGACTTCCGGCTATTTCGCCCGTCACGGGGTGGATGGCCCGCGGCTCAACGCCGAGTTGCTCATCGCCCATGCTCTGGGGAAAAAACGGCTCGATCTCTATCTGGAGTTCGACCGCCCGCTCGGGGAGGGGGAGCTGGAGCCCGCCCGCGAGCTGATCCGCCGCCGGGCGAAGGGGGTGCCGCTCCAGCATCTGCTCGGGAGCGTGGAGTTCTACGGGCGGGAATTTCTCTGCGATGGCCGGGCGCTCATCCCCCGGCCGGAGACGGAACAGTTGATCGGGGCGCTCCTCGCCCACGAGGGGCTGCGCCGCCCGGCCCCGCGCATCGTGGATGTCGGCACCGGCAGCGGGGTGATCGCCCTGAGCCTCGCGGCGGAGCTTCCGGAGGCGGAGGTGACCGGCGTCGATCTTTCGCCCGAGGCCCTCTCGCTGGCGGCGGAGAACGCGGCGCGGCTCGGGTTTGGGACCGGGCCGGGGGAGCGCGTTTGCCTGTTGGCAAGCGATCTGCTTTCAGGGACGGAGGGGGAATTTGATCTGATCGTGGCCAATCTGCCTTATATCGCGGCGGGAGAAATCGACTCGCTTTCCCGGGAGGTGCGGCACGACCCCCGCTCCGCCCTCGACGGCGGCCCGCGCGGAACGGAATTGATCGAAGCCCTGATCGCCGCGGCCCCCGCGCGGCTGCGCCCCGGCGGCCTGCTGGCGCTGGAGATCGGGCACGACCAGGCGGCCCCGCTCGCCGCCGCGCTGGAACGGCATCATTATCGGGACATTCGTTCCGTGGCCGATTATCAAGGGGTGCTTCGCTTTTTGTTTGCTTCTTATGGATAAAATTCTGGTTCACGGCGGTCACCGCCTCAATGGAAAGGTGCGGGTGAGCGGCTCGAAGAACTCGGCCCTGCCGATTCTGGCCGCCTGCCTGCTGACGGACGAGCCGTGCGTGATCCGCAACGTGCCCGACCTGAGCGACGTCCACTACATGCTGCAAATCCTCAGCCACCTCGGCGCGGAGGTGGAGCGCGCGAGCGGGACGGTGAAGGTGCACGCGGCGAAGATCAAGAGCGTGGCCCCGTACGAGATCGTCCGCAAGATGCGCGCCTCGGTCTGCGTGCTCGGGCCGCTGCTGGGCCGGGAGATGGAGGCGACGGTGTCGCTCCCCGGCGGGTGCGTGATCGGCGACCGGCCGATCGACCTCCACCTGCGGGGTTTCGAGGCGCTCGGGGCCGCCGTCCGCGTGGAGTGCGGGAACGTGAAGGTCTTCGCCGCCGCGCTCCGGGGCTGTGAAGTGAATCTTCAGGGGAAATTCGGCTCCACCGTGCTCGGCACCGACAACGTGATGATGGCTGCCGCCCTCGCCGACGGGGTGACGGTGATCGAAGGGGCGGCGACGGAGCCCGAAGTGGTCGATCTCGCCAATTTCCTCAACGCCATGGGGGCGAAAATCGAGGGCGCGGGCACCCGGCGCATCGAGATCGAAGGGGTGAAGGCGCTTCACGGGGCGGAGCACGCGGTCATCCCGGACCGGATCGAGGCCGGGACGTTCCTGGTGGCCGCCGCGATGGCGGGCGACCGGGTGACGTTGCAGCGGACCTGCCCGGAGCATCTCCAGAGTGTCACCGAGAGCCTCGCCCGGGCCGGTTACGGCATCGAGACGGCGGGCGACACGATCACCCTGATCGGCAACGGCGCGCCGCATCCGCTCGAACTGGTGACGGAGTCCTACCCCGGCTTCCCCACCGACATGCAGGCGCAGATGTGCGCCCTGCTCAGCAGCCGCACCAACGGGATCAGCGTCGTTACGGAGACGATCTTCCCCCAGCGCTTCATGCACGTCTCCGAGCTCAAGCGGATGGGCGCGCAGATCACGCTCGAAGGGGCGACGGCGGTCATCCAGGGGGTGCCGCACCTGAGCGCCGCGCCGGTGATGGCGAGCGACCTGCGGGCCTCGGCGGCGCTCGTGCTCGCCGGGCTGGCCGCGCACGGGACCACGGAGGTGAACCGCGTCTACCATATCGACCGGGGTTACGAACTCATCGACGAAAAGCTCAACGGCCTCGGCGCGCAGATCGAGCGGGTGAAGGCGTAACCGCCTGTCGAAAAACCCCGACGGTTGCCCTTGGGCATCTTTCGGCCTTGGGCTGCGTTGCTCGCCTGGCCTGTATTCATCGAATACAGGCGCTGCGCCCGACGCCTTGCCCAAATCCAAAATCTGCTCCAAATGCAACCATTGCCGGTTTTTCAACAGGCTGCCAAGCCTGCCGCTCCCGCCACTCCGCCGAAACCGGATGAAAAGGCTCGCTATCGCCCCGGTTTTCCGGTATGAGGGCATGCCATGTTCAAGGAATTCAAAGAGTTCGCGCTCAAAGGGAATGCACTCGACCTTGCCGTAGGCATTATCATCGGGGCCGCATTCACGGCGGTGGTCAATTCGCTGGTGGCCGATGTGATGACCCCGCCGCTCGCCCTGCTCCAGAGCGGGGTGAAGTCGTTCACCGAGATCGTGATTCCGCTGGGCGAGGGCCAGGAGGGGATCAAGATCGGTTCGTTCATCAATTCCGTCATCCAGTTTCTGATCACGGCGTTTGCCGTCTTCCTGCTGGTGCGCTCGATCAACCGGTTCCGGCGCAAGGAGGAGGCGGCGGACGAGCCGAAGGCGTAGCCTCCCACACCCCGGGGGAGGGGTCGGAGCGGATCGCCGCCCCCGGCTTTTCCCTGTAAAAAACAGATTGCTTTTCCCCGCTGCCCGGGGACCATTCACCAGCCATGCCGACCCACCCGACCCCTGCCCCGATCCTTTGCGGAACCGACTTTTCCCCGAATGCGAACCGGGCGGCGACGGCGGCGGCGATCCTGGCCGCCCGCGCGGAGACGGCGCTGCTGCTCGTCCATGTCGCGGACGAGGTGCACGCCGTGGCCGACAGCGAGGAGCGGCTGCGGGCCTACCTCCAGTCCATGGAGGCCCGGCTCGAACAGGAGGCGACGCGGCTGCGCGAGTTCGGGACCACGGTGGAGACGATCCTCCACCCGACGGCGGGGCATCTCCCCGAGCAGGTGCTCATGCAGGCGATCGAGCAGCACGCCCCTTCGCTCGTCGTCATCTCCTCGGTGAGCAAGACGGCGTTTGACCGGTGGAGCCTCGGCAGCGTCTCCGAACACGTGGCGGGGAACGCGCCGATGCCGACGCTGGTGATCCGCTCGGCCACCCCGTTCGAGGCGTGGGTGCGGCAGGAACGCCCGTTGCGGCTTTTCGTGGCGGCGGATTACGGCAGCGTCTCGGCCACCGCCATCCAGTGGGCGGGGGGGCTGCGCCGCTTCGGCCCGTGCGAGATCACCCTCGCCTACGTGGACCGGCCCCATCACGCCTGGGAACGGCTCGGCGCGGAGGGGGAACTCACTTACACGAAAAACCCGCCGCTCGTGCAGGAGGCGCTGGAAAACAACCTGCGGGAGCGCGCGCGCGACCTGCTCGGGGACGAGGAAGTGCGCGTCTGGGTGGAGCCGATCGCCGATCGCCCGGATGCCCGCCTCATCGAAATGGCCACGGAGGCGGGGATGGACCTGATCATCGTCGGCACCCGGCGGCGCACCCGGCTGCGCGAATGGTGGCGGCCTTCCGTCTCGCGCGGCATCCTGCGCCATGCGCCCATGAGCGTCATCTGCGTGCCCGGCGAGGCGATCCCCCTCCAGCATCGCCCCGTGCCGGAGCTGCGGCAGGTTCTCGTGGCGACCGATTTTTCCCAGCCGGGCATCCGCGCCGTCCGCTACGCCCACGCGCTCCCGGCCCCGGGCGGGCAGGTGTTTCTCATTCACGTGACCCCGCCGGTCTCCATCCGCAGTCTGGTGCCCGCAGATGAAAAGACGGTGGAGGAGGCGGCCCGGACCCGGGCCGAGGCGCTTGAGAAGCTGCGCGAACGGCTCCGGGCGCTTATCCCGGACCCGAAGGAATCGCCCCACCTCCCGGAGGGGATTCGCACGGAAGTCCACGTCATCGAAAGCAACGACCCCGTGGCCGCCATCCATGCCGCCGCCGAACGCTTCGGGGCCGATGTGATCTGCGTCGGTTCGCACGGGCGCTCCGGCCTGAGCGCCGCGCTCGTCGGCTCCGTCGCCCGCGATCTCATGCGGGAGAGCCACCGCCCGGTGCTGATCGTCCCGCCGCCCGCCGGATGACCGGCGCCACCGTTTGACTTCAAAGAAAACCAGCCATGTCCCAAACCCAACCGATCGTCTGCGGAACCGATTTTTCTCCCAACGCCGCGCAGGCGGCCAACGTGGCCGCCGCCATCGCGGTGCGTCTCGGAGCGCCCCTGCTGCTGGTCCATGCCGGGGCGATGCCGCTTGACAGCGCCTTTGCCGAGGCATGGCTCTCCCCCGTCAAGGAGCAGCTTCATCAGGAGGCCGAACGCCTCCGGGCCGCCGGGGCGGGCGTGGAGGAGATTTTTACCTCCGGCAACCCGGATGAAAGCCTCGTCGGGCTGGCCCGGGAGCGGGACGCCGCCCTGCTCATCGTCTCCTCGCTCGGTCGCCGGGCGCCCGCCCGCTGGCTGATCGGCTCCGTGGCCGCGCGGACGGCGGAGACCGCCACGGTGCCGACGCTCGTGGTGCGGGACGCCGCCCCCTTTGAGGCGTGGGCGCGCGGGGAAGCGCCGCTGGAGGTCTTCATCGGCACGGATTTCAGCCCGAGCGCGGACGAGGCGCTGCGCTGGCTGGCCGCGTTGCGGAAGATCGCCCCGTGCCATGTCACCGCCGTCTACGCGGACTGGCCCCCGAAATCGGGCGCGGACCTGAGCCTCTACGGCGCCCTCGGGCTGGTGGAAAACGAACCGAACGCGCAGGCGGTGCTGGAGAAGGATTTGCGCGAGCGCGTCACGCGCGTGATCGGCGAGGAAGGGGTGCGCACCTACGTGGTCGGGAACTGGGGGGCGGTGGATCACCATCTCATCTCGCTGGCGCAGCAGGCGAATGCCTCGCTCATCGTCGTCGGCACCCACCAGTGGCACGGGATCGACCGGCTCCGCCACGGCTCCACTTCCCGGGCGATCCTGCACCACGCGCCGATCAGCGTCGCCTGTGTGCCGACCCCGCCGCCCGCCGCCACGCTCGCCCCGGGCGTGCAGGAATGCCGCCGCGTGCTCATCGCCGTCGATCTCGGGGCGAACCACGGGTACATCCCCCCCTACGGCTATTCCATCGTGAACCGGGGCGGGACCGTCCGGCTCGTGCATGTGGACCGGACGCTCCAGCCGATCGTCCTCCCGGATGACCCCGCGGCGTGGGTGGTCCAGCAGCCGGAGCCGGAGGAGGAGCGCGTGCGCCGCGTGGCCGGGCTGGAAGGGCGGCTCCGGGCGCTGGCCCCCGCCGCCGCCGCGCAGCGGGAGATCCAGACGGAAGTCGAGGTGATTCAGGGAACCAACGCCGCCCGCGCCGTCTGCGAAGCGGCGGAACGCTTTGACGCGGATATCGTCTGCATCGGCGGACACACCCGGCCCGGCGTGCTCGCGAAGATCATGGGCTCGCAGGCGCTCGCGATCCTTTCCCGGTGCAAACGCCCGGTGCTGATCGTCTGGCCTCCCGGGGAGAACCGCTGACCTCCTGCCCCGTGAACGTCGCCGTTTTCGACACCAAGGCGTATGACCGTCTCTCGCTGGAAGAAGCCGGGAAGGGCATCCTCTGGCATTTCCACGCCTGCCGTTTGAGCCGCGAGAGCGTCCCCCTGGCCGGGGGGACGGATGCCGTCTGTGTTTTCGTCAACGACCGGGTGGACCGCCCCGTCCTGGAGGCGCTCGCCGCCCACGGGGTGCGGCTGGTGGCGCTCCGGTGCGCGGGGTACAACCAGGTGGACCTCGAAGCGGCGCGGGAACTCGACATCCCCGTGGTGCGCGTGCCCGCCTATTCCCCGGACGCCATCGCCGAACACACCGTCGGCCTCCTGCTTACCCTCAACCGTCGCATCCACGAGGCGGCCCGCCGCGTGCGGCAGAACGACTTTTCGCTTCACGGCCTGGTCGGTTTCAACCTGAAGGGAAAACGCGCCGGGCTCATCGGCACGGGGAAGATCGGCCGCATCGTGGCGCGGATTCTCCTCGGCTTCGGGATGGAGGTGGTGGCCAGCGATCCCTTCCCCTTCCACGAATGGGCCGATTCCCTCGGCGTCACCTACGTCCCCCGGGAGGAACTGATCGAAAGCGCGGACGTGATCTCCCTGCACCTCCCGCTGTTGCCGGAGACCCGTCACCTGCTCGGGGCGGCGGCCTTCGCCCGGATGAAGCCGGGAGCCTTCATCGTCAACACCAGCCGGGGCGGCCTGATCGACACCACCGCCCTGCTCGCCGCGCTGCGCGAAGGGCGGGTGGGCGGCGCGGCGCTCGACGTCTACGAACGCGAGGCCGGGCTCTTCTTTGAAAACCTCTCGGGCACGGCGCTGGAGGATGACGAACTGACCCTCCTGCTCCATCACCCCCGGGTGCTCATCACCGCGCACCAGGCGTTCCTGACCCGCGAAGCGCTGGCGGAGATCGCCCGGGTGACCACCCGCAACCTCCTCTCCTTTCATCGCGGAGAACCGTTTCTGGAAGGAACCCGGCTTTGAACGTTTCCGGGGCCGCCCGGGACTCGCGGAAAATTCGCGTTTCCCGTGATTGCAAACCCCCCGCTCCGTTTTAGTATGACCCCGCTCTCATGACGCAAGACTGGAACATCGACTCGGCCATTTCGCTCTACAACGTTGATCGTTGGGGCACTGGGTATTTCTCAATCAACCCGAAGGGGAACGTCAGTATTCTGCCGACCCAGAACCCGGAGGTCAACGTGGACATGATGGAGGTGATCGAGGACGCGTGCGACCGCGGCCTTACCTTCCCGCTCGTGCTCCGGTTTCAGGACTTGCTGCGACACCGGGTGGAGTCGATCAACCGGGCGTTTCAATCCGCCATCGAGGAGTTTTCCTACAGCGGCGTTTACCGGGGCGTTTTCCCGATCAAGGTGAACCAGTTGCGCGAGGTGGTGGAGGAGATCGTGGACGCGGGCCGCCCCTTTCACCTCGGCATCGAGGCCGGGAGCAAGCCCGAGCTCATCGCCGCGCTCGCCATCAACAACGACGAGGAGAGCCTCATCATCTGCAACGGGTACAAGGACCGGCAGTACATCCAGAGCGCCCTGCTCGGCAACCGGCTTGGCAAGCGGGTCATCATGGTGGTGGAAAAGCTGGAGGAACTGCACCAGATCCTCGCCGTGGCGCAGGAGACGAAGACGGAGCCGATGGTCGGCCTGCGGGTGCGCCTCCAGTCCAAGGGAGCGGGCAAATGGGCCACCAGCGGCGGGGAGAACGCGAAGTTCGGCCTCTCCACGGCGGACCTGGTGACGGCGAGCGGACTGCTCAAGGCCGCCGGGCTGGCGCACGCGCTCAAGCTCGTCCACTTCCATGTCGGCTCGCAGGTGCCCGACATCGGCACCATCAAAAAGGCGGTCCGCGAAGCCGCCCGGTATTATTCCAAGCTGGTGCAGCAGGGGCACGAGATCGGCTACCTCGATGTCGGCGGCGGGCTCGGGGTCGATTACGACGGCTCGAAGACCGCCTTCGACAGTTCCATGAACTACACCCTTCAGGAATACGCCCGGGACGTGGTCTACAACATCATGGAAGTGTGCGATTCGGAGAAAGTCGTCCACCCGGTCATCGTGAGCGAAAGCGGGCGCGCCATCGTGGCCCATCATTCCGTGCTGGTGGTGGAAGCCTTCGGCTCCATCGAAAAGAACCACCCCGGGGACGCCCCGCGCGAAGCCGGGCCGGAGGATCACAAGCTCGTCCACGACATGCTCGACGTGGAGCGCAACCTCCAGGTCGGCCACCGGACGGAAACCCTCCACGACGCGCAGGAAATCAAGGAGCAATCCCTTTCGATGTTCGATTTCGGCCTCATCGACCTCAAGAGCAAGGCGAAGGTGGAACTCATCTTCTGGCGGATCGCCGAAAAGATCGTCGCCCACTTTCAGGGGGCCGACTACATCCCGGACGAAGTGAAGGAACTCGAAGTCGCCCTCGGCGATCAGTACGTCTGCAACTTTTCGGTCTTCCAGTCGCTGCTTGACCACTGGGCGCTCGGCCAGCTCTTCCCCGTGATGCCGATTCACCGGCTCGACGAACGGCCCGAGCGCAACGGGACGCTCGTCGATATCACCTGCGATTCCGACGGGAAGGTGAGCAAGTTCATCGACCTGACGCAGGAGGGGAGGGAAACGCTCCCGCTGCACCGGCTCCGTTCCGGCAAACCGTACTACATCGGCTTCTTCCTGCTCGGGGCGTACCAGGACATCATGGGCGACCTGCACAACCTCTTTGGCCGGGTGAACGAAGCGCACGTCTTTCTGGATGAAGACGAGGACGACGGGTTCTACATTGAGGAAACCATCGAGGGGAGCACGATCGGCGAAGTCCTCTCCATGACGCAGTGGAACCAGACCGACCTGATCCGCCGCTTCAAGGCGCAGGTGGACGCCGCCATCAAGAGCGACCGCCTCAAGCCGAACGAAGCGATGAAACTGCTCACCAGCTACGAACGCGGCCTCAAGAACTACACCTACCTCCATTTCGACCAGCCGTGAGCGTGGCCTTCGCCTTGATTTGAATCAAGGACGGCGGCGCGGAGCGGGTCGATACTGGATCAATGAAAACGAAATCCCCCCTTTTCCGCAAACTCGATATCCGCCCGCTGCTCCGGGAGGGAAAGGAACCCTTCGAGCCGATCATGGCGCAGATCGGTTCCCTCGCCCCCGGCGAAGGGCTGGAACTGACCGCGCCCTTCATGCCCGCCCCGCTCGTGGAGATGCTCTCGGCGCAGGGGTTCGCCGTGGAGATGGAGCGCGGGGAGGACGGGAGCTGGATCGTCTGGTTCCGGAAGGAGAGCCCATGAAATCGCCCGCATCCCTGCGCCTCGCCCCGCTGGCCTATTCACTGCGCAGCGCCTCCATCTTTACCGGGCTGCCGGAGGAGGATCTCGCGCGGATCGCCTCGTGCGCCGTGGTGCGGAAGCTGGAGAAGGGGGAGTATCTTTTCCATGAGGGGGACCCGGCGCTCGGGTTTTACGTCGTGCGCAAGGGGATCGTGAACGTCCACCGGGTCGCCTCGGACGGGCGCGAACAGGTGATCCACCTCTTCCGCCCCGGTGAATCGCTGGCGGAGGCGGCGGTGGTGAGCGAGACCGGCTACCCTGCGGACGCCCGGGCGGTGGAGGAGAGCGAGGTGATCCTCATCCCCAAGCGGGAGTTCCTGGAGTTCATCCATGCCGATTCCCGGCTGGCGCTCCGGATGCTTGCCTCCATGAGCCAGCACCTGCGGGTGCTCGTCGCCTCGATCGAGAATCTCAAGCTCAAGGACGCCGAGACCCGGCTCCTGCACTGGCTGCTGCGCCGCTGCCCGCAGCCCCGCACGGAGAAGCCGGTGACGATCGAGCTTGGCGTCACCAAGACGGTGCTCGCGAGCGAACTGACCACGCGGCAGGAGACGCTCTCGCGCCTCTTCGCCCGGCTGCGTGACCAGAAGTTCCTGGTGATCCGCCAGCGCACCGTGGTGGTGACCAATCCGGAGCGGCTCCAGCAGCACTTCGAGGCGAACCTGAGCGGGCACGGCGGGCGGGAGTGATCCGCCGCGGGGGCGGTCCGCCGGGGGTAGGGCGGGTGAGAGGATTGTGCTGATTTTTGAGAGCTTCGTTAAGGCAACGGCGTGCGCGAAGGGAGAGAATGGGCGGCAGATCGGGGCGGTTTGAAGTTCCCCGGTCCCAATCCACCACCATTCCTCACCACCCCTCACACCCGTCGCCTCATGCCACTTAAAATCGGAATTGTCGGAACGCGCGGAATCGGCCAGACCCACGCCGCCGCGTATGCCCAGGACCCGCTCGCCCAGCTCGTCGCGCTCTGCGATGTTTATCCCGGCCGCGCCGAAAGCGCCGCGGAGAAATACCCGGGCGTGAAAGCCTACAGCACCCTCAGGCAGATGCTGGAGGCGCACCCGGACCTCGACATCATCGATGTCTGCACCGGCGGCTACGAAAACGGCGGCTGGCATTTCGAGCCGACGATGGAGGCGCTCGCCGCCGGGAAGCACGTGCTCGTGGAAAAACCGATGAGCAACGAGATCACCGAAGCGCGGGAGATGGTCCGCTTCGCGCAGGAGAAAAATCTTTATCTGGGCTGCAACCTCAACCACTACTTCACCCCGCCCGCGCAGGAGGCCCGGCGGCTCATGGACGAGGGGCGGATCGGCGAGCCGGTCTACTGCCTGCACCGGATGGGCTTCATCGGCGGGGCGGAAACCTACCAGAAGGGCGGGGCGAACCCGAACTTCGACGGTTTCCCCCACGCCCATCTCAAGGCGTTCCTGGCGCATCCCTTCGGCCTGCTGCGGCATTTCGGCGGCGACATCACGCACATTGCGGCGTTCCTCGACCGCCCCTCCTTCCGCCGGGCCGCGGGGGATGAAATGCTCTCCATCGCCAGTATCCATGCCCGTTTCGCCAACGGCGCGATGGCCTACCTCTTCAGTTCCCGCGGGGATGTGACGATGGGCCTCGGCGGCTGGTGGAGCTTCGAGTTCGGCGGAACCAAGGGAACCTTCTGCATCGAAAACTGCGTGGAAAAGCTCACCTACTACCCCGCGCCGAAACCGGGGGACAACTACCCGCTGGGCCGCCAGCCGGAGCCGCAGGTGACGGAGAGCGGCCTGAGCGATTTCGGCGTCACCTTCGGCTACCGCATTCACGCTTTCCTCGAAGACGTCACCGCCGGGGTTCCCAAGGACCGGCTGCGCGCCTCCGGGCGGGATGCCCTCGCCACACTCGAATACACCTTCGCCGCGATCGAATCATCCGAAAACGGCGGCGCGCTCGTCCGCCCGCACCGGCTCCCCGCCGCCAAGCGCGATCCGCTGCATCAGGATTGATTAACCTTATTTCCCAAAGCCATGATCACTCTTGGAGCCAACTCCGTTCTCTTCGGCGGCCACGATCTGGAAGCCGCCTTCCGCATCCTCAAAGCCGCCGGTTACGACGGCATCGAAATCTCCGCCATCAACGGGATGAGCCAGCACCTCGTCATCGAAGACTGGCGCACGCTCGCCCCCCGCATCCGGGAGCTTTCCGCCCGGTACGAACTCCCGCTGCTGGCGATGGAACAGCCCAACACGGACGCCGCCTTCATGGAGGAGACCTTCGCCGCCGCCGTGGCGTGCGGCATCCCGGTCGTCAATGTCGGCCCCGGCGGAAAATCCGATGAACCCGGTTCGCTGGAGAGCCGGATCGAATGCCTCGCCGCGCTCGCGAGCCGGGCGGAAGCCCACGGCGTGACGCTCTGCGTGAAGGCGCATGTCGGCGCGGCCATCTACAACACACCGACCACGCTCGCCATGCTCGACGCCATCAAGAGCCCCGCCTTCGGCCTCGACATGGACCCGAGCCACATTCACCGCGCGGGGGAAAACCCGGTGGAAGCGCTCCGGCAGGTGATCGGGCGCGTCCGCCACGTCCATATCCGCGACTGCAAGGGGCGCGAGGCCGGGCCCGGCAAACCGGAGCTTCAGGCCAACGGCCGCGGCGATATCGACCTCGCCGGGTATCTGCGCGTTCTCCATGAATCGGGCTACAACGGCCCGGTGAATCTCGAAGTGATCGGCGCGAAGGAATACCGCCTCGAACAATGCGCCGTGATCGCCGCCGAAGCGCGCGGCCACATGCAGGCGTGTCTTCAGTTCTGCGGCGCACGTTGATTTTTCCCCTCCATCATGAAACCGAACATCCTCCTCATCGCCGTCGATTCCCTGCTCTCCACGCACATGGGGTGCTACGGCTACCATCGCAACACCACCCCGCACATCGACCGGTTTGCGCGCGGGGCGACGCTTTTTGAAAACACCTTCTCCGCCCATATTCCGACCACGCCCGCCTACGCCTCCATGTTCACGGGGCGCGACTGCTTCGGTACGGACTGCGTGGCGCTGCGCCATCAGGGCGGGCTGCCCGGGGACGTGCCGACGCTGGCCGAGATCCTCCGGGACGAAGGGTACGCCACGCTCAACGTCGGCTTTCCGGAAAGCAACCCGGCGGCGCGCGGGTTTGAGCGTTACGTGAGCTACGCGGGCTGGGGCAGTCTGGATCAGGGGCGCAGCCACAAGGCGGAAGCGCTCAACGCCGCGTTTTTCCCCGTGCTTGATGAACTCGCGGCGGGAGACAAACCGTTCTTCGCCATGCTCCGGCACATGGACCCGCACTCCCCGTACCTGCCGCCGGAACCGTTTTCCACCTTGTTTTATCAGGGCGACGCGACGGACCCGGCCCACACGTCGATGCGACCGGTCTGGGATTTCAAGCCGTTTGCCGACTATTTCCGGAGCTGGATTCCCTCCGACGTGACGGATGCGGAGTACGTCGTCGCGCAGTACGACGGCGCGGTCGCCTACATGGACGCCTGCATCGGCGCGATCTTCACGCGGCTGGAGGCTCTGGGCCTTGCCGAAAACACGATCGTCATCCTCAACGGGGATCACGGCGAGACGCTCAACGATCATGAATGCTACTTCGATCATCACGGGCTCTACGACGTGACGCTGAAGGTGCCGCTCATCATCCGCGCCCCGGGGCGGCTCCCGGCCGATCGCCGCGTGCCCGGCTACAACCAGCACAAGGACCTGGTGCCGACGGTGCTCGAACTCGCGGGCATCGGCCTCCCCGGCGATCTCCCGATGGAGGGCCGCTCGCTCCTGCCGCTGGTGAGCGGGGAGACGCCGAGCCACGAGCCTTCCTTCTACATCACCGAATGCACCTGGATGCGCAAGCACGGCTGGCGCACGCCGGAGTGGAAGCTCATCCTCGCGCTGGAGCCGGATTTCCATTCCAAGCCGCCCGTGGAGCTTTACAACCTGATCCTTGATCCGGGCGAGAACACGAACGTGGCGGAGAGCCATCCGCACATCGTCGCCGCGCTGCGGGCCGAGATGGAAGCGCATATCGCGAAGCGGACGCAGGCCACCGGCCGCCCGAACCCGGTCGAAAACCAGCCCGGCTGGCATGGAATCAAGGGAACCGACTACTTCACCTCCAGCGGGCAGGCGTACGACGCGCTGCACATCGGCGGGCCCGCCTCCGCCGCGAAGCTTCAGGCGCAATCCCGCGCCGCCAAGGCTCCCTCCGCATGAAAGCGCCCCAACAGCGCGTCGCCGTGATCGGCTGCGGCGGCATCGGCAACCTTCACGCCCGCATCCTTTCGGAACTGCCGGGGGCGCGGCTCGTGGGCGTCTGCGACATCGACCGGGAGCGGGCCGCCGCCGCCGCCGCGCGGTTCGGCGTCCCGGCGTACGCCTCCGTCCCGGAATTGCTCGCCCACGCCGCGCCGCAGATGGTGAGCGTCGCCACGGGCGGCGAGGAATACGGGGGCGATCATTACGAGCCGACGATGCAGGCGCTGGAGGCCGGGGTGCATGTGCTCGGGGAGAAGCCGATCTCCAACGACATCGCGCAGGCCCGCGAAATGGTGGCGCTGGCGCGGGAAAAGGGGGTCTGCTACGCGATCAACCTCAACCACCGCTTCACCCCCGCCGCCCGGCTGGCGCGGCGCTGGGTGGATGAAGGGCGGCTGGGGCACCTCCTCTTCGTCAACGTCAGCATGTGGATCAAGAACCCCCGGGAAAGCTCCCCGTGGTTTCAGATCAAGGCGCTCCACCCGCATACCGTGAACCTGATCCACCACTTCGCGGGACCGATCACGGAGGTCCACTGCTTTGCCACCAAAGCGCCGGGGCGCTCCATCTGGTCCACGGCGCAGTTCAACTTCCGCCTCGCCAACGGGGCGGTGGGCCACCTCTGCGGCAGCTACGACATCGAGCGCGGCCACCCGATGGAGCGCGTGGAAGTCGCCGGGCTGGCCGGGCGCTTCGTGCTGGAGGATATGTACCGGGAAGTGACGCTCTACCCCGCCGGGTGCCCGGAAAAAACCGTTTACACCAACCCGCTCTTCGGCGGCATGACCTCCTTTGAAGAGACGTTCCGCAACCGGATCGCCCATTTCATCGACGAACTCAACCGGGGCGTCCCGCCGGGGGCGATCGACGGCTCGGGCCGCGAAGGGCTCGCCGCCCAACTGGTGCTCGATGCCGCGATCCGCTCGATCCGCGAGGAGCGGGTCATCCCCGTGGCCGATCCCGATTCCAAAGCCTGATTCCGACTCCGACTTATGAACCCCGAACACTGGATCACCATCATCGGGCGCGGCCATTCCGGCACGCGCGCCATGTCCCACACCCTCTCGCAAAGCGGCGTCGATATGGGCAACCCCCTCAACGTCTCGGGCGACCTGCTCCCGCCCCAGCCGCTCTACGACGCCTGCCGCGTCATGGCCCCGCATGTCACCTACCTCGGCGGCAACCGGTGGGATTTCTCCCGGCTCCACACGATGCCGGTCCCGAAGGAATTCACGGACCTCGTGGAAACCTTCCTCCACTCCGTGCTGACCTCCGAAGCGCCGTGGCGTGGCTGGAAACTGCCGGAGACCACCCTCGTCTACCCGTGGATCGTCCGGCTCTTTCCCGACATCCGCTATCTCTACTGGGTGCGCGACCCGCGCGATTCCATCCTCGGCGATCATCTCACGGACGATCTGGCGGACTTCGGCATCCCGTACGAGCGGACGGAAAATGTTTACGAACGCCGCGCCACGAGCTGGCTCTACCAGACCGCCATTTTCCACGCCACGCCGCCGCCGTGCCACCTGCTCGCCGTCCGGTTTGAGGATTTCGTGCTGGAACAGGAGGCGACCCTCCGGCGGCTCGAAGCGTTCCTCGGGCTGCCGCTCGCGCGCATTCCCGTACGGCCCGATTCCGTGGGCCGCTGGAAACGCCAGAGCGGGGCGGAGGTCAATTTCCCGTGCTTTGCCGCCGAGGTGAAACACTGGGGGTACGAAGCGTAGGGGAGAGCCCTGGGGAAGCGCCGGGTTCCTTTTCAGGCTTGCGCCGGATCGGTTCCTCCGGCCATGCTTTGGCCGACGCCCCCCCATGAAAAAACAACCGGTCAAACTTCTCTCCGGCGGGAACCCGCAAATCGCCAAGGCGGATGGAGACGCCCCCGTGCAGGCGTACATCGCCGCGATGCCCGGCTGGAAAAGCGACCTCGGCAGGCGGCTCGACGCGCTGATCGTGCGGGCGGTGCCGCAGGTTCGTAAAGCCGTGAAGTGGAACTCCCCGTTTTACGGCGTCGAGGGCCGGGGCTGGTTCCTCTCCTTCCATGTCTTCACCCGTTACGTGAAGGTGACCTTCTTCAACGGCGCTTCACTGGAGCCGATCCCGCCCGGCGGCACAGAGCGCAGCAAGGAAGCCCGCTGGATCGATCTCTACGAGGAGCCGGGACTGGACGAGGCGCGGATGGCGGCGTGGGTGAAACAGGCCGCCGCGCTGCCGGGCTGGCTTCCGTAGGCCGCACTGCTTACGGCGTCACCACCACGAACGAACGCTCCCGCCCCCGGCAGATGGAGAGGAGCACCCGTTCCCCGGGGGAGAGCTTTCCGGCCACTTCCAGGAACTGCTCCGGCGTCGGCACCGGCTGGCGGCCCACTTCCTCGATCACATCCCCCGGGCGCAGCGGCCCCGGCTTGCGGACGGCAAGCACCATCACCCCGCTCACGTTTTCCGGCAGGGAGGGAAGGAGCCGTTCGGGGATCGGGCCGATCCGGAGGCCCGCCAGCGGGTTATCCTCCGGGAGATCCTCCCCGGGCGGGACGGGGGCGGGCCGCCGCTGTCCCTTCGGCGTCACGCTGATGCGGAAATCCTCCGGCTGTTCCTCGATGACCGCTTCCACCGTCGTCTCCTTCCCTTCGCGGATGGTGGTGATCGAGAGCTTCGAGCCGACCTCCGCGGAGGCGACCCGCCGCAGCAGCCTGCGCAGGTCCGGCACTTCCTCGCCGTCCACCGCCACGATGATATCCCCCCGGCGCAGCCCCGCCTTTTCCGCCGGGGAATCCGGCGTGACGACATCGACAAGCGCCCCGGTGCGCCCGGGGACCCCGAACTGCTCCGCCAGTTCCGGCGTGAGCGTCTGGATCGCCACGCCGAGGTAGCCGTGCACCGCCCGCCCGGTCTTGAGAATGCTCTCCATGCTCCGGCGCGCCACGTTGATGGGGATGGCGAAGCCGACCCCCTGCCATGTCCCGCTGCCGGAGAAATTGCCGATGGCGGTGTTGATCCCGATGATCTCCCCGCCCAGGTTCACCAGCGGCCCGCCGGAGTTGCCGGGGTTGATCGCCGTGTCCGTCTGGAAGAAATCCGTCGTGCTTTCGTCAAAGACCTGCCGCCCCGTGGCGCTGATCATCCCGTGCGTCACCGTTTCCTGAAGCCCGAAGGGATTGCCGATGGCGAGGACGAGCGAGCCGACTTTCACCTTGTCGGAATCCCCCATCGCCAGCGGCTTGAGGTTCGGCGCGCTGATCTGGAGCACGGCAATATCGACCGATTCATCCGCGCCGATCACCTTCGCGGGGAATTCCCGCCCGTCGCGCAGGCGCACCTTGATCTCGTCCATGTCCGCGATGACATGGTTGTTGGTGAGGATGTGCCCCTCGGCGGAGACGATCACCCCGCTCCCGAGCGAGTTCTGGATGAACTCCCGGGGCACCGGGCGGCGCTGCTGGCGGCCAAAGAAAAACTCGAACGGGTCCATCGTCGGCCGCTGGCTGATCCGGCGCGAGGTGTAGAGGCTTACGACCGAGGGCATCACGGCTTCCGCCAGCCGGGTGTATTCCTGGTCCATCGCGGCGAGCACGGGCACTTCCTTCAGGTCCACGCCCGGCGTGGCCGCCGGGGTGAACGAGGCGGGGAACGATTGCTCCCGGCGGGCGACATCCCAGCGGTGAATGCCGTAGACCACGAGGACGACGGCGATGACGAAGAGAAGGAAACGTTTCATGAAGTCGGAGGCAGCGGACGGGTTACGGGAAAAGTGCGGGAAAAGGCGGTTTAAAAAATAAAACGCGTGTCAACTGATTCGGGCAAGCTCCCGGTGCCGGTTTTTCCCGATCCACTCCCGGAAAGGCCGGTTTTCCTCCCGGACCAGCTCCGGGTCCGCCGAAAAAAGGGCGATCGCCGCCCGCCGCGCGAGGAGCATCCACGGCGCGTCCGCCACGAAATCGCCGAGCCGCACCCCCGGCAGGCCGCTCTGCGCCGTGCCGAGGAGATCGCCCGCGCCGCGAAAGCGAAAATCGGCCTCCGCGATCCGGAACCCGTCGGAGGTCTGCTCCAGGGTCTCCATTTTTTCGAGCGCCGGCCCCTCCTGTGCCTCATGGATGAGGATGCAGTACGCCTTGTGAGCGCCGCGCCCGATCCGCCCGCGCAACTGGTGAAGCTGGGCGAGGCCGAAGCGTTCCGCGTTTTCAACGAGCATCACCGTGGCGTTGGACACGTCCACGCCGACTTCGATCACCGAGGTGGCCACCAGCAGGCGGCTTTCATTGCGGCGGAAACGCTCCATCACCGCCTCCTTCTCCTCCGGGGGAAGCCGCCCGTGGAGCAGGTCGCACCGGTGCGGGGCGAACGCCTCCCGCCACCGCTCGAACTCCGCCGCCGCCGCCCGCGCCTCGCTCCGTTCGGATTCGTCGATGAGCGGGTAAACCACGTAAGCCTGCCGCCCGGCCTCGATCTGTTTGCGGATGAAGGCGATCGCCTCCGGGAGCTTCTCGCGGGAACGCGCCAGCGTGACCACGCGGCCCCGCCCGGCGGGCGCTTCGTCGAGCCGGGAGACGTCGAGGTGCCCGTAGCGGGTCATGGTGAGGGTGCGGGGGATCGGCGTGGCGCTCATCACGAGCAGGTCGGGCGTCACTTCTCCCTCCATCAGCGCGGCGCGCTGGCGCACGCCGAACTTGTGCTGTTCATCAATCACCACGAGCCCGGGCCGCAGCCCCTCCTCATAAAGCAGCGCGTGGGTGCCGACGTAAACGGGCGGGCGGCTCCCTTCAAAGAGCGGGAGAAGCTCCCCCTTCCGGTTCCCCGTCCGCAGGACCAGCGGCACCCCGAGCGGCTCCAGCCACCGCTTGAAATGGAGGTAATGCTGCTCGGCGAGAATCTGCGTCGGGGCCATCAGGACGGCGGGGAACCCGGCTTCCACCGCCAGCAGCATCGCCGAGAGGGCCACCACCGTCTTGCCGGAGCCGACATCGCCGTGGAGGAGCCGGTTCATCGGGCGGGCGGAGAGGAGGTCCGCGCGGATCGCCTCGATCGCCCGCCGCTGTCCTTCGGTGAGCGCGAAGGGGAGCCGCGCCGCGAAGGCCCGCGCCAGTTCGCCCGGGCCGCAGTGGGGCGCGCCGGGGCGGGTTCCCTCCTCGCGCCGCTGGTCGCAGATGATGAGTTGCATCCGGAAAAATTCGGTCAGCACGAGTTCCCGCCGCGCCCGGTGGAGCGCCTCCCAGCTTTCCGGGAAATGATAGGTGCGCACCGCCTCCGGATACGGCATCCCGGCCAGATCGGCGGGAAGCGGTCCGGCCCCGGGGGGTCGCGCCTCTGCGAGCAGCCGGTGAATCCAGCCGCGCAGCATCCGCGGCGTGATCCCCTCGGTGGCCGGGTGCACCGGGGTGATCCGCCCGAGATGGATGGAGGAAAGCTCCGCCTCCACCACCTCGAACTCCGGGTGGTCCATCACGATCCGCCGCCCGGCGAGCTTCGGTTTCCCGTAGACCACCAGCCGCTGCCCCACGGCGATCACTTTCTGGATGTAATGCACGTTGAACCAGCGGCAGACCAGCCGCCCGCTCAGCGCGTGGCTCCCCTCCTCCTCCAGCGTCACCTCCACCCGCTTGTTGCGGAAGCCGAAGCGGCTCACGCTCACGCGGCTCACCGTCCCGCAGAGACAGAGCGGCTCCTCCCCCGCCTCCCGGGGGAAGGCGGCGAAGGTGCGGCGGTCCTCGTGCCGCCGGGGGAAGTGATGGAGGAGGTCTTCCACCGTCCGGAGTTCGAGCCGTTCGAGAATCCGCGCCTGGGGCCGGGGAATCCAGCCGAGTTCCCCGAGCGGCAGCGTCCACGCCACCCCCTCCGGCGGACCGGCGGGGGCGGGAGCGGGAGAAAGGGGACCGGCCTCGGACATGGCAGGAGAAACCCTCCCGGCAAGGGGGGAACCAAGTCAATTCCCAAATCCCGCCGCCCCCGGGAGAACCGCCCCGCCGGGGTGGGAATAACTTGTGAACAAGCGAGAGCTTATCCTCACGCAAGTGCCGGTTATTACCGGGTTTCCAAAAGTTATTCACACCGTGAAAAAACGTAATGGCAACGCTCAGCATCCCCTCGGCGTTTGACCGCCCGGGGGAACGGGGGGGTGCCGATTGTGGAAAAACCGGGGGGCTCTTAACCTTCTCCCTGCAACCTTTACTACCATGATCGAAATCATTCCCGACTCCACCGACATCGAACCTCTTGACGAAGCCCTGGCCGAAACGGAGCCCCAGATGCCCGCTCTGCCGCAACCCGAGGAGGGGACGCTCAGCGACGAAGCGCTGATGCAAGCCATCGCCCAGGGCCACTCCGCCGCGCTCTCCGGGTTGTACGACCGTTACGCGCCGATCCTCAAGGCCCTGATCATCCGCGTGGTGCACGATGACGCGGAGGCCGACGATCTGCTTCAGGAGGTTTTTCTTCAGGTCTGGCAACAGGCCCGCAACTACTCGCCGCAGAAGGGGAAGCCGCTGGGGTGGATCGTCACCCTCACCCGCCGCCGCGCCATCGACCGGCTGCGCAAGCGGCAGGCGTACTGCCGCGCCAAGGACCGCTTTGAGGTCAACGTGGAACGCCAGCCGGAATCCTGGGTGCACAACCGGATCGAGGGGGACATTCACCGCGAGGACATCCGCGCCTTCCTCAACAAACGGATCCGGAACCTTCCCCCCTACCAGCGGGAAGCGATCGAGATGGCGTTTTTTCAGGGGATGAGCCAGCGGGAGATCGCCGTGGCCACGGGCACGCCGCTGGGCACCATCAAGACCCGGCTCGAACTCGGCCTGCGCAAGCTCTCGGATTCCATCCGCGGCATCCGCCACAAGATTTAGAGGCGTTTCCGCCGCTCTCTTGCGAAACCCCCGGGGAATTGGTTTTCCCCGGGGGTTTGCGTTTGGGCGTTATTGAACCGGCTGGCAGGTAATGAGGTTTGCCCTGCGAGAGCGAAGGACCATCGCCCAGAGCACTCCAAGCCCGAGAAGCCCTACCGTGGAAGGTTCCGGGATGGCTTCATTGCCCGGGGCGGCTTCGCCGATAATCAAGGTGGCGGAGTCGGCATTGGAACCACTTCCCCAGGTCCAGACGTAGGTTCCCGCTGTTATTCCGAGTTCGGCGAAAGTGATGTTTTTCACAAGGGTGGTGTTCGAGAGAAATGTCCCCCATCCATACTCGTACGGGAGGGCGATCGCCGTCTGGCCATCGTCTCCAAAGCTGCCGAAAATACCGAAATTATCCCCTGTCGTGCTGAGCGAAAAACTGGCGTGGCCCCCGAAAGATTGCGGCCCGGTTGCATTGTCGCAACTGTAAATCATTAAAAAGGTATGCCCCACCCCGCCGACCAGGGTCGCTGAAGCGGGCTCGAAGGCTGCAAAGGGGGTGGAAACGTCAACAAGCGATATTCTTTCCAAATCCCCCTGCTCCATCACGCTTCCTCTCATCGTAAGGAGAAGATTGCCATTTTCCTCCGTGAGGTTCATCACGATTGCGGCATCGGCCTTCTCTTCCAGAGCAGCCGCCAATCCCAAAACAAGGGCGAGAGAGCCGATCGCACCAAGGATTCTTTTAAGCTTCAGACGCCTCGCTTTCAAGCCCGGTGATGCGAGCGGAAAATAGCGGCTGATTTCCGGATGGCCCTTCAAGGCGCCTGAGGATCTGCGTGATGACACTTCCCTCCTTGTAGCCCGACGGGCGGGCCACGTCGATACGCATTCCTGATACCTCTGGCGTCGATGGGCAAATCCAACCCATCGCCCCTCGGTCCTACGCACCCCGAAGCTGCTCATCCATCGCCCGCGAACAACCGCGCGGCAGCGCGGCGGGATCGCGCCCGAGCAGCCGGAAACCGCTCACCCCGCCCTCGCTCCGCACGGCGAGATCCTGCGTCGCGATCGCCAGCACGGAGCCGACGTTGGCCAGATCGTAAAGATGCACCACGCCGGTTTCGCCCGGGGCGACTTCCCGGCCGCTCACCGGGTCGATCACCACGGCGCGGGTCCAGGGCGGGCCGTGGTGCGGCGCGCCCAGCCCGCGCGTGTACCATTGGGAGCTGAGTTCCGTCATGCTGTATTCATTGAGGATCGCCTCCGGGGCCAGCCCGAGGCTTTCGCCAAACCGGGCGTAGAGCGCCTCCTTGGTGAGCGAGCGTCCGCTCCCCTTGTAGCCGCCCGTCTCCATGGCGAGGCTCCCGGGCGCGAGCGGCAGCGGGCGCGTGCCGAGCTGTTCGAAGAGATGGAGAAAGGCGAGCGCCGTCCCGAGCACGAGCAGCGGCCCCTGCGCCGCCGCCGCTTCGATGGCGGGCCGATCGAGCCGCCCCTCCGGGGTGAGTCCCCACACCTGCGGCCCCCCGGCGCGGGCAAGCACCCCCATCATGTGCGAGAGCGAGGAGTGCGGAGCCGCCGCGGGCGGGGGGACGAGGATCAACTGCGGCAGCGGCGGCACGCCGAGCGCGCGCCACGCGCCGAGGATCGACGCCTCGTAGAGCGCCAGCGTGGCGAAATGATGTTCGCCGAAGCCTTCGCCCGTCGTCCCGCTGGTCCGGAAGGTGGCGCGCGTCTCCCCTTCCGGGAACGTCCGCAGCGGCGCGTGGCGGAAGGCGCTCGTCGGCACGGCGGGGATCTCGCGCCAGTGTTGCGGTTCGCCGCCGCCCTTCGCCTCACAGAAACGGCGGTAGGGGAGATTGTGCTCCCGCTGGTGGCGGTGCAGCTTCAGGGCAAGGGCGTTGAAGGCGGCGTCATCCTCCCCCGGCGTTCCGGGCGCCCGGGGGTGGGCGATCTGTTCGAGAATTAAGACTTCCAGTGGCGCAAGGCTCGTGGGCATGATATGGGCTTTAAGGAAGTTTAGGGAAATCCACGCTCTTTGCCATGAGTTTGCAACAACAGATCGACACCGACCTCAAAGAGGCCATGAAAGCGCGGGACGCCGGGAAGCTCGGCGTGCTCCGGATGCTCAAGGCCGCTCTCAAGAACCACGCCATTGACCACGGCGGCGCGGCGGCGGAACTCGACGACGCCACCGTCACCGCCATCATCCGCAAACAGGTCAAGCAACGGCACGACTCCATCGAAAGCTACGAAAAGGGAGGACGCCCCGAACTCGCCGCCAGGGAGCGCGCGGAGATCGACATCCTTTCCGCCTACCTCCCCCAGCCGCTCTCGGTTGAGGCGCTCGCCGCGCTGGTGCGCGAGGCGATCACCGAAGCCGGAGCCACCTCGAAGGCGGAAATGGGGGCCGTGATGAAACTCGCCTCCGCCAAGGCCGCCGGACGCGCCGACGGGCGCGCGCTGAGCGCGGAGGTCGCCCGCCAGCTTTCCTGATCCCGCAATCTCCCCCCCTCCCTCCCGCCATGATCGCCATCCTCGTCGCCGCCGGAAGCAGCCGCCGCATGGGTTTTGACAAGCTCACCGCGGATCTCGCCGGGAAACCGGTCATCGCCTGGTCCCTCCTCGCCTTCGAATGCGCCCCGAGCGTGCGGCGCATCCTCCTCGTCACGCAGGAGGAGCGGGTGGAGGAATTCACCGCGCTCGCCCGCGAGCACGGCATCAGCAAGCTGGCCGGGGTGGTTCCCGGGGGTGGCGAGCGGCACCTCTCCGTCTGGAACGGGATGCAGGCCGCCGAGGCCGCTCCGGATGACATCGTGGCCGTGCACGACGCCGCCCGGCCGCTGATCTCCCCCGCCGCCATCGAGGGGTGCCTCGCCCTCGCCCGCGAACACGGGGGCGCCGCCTGCGCCGCGCCGGTGGTCGATACCCTCAAGCGGGCCACGCCGGACCGGTTCGTGAGCGAAAGCGTGGAACGCGAAAACCTCTGGGCCATGCAGACCCCGCAGATTTTTCTCTCCCGGCTGCTGGAGGAAGCCTATCGCTCCCTGCTGCGGACGAACGCGATCGTGACCGATGAAGTCTCCGCCGTCCAGCGGCTCGGCCTCTCCGTCGCCCTTTACCAGAACCGGGAGCCGAACCTGAAAATCACCCTCCCGGGGGATCTTCCGCTGGCGCGGCTCGTCCTCACCGCCCGGCTAACCTCATGAGCAATCCCTACCGCCTCACCACCCTTCCCAACGGCCTCCGCATCGCCTCCATCACGATGCCCCACATGCAGAGCGCCAGCGTCGGCCTCTGGGTGAAAGTGGGCGGACGCTACGAGTCCGCCGCCCAGTCGGGCATCTCCCATTTCACCGAACACCTCCTTTTCAAGGGGACGCGGCGGCGCACCGCCCGGAAGATCACCGAGGCGGTGGAGGGCCTCGGCGGCTACCTCAACGCCTTCACCACGGAGGACCACACCTGCTACTACGCGAAGGCTTCCGCCAACCATCTGCCGGTGCTCGGCGACGTCCTCACCGACATGTACCTTTACTCCCAGTTCGCCCCGGTGGAGATCGAGCGGGAGCGCGACGTGATCGGCGAGGAGATCCTGATGGTGCGCGACAACCCGTCGCAATACGTGCAGGAGCTTCTTTCCGAAACGCTCTGGCCCGATCACCCCCTCGGGCGCTCGCTCACCGGCACCGTGGAGACGATCGCGCGCCTGCGCCGCGAAGACTTTCTCGACTTCACCCGCCGCCACTATCACGGGCGCAACACCGTGGTGGCGGTGGCCAGCCGCCTCTCCCACGAC
>Ga0206103_100158_pt1 | contig 50269 bp, 47 predicted proteins | sample 1B5Ametagenome_FD_148638 | JGI IMG/M metagenome (GOLD analysis project Ga0206103, IMG submission 148638) | Enriched microbial communities from leaf-cutter ant dump, University of Wisconsin, Madison, United States - 1B5A | ecosystem: Environmental > Terrestrial > Nest > Insects nest > Nest dump... | reverse complement strand
CTAAATTTTAGGCTTTTTTTCTTCTTGTTTATCTTTATTCTATTACAATGAACTTCTCTGTTTCTTTCGCTCCCTTTTCGAAAGCGCGTGCAAAGGTAAGAATCTTTTCTTTCTGTGCAACTTTTTTCGCGGAAATTATTTTTCCGCTCTTTCAATCTCTTAAAAAACCGCTCTTCCGATTCCCTTCAGACCCCTTCATTTCTTATCGAAAAGGAGTGCAAAGATACACTCAATAAATCTGATAATACAAATAAATTAAAAAGATTTTTTAAACTATTTTCAAAAGGACTGAAAACCCGAATTTTAGAACTCGCCCAAATCGATTTTAACCGAAATAATGTTTGAATAAAGCGCAATATTCTGATCTCCGAAGTTGGTCAGCGCATAGTCAATCGATATTCCTCTGTACTTGAATCCGACACCTGCGTTGGGCTGAAAGGTGAGATTCTTTTTGTCTTCAAATGTTCTTTCAAACTGAAAATTGTTGACACCGGCTCTTAAAAAGACCATATCGTCATATCCGATCTCAAAACCGACAGAAGGCGTCAGACTGAGAAAACTTGTTGAGATCAGATCATTGGTCTGTGCAAATCTGAAATTCAGATCCACCTCACCCAATACATTGAATTTATCGCTGAGTTTGAAATTTTTGGCAACACCCGCCTGAATCTTGGGCAGTGTGAGCTCGATGTTTTCGTCAGGCATCTCGTTTACCGTCTGCTGATTTCCCGTGCCCGGTTCGGTTACAGTGATCTTGTTCAGTTCCTTTTCATTGATCGACCATACATTAAAGGTAGTGGTGATGTCTCTTGCCATTACACCAAAAAAGAATTCGTCCTGGGTCCTGTACTGAATTCCCAAATCCAAACCAAAACCAAAAGATTTTGCAAACTTGCCGATATGCCGATAAACCAGTTTTGCATTGGCTCCAACCGCTATATCCGGATTTCCGAGGAAGTTGCCCGCATAACTCATGCTCAATGCATAGTCTGCAGTTGAGAATTTGCTGATTCTGTCATAATCGATATTTCCCTGAGAATCAATCAGCTCTGTGGTATTCAAAATATCATCCACACCAAAACGGTAAAGCGAAAGTCCGACCGTTGCATTGTTCTGAAGCGGCACGGCAACAGCTGCATAATCATATTTTGCAATCGACTGAAAATATTCTGCATGCATGGCTGAAATCGCCCAATTGTCCCAGACTTCGGTCAGACCGGCAGGATTCCAATAGGCTGCATTCACATCACCGATATTGGCCACCACCGCATTACCCATTGCAAATGCACGCGCATCCACACCGATATTCAGGAATTCGTTTGAATATTTACGGGTCGCCTGGCCATAGGCCATGATGCCGGCTAAACAAATAATTATGGTCAGATTGAATTTCAAAATTTATCTTTTGTTTCAGGTTTTTTTGTTTCAGGTTTTACTTCGTACAGTTCGCTTCGCTCGGGTCAGGTTTCAGGTTCCAGGTTTTAAAATCGTGATTATGATTTAAGCCAGAATCTGCAACAATCAACCGTCAACATTTCACAACATGCAAAAATGAGATGTTTTCTTTAAAACAAAAAATATAGTTTTTTATTGCGTTTGATTTCTTGCTATCTTCGCATTGAAAAGTTCCATTCGAGACCGGGTCCGATTCGATCTGCCCGACACCTATATATAATATATGAATATCAAACTGTTTACGATACCTAATTTTCTAACACTTGGAAACTTGTTTTGCGGGTGTTTAAGCATATATCTCATTTGCACAACTCATTCTGGAGGACTTGATTCCTTAATATTAATTCTATTGATATGTAGCTTGTTATTTGATTTATTGGACGGAATGGTTGCAAGAGCTATGAAAATCGATTCTGCAATAGGAATTCAATTGGATTCATTGGCTGATATGGTTACTTTCGGTTTATTACCCGGAATCATAATGGTTGAAACATTTGGTGGAATTGATTTTTTAAAAGATTGGCTAACCGGCCATTTAGATCCCAATATTAATTTAACTGAACATATTGGAACAATTATTTATCCATTTATAGCTTTATCAGGTTTTCTAATCACTCTCTTTTCCGCATTAAGGTTAGCCAAATTCAATGTGGATACCGAACAATCCACCTATTTCAAAGGTCTGGCAACGCCGGCCAATACGATTTTGATTTTTTCACTATTCTGGATTCAGAATCAAAACGGATTTATTATTTCTCCGGAATCAGATCTTTATTTTTTAATTGCCATCACGATACTTTCCTGTTGGTTACTGATTGCCAACCTCCCTTTGTTTTCGTTTAAATTCAAAGGATTCGCATGGAAAGACAATCATTATAAATATGTATTCCTGATCATCAGCATCATTCTTTTGATTTTGTTTCAAATGAATTCGGTGCCGTTCATCATACTGTTGTATATCATTATTTCAATTATATTCAGAAAAAAAATTATTCATGCTTAAACTACACAAACCGATTTGCTTTTTTGATTTGGAAACCACCGGACTGAATGTCGGAAAGGACAGGATTGTCGAAATCTCGGTGCTGAAGGTTTTTCCGAACGGAAACAAAGAGAGCAAAACGCTCAGGGTCAATCCCGAAATTCTAATTTCAAGAGAAGCACAGGCTGTTCACGGAATTTCAAATGAAGATGTTGCAGATGAACCGACTTTCAAAGAAATTGCGCCTCAGATTTGGGAAATGATGAAGGATTCAGATCTGGCGGGCTACAATTCAAACCGTTTTGATGTACCGCTGCTGGCTGAAGAGTTTATGAGATCTGATTTTGAATTTGACATCGACCGTCATCGCCTTGTGGATGTGCAGGTGATTTTTTACAAAAAAGAACCGAGAGATCTGACTTCGGCTTTTAAATATTATTGCGACAAAGATCTAAAAGACGCACACTCTGCCGCGGCTGACGTGGAAGCGACTTATGAGGTGCTCAAAGCTCAGATTGAAAAATATGAAGATTTGGAAAATGACATTCGGTTTTTGAGTGAATTTACCACACAGAAACAAACTGCAGATCTGGCCGGATTTATCGTTTACAATGATAAAGGTGATGAAATCTTCAGTTTTGGGAAACACAAAGGAAAAAAAGTGACCGAAGTTTTTGACACCGATCCGGGCTATTACGGCTGGATTCAGAATGCTGATTTTCCATTGTACACAAAAAAAGTTTTGACAAAAATCAAATTACAAAACGGCAAATTATTTTAAATCAATTCAAAATGACTTCAACAGTATTATACAAAGGCGGACTGAGATGCGAACTGAAACATCTGCAATCGGGAACCATCATCGAAAATGATGCGCCGACCGACAACCACGGACTGGGCGCCCGGTTTTCGCCAACCGATATGGTGGCAACCGCTTTGGCGAGCTGTATGCTGACCACGATGGGAATCATTGGAAATGACAAAGGAATCACAATCGACGGAAGCGAAGCCGAAGTTACCAAAATCATGACTTCAAATCCGAGGATGATCGGTGAAATTCAGATCAAACTGATTATGAGAGGTCTGAATTCGTTTACTAACAAAGAAAAAGCGATTATTGAGAATATTGCTGTTACCTGTCCGGTGTACAGAAGTCTTCATCCGGATGTAAAGAAAACGCTTGAGATTGTTTGGGTCTAATGAAAATTGACTCAAATTAAAAAATCTAAACAACACAACCATGAAACTGCTGCTTCTGCTTTGTTTTCCACTCTTTTTGAATGCCCAGAATGCTTTGAATCCAAGAGTCAGCAGTTTTATTGATTCCTTTGATAAATCAACCAATTATTTTTTTGTAGAGGAAACTCATTCGGGTTTGGTGCTCATGATTCGTGAAGTTCAATACGATTGTTTTCATGAAGATTATTATGTATTTACCGAGCTTTATTGGAAAGATAAATCCGGAAATTATTTTAAAAAGAAATTTTATCCGTGCTCGGAAACAGATGCCAAGAAAATTGATTCCAAAGCTTACGAATTTGCGATTGCTAATTTTGAACTGATTAAAAATGAAGAAATTCTTCCGTATCAGACAAAACCTGACAGAATTGAAGACGGGAAAATTATTAAATACTTTTCGGTTAAAAGTCATACAGCATATAGATATTACTTTTTTGAAAAAATTTCATCATTTTTTCGAAAAAGTTCGACTCCTATTTCATTACTACAGAAGGTGATAATTTAAATTATGAATTCAATCAAAAATTAAAATTGGTTGAATTGGATAAAATGATTTCTGAATAGGCTCTCTTTTGAGGCTGTATTTATTTGTTGAATCCTAAATTATAATCAGATGAATGAAAATGAAATTTCTTATCAGATAATCGGTGCAGCGTTAGAAATTCATAAAACGCCTGGTCCCGGCTTATTGGAATCTGCTTATGAAGCTGCGCTTGCTTATGATTTAAAAGAATTGGGATTTGATGTTGAGATTCACCCTTAATTTACAGGATGTTGGCAATAGAATCGATTTATTGATTGATAATAAAATAATTATTGAAATAAAATCCGGTTTTTACAATGCGATTGAGGAGATCAGAAAAGCGATTGATGTGAAGTTTTTAAAAAATCTGCTGGAAAAATGAAGATTTTAAGTGATTGGTAATTGGTGAGTTTTTTATAAATCGCATTGACAAGATTTGTAACAAATTCAGTGAAATATTCTTTTAACCCCGGATTGAACTTGGTTTATCCGGGCTTATTTGTATTCAAGAGTTACAACTTTAAAAATTAAGGAATTATGAATTAATAAAAATCAATAAATATGAGAAGAACGATTATCAACAATTGTTACAATGTAAATTACCTCACCCTCAATAATATATATTAATGAATTGATTTTGTTGATCAGACACTTCCTTAATTCAAAAATTCTGGACTCGGGGCAAATCAGCGGGTTTTCAATTATTTTTGAGATAAGATCAGAGACATCTTCTTCAAATTTTTCCACTTCATGAACAGACCATTCCAAAAAGAGATAATCTATAATATTTTTGAAATTCCTTTTTGCCAAAGAAGACCAGTAAACCTTCACCCTTTTTTCGTTTGAATATATTGTCTCATTTCTTCCATCACCTTCTCGTGACTGATAACCCGTCCTTCTTCAATATCTTTCAAACCTTCTTCAATGGCCTGCTTTTCTTCGGAAGTTAATAAATCATACCAGTCTTTTTGATTTCTGTAAACCAAAAAATCAACAAAATCAGAAATCTCCTGAATCATATTTTCAGGCAAATCCTTTATTTTTTCTGTGAGTCTTTTAATCGCTAAAGCTTCCATAAAAACAAAGTTAGTCAATTTTATTTTAGATTAATTGTAATCAAATTTCGGTGAAATAATTTTATAGAGAAAATGCCAAAGTCACGCAAACCAGGAAGGCTAAATAAATTTTGAACCATCAATAAAAGGTTTTTTTAAATTTCACACCGTCTGAAATAACTTTACTGCTCCCATATTATTCGTAAATTTGCAGCCTGATGAAAACAGTAGTAGTAGGATTATCGGGCGGAGTCGATTCCAGCGTTGCGGCCTTTCTGTTAAAAGAACAGGGCTACAATGTGATTGGGATTTTTATGCGCAACTGGAATGATGCTTCGGTGACGCTGGAAGACGAATGTCCGTGGGTGGAAGACAGTGCAGATGCGCTGATGGTGGCGGAAAAATTGAGAATTCCGTATCAGGTGATCGATCTGAGCGAAATCTATAAAGAAAGAATCGTCGATTATATGTTTGCCGAATACGAAAAAGGCAGAACACCCAATCCGGATGTGCTCTGCAATCGGGAAATCAAATTTGATATTTTTCTGAAAACAGCTATGGATCTGGATGCTGACTTTGTGGCGACCGGTCATTATGCCAGAAAAGAGGAAATTGAAATCGACGGAAAAAAAGTCTATCGGCTGTTGGCAGGAAAAGACAACAACAAAGATCAGTCTTATTTTTTGTGTCAGCTGAGTCAGGAACAGTTGAGCAAATCTCTGTTTCCGATCGGAGATCTTGAAAAATCCGAAGTCAGAAGGATTGCGCACGAACAGGATCTGGTGACTGCCGATAAAAAGGATTCTCAGGGTCTGTGTTTTATCGGAAAGGTCAACCTGCCCGATTTTTTGCAGCAGCAGCTGAAACCAAAAGCCGGAGATATCGTTGAAATTTCAAAAGACAGTCCGGTTTACAACAGAGAACTTCCTGAATTTCATTCAAAATGGGAAGAATTGGAATATGAATCTGAAGGGATTCCGTATGAAAAATCTTCGGGGAAAATTGTCGGTCATCACGACGGTGCGCATTATTTTACAAAAGGTCAGCGAAAAGGACTCAGGGTCGGCGGTACACCCGAACCTCTCTTTGTGCTGGATACGGATGTGGTGGAAAATATTATTTATACCGGTCAGGGCGAGGATCATCCGGGACTTTTGAAAAAAGCATTATTTATCGGCGAAGATGAAATCCATTGGGTCAGAGAAGATATGAAATTGAATCCTGGTGAAAGTCTGGAAGCGATGGTCAGAATCAGATACCGTCAGCCATTGCAAAAAGCTGTGCTTTACAAAGCAGATTCGGGTCTGTATATTGAATTTGATCAGTCTCAAAAAGCGATTACAGAAGGTCAGTTTGCCGCCTGGTATTTGGGTGAAGAACTGGTTGGTTCGGGAGTAATTGGATAAATTATTTTGAATGTCAAATTTTGAATTTTAAATGAAATATCTGTTTTTTTTTATACTTCCTTTGGGTGTTTTCTCTCAGAATTTGGAAATTGAGAAATTGGTCAATCAATTGGTTGAGGATGAAATTCCTGCTGATTTTGAATATTTTAATTTGGTGGATTCAAGTTTTGCCGGTCTTCAAGATCCCTGGCTGAAAGATGAAATTAAAGAGGTTGCAATCGAGTTTAATCTAACAGATTTGAATCCGGAAGATTTTCTTATTCATCCAAAGGACTCGGTACTGAATTGGAATGATTATAAGATTGAAAAGGCCAGAATTAACAGCTACAATAAAATATCCAAATTATTTTTCAATTTATACAGATATATAATTGTAAACGATAAGATATCAAAAGCCGAATTGGACAGTCTTTATCAGAATAAAAATGAAAACGAATTCATTGTACCCGTCAAAAATCATTGGGGCAAAAAGAGAATTCGAAAAGAAACCGAGAAAATTAAAAGAGATTATGAAAATTCCTTTCGAATGGAAGATCGTGAGTATTATTCAATTTCAAAACCAAAATTTGACAGCAGCGGGAAGTATGCGCTGATTGGAATCAGTCGAAGTCAGGGAGGTTCTTATTTTTTATATAAAAAGGAAAACGCCAATTGGATTCAGATTACTGATTTTTCCCGGTGGGCTTATTAAAAAAATCCGAAGCATTAACTCCGGATTTTGATTTCTTTCTGATCATTTCGCAGGTGGCGGGAATTTCGCCATGATCTCATCGATTGCTTTTGGAATATCATCGGCTTTGGTATTCAGATTTGAAACATTCAGACCGCTTCCGGCGCCCTGCCAAACCAGTATGTTTTTTTGGTTGTCGATCACATCAATGATGATGGTGCCCGAAGTATATTGATAAACCCTCGACGGACCGCCCCAATAAGGACCCCAGTATCCGCCGTAATAACCGTTGTCAATATTCACTTTTTCTTTTGAGCTTGCCAGCACATTGATGTACAGATCAGGATTGTCTGATTTTGTAAACCCTTTGGATGCAAGATTCGCTTCGATTGCCGAGAGGATTCTGCGTTTGTCCAAATCGTTCAGTTCGAGTTTGTCAATTCCTTTTTGATGGAAATTGTAGGTCTTGAACGTATTGAAATCTGCCGAATGGTCAAAATCGTAAGTCACTGAAACAGTTTTGCACGAAGTCAGAAAAAATCCGAACATGGCAAGTAAAAATAAATAATTGAATTTCATTTTGATTGAATTTTATTATTTCAACTAAATTAAAACAAAAACTGTTCCCATCACAATTTAAATTCTTAAAATTATATTTATAAAAAAAGCCCGTAAAAACGGACTTTGTATTTTGTGATTTTCTAATTGCTAAAAGAATATAAAGCTGACGCCAAGATTGAGTACTGAAGTCGAATTGGTTTTTTTGGCCAAGTCATTTGAAACCTGATCGATCAGTCCGTACGAATATCTCAGTGAAAATTCAAGCTGACGGTTGATGCTGTATCCGACTCCCAGAGTTGCGCCCATATCAAAGGTATTGAATTTGTTTCGTTCAGCCTCTGTGGGAAAATCCTTGCTTTCAATGTTCTTCATGATCTGAAAACCAAAATAGGGTCCGCCCACAGCAAAAAATTCGTCTTCAGCATCCGTAAAATACAGTTTAAAATTCAGGGGCACATTGATATAGGTAAGAAATACCTTTTGTTTTTCACGCAATCCTTCATCTGTAATCGGCTGGTCAAATTCTCCCTGAGCCGAAAGATTGATTTCGGGCTGAAAATAAAAGAGATCATTGTAAGAAATAGGAATCAGCGTAAATGCCGCCAACTGAAAACCGCCTCTTGATTTTGACCATGAATGAACTTCAGTAATATTGGTCATACTTCCACCGGCTCTCACACCGAAACGAATTTGGGAAAAACTGAATTCGGTAAAAAATAAACCGATCATCAGTGCGAGCGCTATCTTATTTCTCATATTGGCCTTAAATTTAGTTGGTACAAATTTAAACTTAATTTTAATTTATCAAATTATTAATTGCTATTTCGCCCCAAATCACACCCGGTCAGAGCCATAATTAAAATTATTTCCGACCCCTGAATCAATCCGTACTTAATTATAAACAGAAGAATCACATTTTTATTATCCTGAAAACTTTGAATCTGTTTTCAATTCATCAGAATTCTTAAAAAAACGCACGAGCTCCAAAAAGTTTGATTCTGCATCAGCGGCGGTTTTATTTTTTTCCAATATACAGCGGCTGTTCAAATCAAATACCGGAATTGAGATCTTCAAATTGAATGAATCATCAACAAAAGAATTGTTAATAATTTAAACCTGATCTTATCGACTAATTATTATATTTGACTTTAGGAATGTTTTGGTTGGTTTTCATTTATACTTCAAAACAGATTAAATCTCTCTAAATGATGAAAAGATTCTTTTTTAGTCTGTTAACTGCTCTTTTGCTGAGCGCCTCTCTGTCGGGGCAGACTGTCGCAAACGATTCAATTTCGATCATCAGACTGATTGACCGTACAAAATCTTCTGATGTGAGCATGGAGGAAGCTCTAAAACTGTTTGACCGCGCAGAAAAAAAATCAAATGAGATCGGCAACAAATCACTGACTGCATTTGTTTTGATGAAAAGAGGAGATTATCTGTCCTACCGGAATGAATTTGAAAAATCAATTCCTTATTACGAAACTGCCGCCGAAATATACGGGGAACTGAATATGATTTCCAAAGAAGCCGAATGCTACAAAGAGGAGGCAATTTCTTTTTTGTTTACCAATCGGTTTACAGAATCACTTCAATTGTTTTTCAAGGCAAAAAAGCTTGCAGAAAAAGCAAAAAACGAGAGTTTAACCGCTCGGATCAACAACAATATCGGGTCTGTTTATGAAAGTCTTGAAGATTGGGACAATGCAATACTGTACAACAAAAAAGCACTCGAATACAGAATAAAAACAAATGACCTGAATGGAATGAGCAGTTCTTACAGCAATTTGGGAAATGTATATTACTATCAGAATCAATTTAAAAAGGCAATTGATTATTACAGGCGTTCATTAAAATTTGCAAAAGAAATCAATGATACTGCAAAAACGAATAGTATAGAACTTAAGATGGGCAGCAGTTTTCAGGAAATGGGAGAATTGGATTCTGCAATTTATTATCTGGGCAGAACTTATCAATACTATTCCACACAAAAGGATACTAAATATTACATCTGGTGCCTGAATTCAGGTGTGCTTGCCAACACCTGGCTAAAAAAAGATGATTTGGCTCGTGCCGGTCGATATTTGGATGATTGCAGGGAATGTATCCTGAATATTGATAATCATGATTTCAAAAGAAGCACTTACGGCGTTCTGGCAGGTTACAATGAAAAGAAAGGAAATTACAAAGAAGCGCTGAGATACAAAGGATTGCAGATGGAAATGATTGATTCGTTGGCAATTGAATCAAAGGCCTTCGAAAATCAGCGAATTGCAATCCGATATGAATTCAATCAAAAAGCAAAAGAAGATTCTCTTCAGTATCAGCTGAATCTCAGCCAACAGGAGATTATTTCGGCTTCTTACAAAAACAAAATGTTTCTGGCCATCATAGCCGGGATTCTCATTCTGGCAACTGCCGGTTTTGGGATTGCAAGAATGAGAGCGATACAGCGGGTGAAACGACACAAAGAAATCGAAGGAATGCGGCAAAATCTGGCGGGAGACCTGCATGACGATGTCGGATCCACACTTTCGAGCATACAGATCATCAGCAGCCTGATGGGCGAAAAAACGGCTGATCCGAGCGTGAAGGAAGCTGCGCAAAATATTTCGGGTCTCTCAAATAAGGTAGCAAACGGGATTCGTGAGATCGTCTGGGAACTGAATCCTGCAAACGACAGTCTGGGCGCAATCGTTTCACAGCTCAGAAAACTCAGCGCTGAGATTCTGACTCCATCCGAAATTTCTTTTTCATTCAATGAAAAGATTAACGATCCAAACAAAAAGATTTCACCCGAACTCAGAAAAGAAATGGTTCTGCTATTTAAAGAAACAATCAACAATGCCAGAAAATACAGCCATGCCGAAAAAGTGGATATCGGCATTTCAGAAAAAAAATCGGTACTGAAAATGAAGATTTCCGACAACGGAATCGGTTTTGATCCGGGAACTGTGAAAAGAGGAAACGGACTGAACAATATGGAAAGAAGATCAAAAAAGATGAATGCCAATTTCAGTCTCGAATCTGCAAAAGACAGCGGAACGGTCGTCCGACTTCGGATTCCCCTACCCTGATTTGGGTATGGTTATTTTGATTTGATTTTTAAATATTTGCATGACAAACTTATTACTTAGCTCAAAAACCATGACAACCAAAGTATTGCTATATGAGGACAACCCGGAGTTGAGAATGAGCCTGTCCGCTTTGATCGGATTTTCAGAGAATCTTGAACTTTTGGGCTCATTCGAAAACTGCAGCGGTGTGGCAGGACATATCGAAGAATTAGAACCCGACATTGTACTGGCCGATATTGACATGCCGGAAGTCAACGGAATTGAAGGATTAAAAATCATCAGAAAATTTCGGCCCGAACTGCCGGTGGTGATGCTGACCGTTTTTGACGACAATGAACATGTGCTCGATGCAATTATGAACGGTGCAACCGGCTATATCCTCAAACAGCATCTGACCACACGTCTGGGAAGTGCGATCGAAGAAGCTTTGGAAGGAGGTGCGCCCATGTCTCCGCTGGTGGCGAGAATGGTGCTGAATCATTTGAACAGCAAAAATCACAGAGCAGATCAGTACGGTCTGACTCAGCGCGAAAAAGAAATCCTCAAATCACTGACCGACGGAAACAGTTACAAGATGATTGCCGACCGGCTCGGAATCACACACGGCACCGTCAGTACCCATATTAAAAATATTTACGAAAAACTTGGTGTACACTCTCAGTCCGAGGCAGTTGGAAAGACACTCAGAGAGGGGATTGTTTGAGTTCCAAGTCGTCACCCCGAGCCTGATGAGGGGCAGGTTGAATTTTATTAATGCCTGATTAAGGTTGATCGTTTGGTTATTAATCATCCATCGCCCTCACGCCCAGTCACCCAAATTGGGTATTTTACCGAATTCAACTGCTGGTTAATTTTACTTCAAATTAAATTTTGTGAAAACCAACGGAAATACAGTATTTTCAGAAATCTTTCAATTTGTCGGATTTGACGAAATGGATGAAGTTTATTGTGAGGAATCAGAATTGACTCAGAAACTTTAATTTAAATTTATGAAAACAAAAGCTTTGATATTATCAGTACCGCTCGTCTTTGGAATCGAATTTTTGGCGGCACAAATCACTCATAAAGTTGTTTCAAACAAAATTGTGTACAGCAGCGGTTATGAAGCCGAACTTCCAGATCTTCCCAAATTGGGAAAAACTTATATCTATACTGCTCAAAAAGATGAGTATGAAGTCAGGTTGGAAGTCAGCCGCACAAATCCGACCGAAATCAGCTATCGGCTGACCGGAAGTTTTTTGAACGGAAAACCATTTGATCGAAAAGGAAAAGCAGATATCAGCAGTTCATTGTTTCTCGGGAATTCTGAAGAACTGCAGCTTGAACCCGGTGAGGAAATTATCGGCTGCATGATTTGGAACGGTGTCGGACGTAAATCAGAAGGCATTCAAATCTGTTTGGCCGGTGCTGAATATCAGGATATTCAATTTCCGGATAATTCAATATTTGTCAATGCCGATTTTCAGGTCGAAAAAGAAAAGACAATTCATCTGAACGGTTTTATGTACAAAGCCCAAAAATAAAAACGGAATTCAAAATTGAATCCCGTTCTTCTGTATTTTCAACTGAAATTTCAGCTTTTTCAAATTTAAATTATTTCAAAACATTGGCAACTTCAGCACCGATTTCGGCAGGAGATTCAACCACATGGATTCCGCATTCTCTGAGGATCGCCATTTTTGCCTGAGCTGTATCGTCTTTTCCGCCAACGATCGCACCCGCGTGTCCCATTGTCCTTCCTTTCGGGGCTGTCTGACCTGCGATAAAACCGATGACCGGTTTTTTGGATCCGATAGATTTGTACCATCTGGCAGCTTCTGCTTCGAGCTGTCCGCCGATCTCACCGATCATTACAACTGCTTCGGTATCGGGATCGTTGATAAACAGTTCCAATGCCTGTTTGGTGGTGGTTCCGATGATCGGGTCGCCTCCGATTCCGATTGCAGTCGAAATACCGTAGCCCGCTTTCACCACCTGATCGGCAGCTTCATAAGTCAGTGTGCCCGATTTGGAAACGATTCCGACTTTTCCTTTTTTAAATACAAAACCCGGCATGATTCCGACTTTGGCTTCGTTTGCAGTAATCACGCCCGGACAGTTCGGACCGATCAGCGTCGCTCCTCTGGCATCCACATAATCCTGAACTTTCACCATATCGGCTACCGGAATTCCTTCGGTAATACAGATGATCACACCGATTCCTGATTCGGCAGCTTCCATAATCGCATCAGCAGCAAACGCAGGCGGCACAAAGATGATACTCACGTTGGCACCGGTTTTATCAACCGCATCCTGAACCGTGTTAAATACCGGCTTTCCAAGATGTTCGCTTCCTCCTTTTCCGGGAGTCACTCCACCCACCACATCGGTTCCGTATTCAATCATCTGTTCAGCATGGAAAGTTCCCTCCTTGCCCGTAAATCCCTGTACGATTATCTTTGAATCTTTGTTTACTAAAACTGCCATTATCTTAATTTTTTTGTTGCGCAAAGGTAAGTCTTTTTCAGAAATCTGAAAAGCTTAAAAGTCATCTTTCGGACAATGCATAGAGTGCAAATGTCGCCAGCCAGTGTTCACCCTCATAACTGCCGTCGGTAATCATCGGGAGCGAATAGGCGAGATGTTTGTCGGCCAATGCTTTGAGATGTCCGTATTCGTTTGGCATTTCTTTGGCCAGTCGGTACAAAACCCAGGCCCTTGAAAAATTCAAACCGTCAAGATGAACCAGATGTCCGTCGGTACGGTCAGTGACTACCGCCGGTTTCAAATCAAATTTCTTGGATTTGAGCTGTTGCATGAAATCGTCCATCCAATAAGTAAATTCATCTCTTGGAAGGACTCTCAGCATCAGATCGATCTCTTCAAGACAGGGTGAAAAAAAGTCGAAACCGTCGGGTTCCCATCCGATCGGGCAATTTTTATCTTTCAGATAAAGTCTTCGTGCAGTCTGGTCGATGACAGTTTTCAACTCTTCATTTCCCGACTGTTTGGCGTAATCATAGGCGAAACTCATTCCAAAAGCGGAATTGCCATGCATGCCGACTCTGAGCGGATAATTCAGTTTGGGAAGAAATTTAATATAACGGCTGACAATAAAATCAGACAGCGGTTTGAGATTGGCTGAAAGCTGTTTGCCATCAGGAGTATCCCAGCTGTCGAGCTCAGCCTGAAGTTTCAGCAGCCAGCTCCAGCCGTACATTCGTTCAAAGGAATATTCCTGTTCTCTTTTGAAATAATTGATTTCCTTTTGAATGTTTTGTTTTGAAATATTTTCTTTAATTCTCGTCAGTATGCTGTCCCTGTTTTCAAGATCCGGATAATCTTTCAGCAGTTTCACCAATGACCAGTGGCCGTGTACCGACGAATGCCAGTCAAAACAGCCGTAGAAAGCAGGATGAAGTGCTCTTGGCGTACCCAAATCTGCAGAGTCGCTCAGGACCTGACCTGTTTTGTTCGGATATTGATTTTGAAAACAACGGAAGGGCAGTTCAGCCAGACGATTTGCCTGAACAGGATCAAGACTCACCTCAGATTCGAGAATTGCTTTATCCACAGTTTTGGTATCGGTGACTTCAGTTGTTTCGGTCTTCTTTTCGGGCCTGACTTCTCCTTTTTTGCATGAAAATATGAAAAAGATAAGTAATCCGAGAAGAAAGGGTCTAAGGCTCATTGAATTAAATTTTTACGAATATAAGATTTTTGTGTGTTTAAATTCAGACAAGTCACAAATCTATTAAACACTATCACAATTAAAAAAAATAAGGCTGTTTTTTATTATTTGAAAATAAAAATTCCCAAAAGTTACTTCCGGGAATTTTCATACTGACTCGCTATTTATACCTATTTGGGAGTTCAACTGCAGTTCGTCTGTCCAAAAATCACTGACCTTTAAACAGCAGAACCGTACCTATAGTTTTCATAAAAATTTTGGTATCCATGATCAGATCGCGGTGTTTGATATAGTACAGATCGTATTTCAATTTTTCGATGCTGTCATCAAACGAGCTTCCGTATCTGTATTTAATTTGAGCCCAGCCAGTCAGTCCGGGTTTCACAGCATGTCTGATCGAATAAAGCGGTTCGATTTCAGAAATCTGATTCACAAAGCACGGACGTTCGGGTCTTGGTCCGATCACCGACATCTCGCCTCTGAGCACATTGATCAGCTGCGGAAGTTCGTCTATTCTGGTTTTTCTGAGGAAACGACCGAATTCGGTAATTCTCGGATCTCTTTTTTGTGCAAATCTGGCTCCGTCCTTTTCGGCATCGGCTATCATGGTTCTGAATTTGATGATTTCAAAAGAATCACCGTTTTTACCAATCCTTTGCTGAGTATAGAACAATTTTCCTTTATTTCCGAACAAATTTCCGATCAAAATAAAAGGCATAAGGAATACGGTTCCCGCTAATCCCACCAATGAGAAACCGATATCGAACAGACGGAAAATCTTTAGATAAATCCTGTTGTCGTTATTTTTACTGAACGGAAATGTCAGACAATAATCCTTAGTATAATATTTAATAGGAAGCAGATGAAGTTCTTCTTCAATCTTTTCGGTAAACGATCTGACCGGCGTCCTTCTTAATTTATAATCGGTGGTGTAATAATCAAAGAATTTCAGATCCACTTTTGGAGAAACGATGATTTCGGATACTCTGTTTTCTGTAATCAGCTGTTCGATCTCATTAAGCCCGTAACGCGCATGCAGAGCGGGCCTTGTAAGATTGCCTCCCTGAGGAGAGTTTCTCGGATATTCGATGATCCTCATAAAAGGATTGGCTCTCAACAGCGAATCCATCATGTCTGTCTGTTCGTCCGGATTGCAAAGAAGAATTGACTTTTTCTGAAGTTTTGAATTTGATTTGTACAGCATACGGTACGCCAGTCTCCATGAAATCATGCTAAAGCTGACTGCAAGAAAGAATATAAAGAATTCAAGTCTCCCGTTGGGCAGCGACGGTGTAATCATAGGAATCAAAATGTACACGACCGAAGCAAGTACAGAAACCTCAAAAACTGATTTTATGGTTTCAGGTACTGATTTGTAGTTCTCCATGCTGTAGAGTTCAAAAATGCTCCCGGCAACAAGAAAAATTACACAAAATGCAATGATATGTACTGCGGTTGAAGTCACTTCCAGGAGATATTCCATCCCGGTGAATTGTCCCAGTAATAAAACTGTGAGAAAGATGAGGAGCAAATCTGTTGCTCTGAACGCATTCCTTAATCTGAATGCGTTATTACGGAAATAACGGTTAAGTAGTTTCATAAGTTAGCTTGGTTGGTTGGTTTGTATAAAGCGAAACAGGGTTGGAATCTGTTTCAATTTTTACGAGTGCAATTTAACAAAAATTTTCGGACTAAAAAACTTTTTTTGATTTTGCTTCAAATGTCGAATTTCTCACTGTTAAAGATTTAAACCGTGTACTGAAAATATCGATCGGATTGTCCGCTGACAGTGAGAAATTAAAATTAATTCGGACCAATTCAAATTTCCAACTGTCTGAAGACGGATTCAAAAGACTATTTCCTGCCTGTATTCCTGTATTTTTTATAACCGTAATAAGCCCACTGAAGTGTGTAAAATGCGGACTTGAAGATATTGAATTTCAGATGCTGATTGTACAGCATAAACTGATATTTGGCTGCGCTCAGTTTGTTTGAACTCACAGAATCGGTTCTCATCCTGTATTTTGCCATCGGTTTTTGAATGCCGTATGCTTTTGGAATGATTTCAAGATATTTCAGCCAAAGCGCCTGATCCTGGCGTTTTCGAATATCGGGCATATACAGTTTTCCGTATTTTTCAGCATCAACAAACGCAGTCGAACAAACAATCGAATTGGTTTTCAGCAATTGATTGTAGGTATAGGTTTCCGGCGCAATGAAATCATCATAACGAATACTGAAATCCTCATTCCATCTCTGAACCGACGAATAAACAAAGCCGGCATTTCGTTCTTTGACCATTTTTAAATTTTCTTCCAAAAAATCAGGAAACCAGACATCGTCGCTGTCCACAAAAGCCAAATATTTTCCGGACGCTCTTTGGATTCCGCGATTGCGCGTCGGTCCGGGGCCAAGATTTTCGGTGTTTTTAATGATGGTGATCCGGTCATCCTTTGCAGCCATTTCTTCAAGAATCTTCATTGAATCATCGGTCGAACAGTCATCAATCACCAGCCATTCCCAATTTTTATGGGTCTGCAAAAAAATTCCTTCGGCAGTTTCTCTGACAAATTCAGCAGAATTATATATAGGTGTAACGATAGAAACCCGTTCAGTATTCAAAATTCAATTATTTTAAATTCAAATCAACATATTTTCCAAATGCAAGATCCGATGCCTTTGAATCAAAAGGTTCGCCGCCGCCGCCCGGATGCAGTGTGATTTCGCCAAACCAAATCCTGTCTTCAAAATCATAAAGATCGATTCTTGAAAACATAAAATCAGCACAAAGCTTTTTTGAAACAGCAATCATCCGATCCAGATTTTCGGGTTTTGGAACCGCCTTGTCCGAATTCTCATATCTGATTTTGTACGGAAGAAGATTCCAGTCCAAATCATAAAGATTTCTTTTGTGATTCGTAAATCGGTCCACATCCACCTGAACCGCAAAAGGTCCTTCCCTGGTGCAGAAAAATTTATAATCATTCAGATTGTCAGAAAGCAGTTTTTCAACCACTATCTTCGGTTTCACCTTTTTATAATGCCATTCGCGGCTGAACAGATAGATGTTCTTTTTGAAATTTTTTCTGAAAAATTCAATCGCGTATTCATTGCTGATCTTCTGTCCTTTCCTGACCATCAGATTTCCGCCCGAACCGTTTGTCATTTTCAGAATAATATCTTCGGCAAACTGACTAAGGTCAATGTCCCCGGGACGGTCATAAACTTTGAGCAGCGGAATCAAAACTTCCTCTCCTGCCCTTTCTGCAACAAACTGCCGAACTTCAAACTTGTCGGCAACCGTTGGCGAAAAATCGTTTCTGACATTGAATTTGATGTAATTAATTTTTTCTGTAAAAGTCTTCGGATGGTCTATATTCAATCTGTAATAAGGTCTTTTCAGACGAATTGAATTCACTCTGAAAAGCAGATTTGAATAAGCCGAATTGCTGAGTACCGGATTAAAAACAGTTATAAACAGATAAATTAATTTCTTCATCAGTCAAAATTCAATCTTTGTCAAAACTACAATCTGTTTTGCTAAAAACCGATCAAATAATCTTTATTCAGCTGTTTTAATTTAAGCAAAAACACATATTGGGTAATATCCGACTCGATGTATGGCCAGGCTTCGCCCGAAGCTCTTTTGTCAAAAATATCCAAAGGCAGTTTTTTCAATTCGGGATTTGTGTTTTCAAGCAGGTTTACAAGCAGTTCCCTGTTTTTTGGATTTTCATAATATTTTTTCCATTCGATATGCTTGACCAGTCTGCCCTTTCCTCTTTTGATTCGATACTGATCCGAAAGACTTCTGTATGCCCAAAGCAAATATTTGAGATAAAGATTTGATTTAAAAGGAATAAACGGAATCTGTGATGTCGGAAATCTTGCCAGATCTTTGAATCCGTCCACCTTAAACAGTTTGCTGGTCAATGCTTCTTCATATCTGCAAACCGGATGATAGCCAAAAAGTTTTTTCATCAGGTGACGGCTGCCGGTGGTGACAAACGAATTGAATCTGCCTTTAAAAATCTTCACCTGTCTGGTGGTTGCCTGTCTCTTGAGTGTGAAGATGTAATACATTTCCTCAAGATTCAGCTGATTCTGGGGATTTGTCTTTTTCTCCAAAAAGTCAAAGAAATGATTCAGGTCTTCTTTCAGCATATTTTCAAGTTCAGTTTTGCTGTAATTGAATTCTTTTTTTAGTTCCGGATATTCTTTGAGCAAAATTTCCAAAGAATCGAGATTCTCTTTTAATATATGTTCAAGAAAAAGTTCCCTGTCATAGGGCGGAACTTCCATCTTCAGACCAAAAATTTTATTGAAATGCAGTTTGAGCCTTTTCTTTCTGTCTCTGAGCGACAGTATGCTGTGCGCCCTCATGATGTCAACCGCATCGCCGAGCAGTATGACAGAAGGGCCCGGTGAAATATAATTGGTGTTTTGAATAAATTCAAGGATTGAAAACCACGAATCCACAAAATATTCGCCGCCGTACGCAATCTGATCCCTGTGTTCAGCAACCGTTGGAAACAGATGATTGAAGAAGGATACGCTGGTATGCGGAAGATCCAGATAATCGGCAACCTCACTCGCAATCCGATTGTCAATATAATCTTTTTCGCCGTAGGAAACCGTCTTGATCTTATCCTTTGAAACAAAAGAACTGAGTGTGATTCTTGAATCTACACCGCCCGAAATTGCAAGCAGTATCTCGTCGAAATTCTGCTGATAGATTTCCGCATTTTCAAACAGCATTCTGACAATCTCGGCATAGTCTCCTTTCTGAATCTGTTTGTTCGACTCCGGCACCGAATCAATCTTTGAACCGATCAGACTGCCCTGACTGTCAAAACTCAGGTATTCACCCGATCTCAGCTGGCTGACACCTTTAAAATAGGTTCGCGAATTAAAGGGTGTGAAAGGCGGACTCATAAATCCTTCCAAAATTCCGATGTCGTCATACGGAATGTCAAAAAGCAGACAGGAATAAAGATTATTGCTGATCATCTTTCTGCCGTTTTCAAAACTGTAAAAGACCGGAAAAATGCCGACAAAATCATTCATCAGATCAATCTGTCCGTCCTTGATCAGCGTGATATTGAACTGACCGGTTATAAAATCGGGCAATACTTTATCGGTATTCCTGACTTGAAGAACCAGTTCCAAAATTTCGGTCAGTTCCGGTTTTCTCTTTTTTTCAAGATTATATACAAGACCTTCTACCACGAGAAGTTCATTGCCTGTATTCAGGATTTGGGTTTCTTCAGAATTCCAGCCGATATAAAACTCGCCGAAACGGTCTTTGTGATTTGGAAATTCCCGGTTTGAAATTAAATAAGCCATTTGGGTTCAGGTTTTGGTTTCTAATAATTTTTAAAGTACTATGGTTGGTTTTTATATAATTCAAATTTAAGCGATTCATTTTTTTTCTTCAGCAAATTTTAAATTTAATTTGATGAATATCATATCTTTCCGCCGATGCGGCCATCCGTCCGACTGTCTCAAAATACAGTTCAGGATGGTTTTTAAACTTCAAAATTTGTTTTGATGCCTCTGAAATCCAGTTACTGTCCATTTCCAAAACAGCTCCCATGATTCCTTTTTCGTCTTCGAGCACCTCTTTGTTGTATCTGAAATCCGAAGCAATCACCGGGACATTTGCAATCATCGCATCCACAATCACACCCGGAAATCCTTCTCCGATAAAATTGGTCAGAAAAAACATAAAATGATATTCCGATAATTTCAAATAACTGTCATTTTCATTGAAATCCAAAAATCCTCTGTACCGAATGTGGCTGTCTTTGAGGCATTCGTCAAATTTTTGATGTTCTTCATCGGTCAGCTGAAGATTTCCGAAGATATCCAGAAAGTAATCGGTTTCAGGATCGACAGAATTCAGATGTTTTACGATCTCAATGCATTTAAAAATCCCTTTGTCTTCGCGCACTCTTGAAAGAAAAACCATCCGGATATCACCGTCAATCTTCTTTTCTGCCGGTTTCATATTTTTTGGAATCGCTTTGAAATTGGGCTGATAACAGACATTGACTTTGCCCGAAACATTTTTGATATTTTCAACCATTTCCTTTGTTTCGGCGTACACAAGACAGGCCGATTCCAAAAGTTTTTTGATTCCGGGTGAAGCCATTTTGATATGAGTAATTCCGCCAATCAGAAAAAAAGTGGTTTTCCTGTTTTTCAGTATGAAATTCACATAACCAAGCATCTTCAGACCGCTGCTGTTCACAGAGATGACGATGTGTTTGTATTTGAGAATATTAATCAGAAGGAGGACAATCAGTACCGGTGTGAATTTGTATTTCCGAACATCAAAATTATAAACCGAATCGCCAAAATCAAGTTTCAGTTTTTTGAGCAGAATCTGGTTCTTTGCCTGATCACCGCCTTTCGGACGTTTGCCTTCGTTGATGCTGCCAATAAATAAAATCCTTTTGGGTTGCATTTGAATTGTTTTCGGATTTTTGATTTTGAGAATTTTATTGAATTCCCAAAATCAGCTGATGGTACAGTTTTAGGAAATTTTTTGAACCGTAAACTGTTTCGGTCCGTTCTTTAAATTTTTGTGAGAATTCCATTCTCTTTTCTTCATTTTTCAGCAATTCGGTCAAAGCAGCTGCCATTGCTTCAGGATTTTCCGACGGAACAACCAAACCCGCTTTTCCAAAATCGACAACTTCAGCACACTGGCCCACATCGGTCACAACCACCGGCAAAGATGCAAGACCGTATTCAAGCAGGCTGACCGGCAATCCTTCAGAGACCGAACTCAGCACACCAATGTCGCTGTTGTACAAAAGTCCGGAAGTGTCGGTTACCGAACCGGTGAATTCAATTTTTTCTTCCAGCTGATTTTCTTTTATAAATTTTTGAAGTTCGAGATAATAATCATCCTCTTCATAACCTCCGGCAATGATCAGTTTGTAATCAAGACCGGGTGATTTTTTTTCAATAATTGAAATCGCTTTCAGCAGATCGGGATGACCTTTCTGCCATCTTAAATTTCCAAGACAGACGATTTTGAGTTTTTTGTCAGAATTATTTTTTCGGATTTTTGGTTCTTTCAGCAATGGAAAGTTTGGAATGTAAACTATATTTTCATCCTTCACCTTTGTATATTGCTGTGACCAGATTTTCAGTTTCTCATTGACTGCAATGATTCCGTCAATTTTTCCCGAAATTCGCTGAACTCCTTTTTTTCTTTCGGGATTCAATTTTCCTTCGTCACCCAGATGATCATGCCAGATCAGTTTGACATTCGGATAAAACATTTTGGCGGCAGCGGCCCAGAAAACTGAGCTTGAATGTGCATGAATCAGTTCGACCTGATTGTTTTTGATAATTTTCAAAAACCGTCGGAAAGCTAAAACATCCCAGGCCTTCTTTTTGTTCAGACATTCCAGTTTTACTTCATCGTCCACAAATTCGGTCAAAGCACCTTTTTCACGGCTTGTACACAGTACAACCTGATTTCCGTTTTTGGCAAGTACATTGCTGATGTTCACCGCCATTCTTTCGGAACCTCCAATATTGAGGTTGTCTATCATCTGCATTATATTCATCAGTTACAGTGGATGGTTCCCAAAATAAAAAATTTCAGAAACGGATTGAAGTTTTATGGATTGAATTCAGGAAGCAAAAGGATTGTAGAACGGATCTTTTTCATTTTTTACAAATTCTTCTCTGAGAATTGCAAGCATCAGCCGGTCGTGGTATTCGCCTCGTGCAAAAATTGATTTTTTCTCTGTTCCTTCAACCCGCCAGCCGCATTTGTTGATGAACAGATGCTGAGAGCCTTCATTGTAATCGAGTATGTAAGTATAAAGCCGGTGAAGATTAAAAGTGAAAAAACAATGATTCATCAGCGTTTTGACAGCATCCAGACCATATCCTTTTCTCTGCGATTCGGGCAGAAGTTTGATTCCCAGCAATGCACTTCCGGAAACCTTATCTGTGATTTTCATCGACATATAACCGACCGGTTTTGTATCGTTCTTTGGCTGCATGATCAGATACTGATGTGGCGAATTCAGATTATTTCTGTACCAGTTGTCCTGTTTTTCGATCGACACCATCGGTTCGGTTCTTCCTTCCAGAAATGCAATATCCTGATTGTTGAGCAGACTGACCATAAATTCATTGTGATCGGCACTCAAAGGCACAAAATCAATTATCTTTCCTTGTATCATAATCAGTGAGTATTATTTGATTGATCTTTTCTTTAAATTTTTCAAGCGTCATGCTGTAATTTGCATCCGCACCGTTTTTTCTGATCCGGTCGAGTTCGTCAGCCGGTTTTTGAAGAATTTCGTTCAGACTGTCAGCAAATGATTCGGGATTGGCTTCATAACTGAAACCCGAGTTTTCTGCAAAAGTAAGCGGATAAGGCGCATTGCCGTAATTGACTACAAACGGAATACAACCGGTCGCCCAGGCTTCGTTGACAACCTTTGGCCAGCCTTCATATTTTCCGGGCATAACCGCAATATGTGATTTGCCGTACCATTCGAGTACTTCGCCAAAAGGCCTGCTGCCCGGCAATTTTACTTCGTTTCCGAGATTTCCTTTTTTGATCATATCTTCAATATGATTTCTTTCTTCGCCGTCACCAATCATTACAAATTCCCAATCGTAATCAGGATATTTCTGTTTGAAAACTATAAGTCCTTCAATGATGGTATCAAAATTTTTGTGACGATACAGCCGTCCGACAGATACCAGTCTGATTTTTCCGGTCCAGTCTCTCGGCTGGATTTTTTGTCTGAGTCCGTCAAGTTCCTCTTTTGACATGATGGCCGGAAAAAACGAGACATGATTCGGATGTTCAGCTTTTCCGTAGATCAGCACTTTTGTATTGGATGGCGGATTTTTGAGCAGTTTCAGTTCAAATCTTTGTGACTGGGACAAAGGCGGAATAAAATCAAACTGAGTCGCCCATTTTACGATTGTTTTTTTATTCAAAAAACGGTTCAGAAAGTTTGAAATCATTGCAGTGATTCCCGGACTTCTGAAATGCAGCATTTCGGCTTTACTCAGTATAGAGAACAGTCTGACGGTTGCAAACGGCAGTTGGATCATCCTGATCATATTATTTTTCAGACCGGATCCCGATCTCATCCAAATGTCCTTTACTTTACAGTTTTCGGGAAGTTCCTTGACCGGAAAAGTTGGTTTGAATTCCTTTTGAAGATCGGTGTAAATTGTAATTTCGTCAAAAAGATCCGACCAGAGTTCAATTTCTCTCACATAAGGTTCGTAGGAATAAAAGCGCCCGTCTTTTTTGTAATGGTAGAGATGGGCAATAATAACAAGAGATTTCTTCTTCATCAGCTCTCAACTGTTTTTGGCAGTTTTACAATCAAATCCAACAATGCTTCATGACCGATATTGAAAAGTCCGTCCAAACCTGAAAGTCCGGGAACGAATTCACCGTTGATTTGCGGATATCTCACTTTATCGGGTTCAAAATGCTGCCATTCGATTTTTATATTGTTTTCATCAAATTTTTCGGTTGCCATGTATTTTCTTCCGCCTCTGCCGGCAAAATAAGTATCTGCAGAAAGCAGTTTGCAGATTTCAACCAGTTTCAGGTTTTTCTCATGTTCAACCAGTTTCAGTTCTGACGACAGATGAAGCGGTGTTTTAATTTCCCACAGATCCAAAAACAGTTTGGTTGATTTCAGATTCATATCCAGAAGCGAAGGGTTTTTTGTGTTGATGATTTCGGCAATCGAATCAAAATAATCGTCAAAAAACGGTGCCTTTCGATAATAATTTTTCAAAGTCGAAAGCAGACTGTCCGGATCAAAAAATTCATCCGAAATTTCGATCTGATTGATCAGCGCGGATCGGTCTGTCTTTTTCACGGGAACGCCGAACCATCTGGTTTCGGCATTCGGATCCTTGATCTGGGCTCGATTCTGAAAATATCTCCTTTCAAACTGTACATCGTCATAAAATACGAATGCATCTGAGTTGATTATTTTGTGAAAATAACCGAGCCAGGGAAAAAAGTGAGGTTGGTGGATGGCTATGGTCAAGGCTAATAAATTATTTCTTTTACAACTTCAAAGGCTTCAGCGTAATTCACTCCGATCTGGCTGCCTCTGAAACTGGCTCTGCCAATGATCGCTTCAGCTATCGAATTGTTGCCAAACACACTTTTGTAAGCATCAATCGACTGCTTCTTTTGTTCTATATGATCGCTGATATTGATAAACATTTGGGGTCTGAATGCATAAGTTGAGATACCGCCGGGTATCATGGTCTCATACATATAGACAGAACATCTGTTTTTTCGGGTGGCACCGTACACGATTCTTGCCAGCGCCTGATGGTCCTGGTGCGAATCGTGTTCCCAGGTCATAAACACATGGCCGGGATCAAAATCTCTGATGATCTGATCAAACAGTTTGGTTGTCTCACGGTTATATCCGAAAGTGTACGGATCCAAATCGAGTGTTTCCATTTCAACGCCCATGATTTCAGCTGATTTGACAGATTCTGCCAATCTGATTTTTTTGGCTGTTTCAGACGATTGTCCGAACACATCTTCACAAGGTATAATCAGATTGATGATTTTGACTTCATAGCCATTTTGAACGAGTCTGGCAATGCTCCCGCCCATACCAATCTCAATGTCGTCTGCATGCGGTGCCAATGCCAATACCTTCTTATTCTTACTTTCCAGCATAAGATTTTTTGGTTTTATTAAGTTTGAAATCACAAACGGAAATACCTAACACAATTCCGGGTACAGCACCAAAACCGGATACTGTAATAATATAGGTTAAATAGAGAATCAGAGCAAATATAGGTAATTCTGTTTTCTGAATTCTATAGATTTTAAAAAGTTTTTTAAATCTCCGAAACATGAACAGCAGAAATACTGCAAATGCAATCAGTCCGTATTCGACCATCACGTTCAGATAAAATGAATGCAGCTCAAATCCTTTACCGTACATACTGTCGATCGCATCTTCAATCTTTGTCGAATATTTGAGACTGAATTCCTGCCCCTTGCCGGGCCCGTAACCGGTCAGTACCTTCCAAAGTCCTTCTTCCTGAAAATACAAAAACGCCTCAGACCACTGATTCGCACGTCCCGTACTTGCACCGGCAAGCCCCTTTTCATTGTTAAATGTCTTTTCTATCCATTTGTCCGCCAGATCAGAATAAGTTGACACAGAAACGACTGCAAATGTGACAAAGAGCGCACCGATAATCGGAAAAAGATATTTCGGATTAAATTTTCTCAATGCCAGCCAGAAAAACAATACGGATGTCAGCATCAAAAATCCGATCCTGGAAGTGGTCACCACCAACAGAAACATAATCACAACCAGCGTGATATTTTTAATCAGTTTTCTTTTGTTGTCCGCAAAAAAGCCGATCCAGTTGGCACGATCCGAAATGATCAGCACCGCAGCCAGTACCAGACCAATACTGAGTGAACTCGGGTCAGCACTTACCGATTCGGATGCACTGTCTTTGAATTCAAAACGGGTAGCTGCATTTTTGGCCAGTGAAGCCACCAAAAGTATGGCGCTGATTATAAAATAGATATTGAATTTTTTGAAATAATCATAATTGGTGAGAAAAAGCCGGGTTATAAAAACCATCATCATCGTTTCCATAATCCTGGTAAACTGCAGAATCTCGCCACCGATCATCACACCGTAAAAGACGAAAATCATTACAAAAAGGAAAATTCCCACCAATATCTTACTGAACATCACATTGATGAACAGCTGTCTTTTTCTGACAAACCAATAAACAAGCGTCATAAACAGTATCACCGAAACGCCGTTGTATGAAATCACATGCTGTCTGAGCAGTCCGATGAATGGTGAAAAAACGATCAGCGCGGCAGAAAACATATACACGCCTTCTTTTTTAATCGCAGAATAGGCAAAAGACAAACCGATAAACAGGGTAAGTACTTTTCCGGCGACTGCAAAATGATTGGTGAAAACGATGACAGAAACCAGAAAAAGTCCTGCAAGAAGTATTTTCTCAAGAAGAGAAAGTTTGATGCGGAATCCTGTTTTACTGATTTTCATTTGAAAGCTCTTTGAAGACTGCAATTTAATTCGTTTTTAATCAATTTTGTCATTTCCCAAAAAAGCAAGCATCTTTGAAATGTACACTTCTTCGCTGAACTGGCCGATATGACGGTCAAGCGATACCATCAGTTCTGTCAGCTGATTTTCCGACATTGAAATCAAACGGCTGTATTTTTCGGCAAAATTATCATCGTCAAAACGCAGTTCGGAATTTGGAACGATCTCAATCTGTCCGCCCGAATTGTGAACCAGCGGAATACAGCCTTTGAGAATCGCTTCAACAGTTGTAATTCCAAAATGCTCGTTGACCGCCGGAAAAAAATAAATCAGCGTCTGTTTCAGTATTTGTTCCACTTCTTCATTAGAAGCATTCGGAACAAAACGAATATTTGAAAGCTGCTTTGCTTTTGCTTCATTTTTCAGTTCATTCAGATAAGTTTCTCTTTTCGGACTGACTCCGCCCATGATCACAAATTCCCGATCGGGATTTTTGGCAGCCAGTTCAAAAAGCATTTCGGGCCGTTTGTATTTCATTATCCGACTGAAAAAAGTGGTGTATTTCCTTTCTTTTAAATCAAATTTTGTTTTTTCTTCAAAATCCAGCTGATTCGACGGATAGACCACTTCCGGTTTTTTTTTGTACGCCTCCAGATACATATCTGCTGTGTATTTTGAATTGATCACATAATTTGCATTTTTCTGCGGAATATATGCCGGATAAAATCTTTCGAGAAATATTTTGTAAAATGCTTTTCCGATTCTGAATTTGATATCAGAAGGTTCCAACTGGGGCAGCAAAGGCGGCCCCGACAAATAGAAAAGATGCGGACGGTTTTCGTCAATTCGGACAAACGGCATAAACGCATAAACAAAATCAAATTCTTTGGGAATTCTGCTGATTTTGAACATATCAAAAGGTTCAACCATATAACGGACAGTCGTCGGGAGTTTTTTCAGTCGGGTGGATCTGATCGGAAGTTTCAGATAGGAATAATCCAATTTCAAACCCATCGAATCAATAATCGGTTTTGACGGCGGTTCATCCCAAAAAAGTGTCGGTGTGACGCCGCGGCGGTTCAAACCTTTGATCAGTGAAAAAACACAGGTCTGAACTCCGCCCAATTCTGTCAGATCATATATGATAGCAATTTTCATTCTGATTCTGCAACTTTTACAATCCGTTCAAAAAAATGTTTCACCTGTTTTTTTCCGCCAAAGCTTTCAATTGCAGATAAATATGCATTTTCAATAATCATTTCTCTTTCTTCTTTGTTTTTCAGCAGCCTGATGATTTTTTCAGCCAGATCCAAATGATTCTCGGCTGAATTTACATCAAAATACAAACCCGTTTTTTGGTCATCAACCATTTCGGTACAGCCGCCGGTATTTGAACAGACAACAGCTGTTTTTGCAAGCGATGCTTCGATAATCGTTCTCGGGAAAGGCTCGCGATCAGAAGTCATACAGAAAACATCAAGCTCTGAAATCAGTTCAACAGCATCATTTCTTCTTCCCCAAAATTTAACTTTATCCGAAATTTCAAGCTCTCCTGCCAGTCTGATCAGTGAATTTTCAAAATCCTTTTCCTGATCGATTGCACTGCCCACCACATGAAACCGGGTATCGGGCAGTTCTTTGAGTACAATCGGAATTGCTTTCAAAAACAAATCCGGCTGTTTGTAGGTTGTGATCCTGCCGACAAATCCGACATTCTGAAATTTCGAATCAAGAATTTTTTGACTGTGATTTTTAATTCTTTCCAGCAGTGAATCGATGTCGATGGTGTCATAACAAACTTCAACATTGGGATGGATATTTTCAAAATAATCTTTTACATCTTTTGAGACTGCAAATATTTCGGCAGCTCTCCTAATCTGTTTGTAATTGATTTTCTTTTGTTTTGAAAAATATTCTCGGGTATAAATAATCAGTTTCTTTTTTGACAGTTCCGCAGCAAGCGAAACCCTGAAACTAGCTCCAAAGGTGTTGCAAAGCACGATGTCAAATCCGTTTTTTTTCAACCAATTTGAATAAAACCTCGAAGTCAGCAGATAAAGTCCGGGATATTTTCTTCTCACCCCTGAAAATTTTCTGGAATGAACCTTAAAACCCTGTTTTTGATAAAATTCGGTCAAAGGTCCGTAACCCGGTGTCTGCATTTCGATTTCAATGTTTTCCGGAATTTCTGCCAGCATATCGTTGACTGCATATTCGGCTCCGCTGATGATGTTATTGGTTGAATGCACAATCAGCACTTTTATCATTTGAAGCGGTTTTTTGCAGATTTGAGAAATTTATAAAACGGAATCGAATTCAGACGTTTTTGAAGTTTGCCATTTTTATTTTCTAACTCTTTTATGGTTCCTCTGGCAGCCGAAAGTTCGAGTTTCAATTTTTTCAAATCCATTTTGTCCACCCAGTCCAAACCGGGATAATAGACATTCAAATCAGATTTCAACGCAAGCGTTCCCAAATATGAATTGTCCAAAATCGATTGCGGAAGTTCGTGTTTTCTTCCTCTGAATTTGATCATTTCCTCGATCAGCCGGATCAATCTGCTGTTCGGATCTTCAAGCGTATAGAGCTGTTCTTTGTACAGAAAATCCAAATATTCAAGTTTTGTCGCCGTCGGATTCATCAGTTCATTAACCGTTTCATCAATATGGGTCTGAGCCGAAATCGACCAGGCGGTTTCAAAATAATGCGGCTGGTTGTGATAATCCAAAGTGGCAACCGGCACTTTGAGCGTCATCGCCTCCAAAATGGTGGTCGATGGCGTGGTAATCACCGCATCCACCTGCTGAATGATTTCATGAATTTCTTTTCCGGTGAGATCATTCAGACTGTTTTCGACGCCAATCAGTTTACTGTAATCTCCGGTAATCCGCCAGATGATTTCGATGTCGTTTCTTTCTGAAAAATATTCTTTCAGATCGGTCAGTGACCGGATTGTTTTTTCAACCTGTTTTTCTGTAAAAGCAGGTGTTTTTGCAGTACTGACCAGTATTCTGTTTTTCTTTTGACTGAGATGGCTGAAATCATTTCTGATATTCATGATGTGTTTCAGTCTGGGCATTCCGGTAATTTCACATTTCCCAAAATTTCCCCAGCTTTCCAAAATTCTAAAATCTTTGAATCCGAGACAGGCGATTTTGTCTGCAAATGCCGGCTGATTCAGCGGGTTTGGCCCGTCACCGATGATTTTTCCTTCTCTTGTATAATCCCAGGTTCTGCGCCATTCGAGGATTCCGTCCATCATTTGAAGCGTCAGGATCCCGTTTTCATTGCAAAATGAAACAATATTGCCCAATTCACACCAGTGTTCATCGGGAACAATCACCAGATCGGGCGACATTGAAACCAGCTGATTTGGCTCGTACTCAGCCATATATTCGAGTTCGTCGCCAAAATGATCTTCTATCGTTTTAAAATGTCTTCCTATATATCTTTTGTCACCGATTACGAGTATCATCTTTACAATTTGATTCTGTTTTTAATCTTTTTCAATTATCCTCAATCCGCCGCCCATGATAGCTGTACAGTTATCGGGCAAATCTTTTGTCACTACCGCATTTGCACCGATCTTTACATGATTTCCGATTTTTACATTTCCGATGATTTTTGCGCCCACTCCGATCAGCACATGATCACCCACCGCCGGAAAACCATAGCCTTTGCTGTCTTTGTCGGCATTCGATCCGATGGTGACCTGCTGATAGATGATGCAACCCTTTCCAATTTTCGCACCTCTCGATACAAATATTCCGTAGATGCCGTGCGGCAGTTCGGGTTTTCCTTCGATGACCGCTTCGAGCGGAATTGCGCTTCCCGTCGATTTCATCAGTTTTGCATAACGGTACCGGTAATAAAGCTTTAAAAGCTTGTTGTTTGCATTCAATGCTTTTGTTCTCAGCCGCCAAAAATAATCGCTGTCGTTTTTCAAAACGAAGCTTTTGATCTTTTTCACAAAACCGTTTTTCTGAATTTCCACTTTTTATTTTGAAATTTTCAAATTCTTTTTGATTCCGGATTTGATATCAATCCAAATCATTCGAAACGGGATTCCAAATCCTTTTTCTTTTGGAAAATCATAATGTCTGATCCATCTGAACATCCCTCTGATGATCTGACCGTTTCTGATCTGATCCTGCGCCATGTCTCTGTGATTCTCATTGATCTTATAATGAATGATTTTTCGAATCTCGGGATCTTTGAAATGTTTCAGCAGAAGACCGTAAAATTTAATCCCGAGTTTGTGAAAAAATTTAAAATCCTTAATTCCGGTCCAAACGCCGCCCTCATGTCTCCTGTATGCCGACATATTGTCCGGAAAATATCTTCCCGGTCCCTGCTCGGCGAGCAGTATGATCAGTGCATAATCAAAATTCATCACTTTTGACATCATATCGATGGTTTCCTTTTTCAATGCAGACATTCGATAAACCAGCGAACCGGATGCAAATGTTCTTTTGATCAGCACCGATTTCAGATCGATATCCTCCTCAGGATCACCTTCGTCATTTCTGATTGAAACCTCGCCGGTTTCAAAAATAACCACCGAGTTGTTGTGGCAGCAGAAGCTGTATTCCGGATTTGATTCCAAAAAGTCAACCTGTTTTTGCAGTTTGATCGGATCGGTCCAATAATCGTCGCCTTCGAGTACCGCAATGTATTTTCCGCTAATATTTCTGTACAGATCGAGATTGTTCTCAATATGTCCGAGATTCTTTTTCTGAAAAACCAGTTTGAATATTTCGGGATGTTTTTTTTGATATTCAATTAAAATCTTTCTGGTGTCATCAGTTGAAAAGTCATCTGCAATCACAACTTTGATGCTGAAATCAGCTTTCTGCATCAGTATGCTGTCCAATGCCTCTCTTATAAATTCCTGATGATTGTAGGTGAGCATTGCCACACAGACCATCGGATTTTCGGGTGTTTCGCTAATCAGCTCATATCTGAACCGATCCGGTTGCACATTTTCCATAAGTAGTCCGTTTTTAGAGATGTGTTTTGAGTATTCATTTTTTTTATGAGAGAATTTTTAATCATCATCAAATTCACAGTTCTTTGATTTTAAAATTTCACTAATTATTCCCCTTTTATCATCTTTTTCAGTCCGGTCTTGAGGGGGCCAATTACACCCCGGACTGTATTGGTCAGTCTTTTATCTTTCGGAAAGTCATAATATCTCAGATATCTGAACATTCCGTTTATGATTTTCCCTTCGCGGGTCTGATGCAAACCGTAATCCCGCTGGATTCTGTTCTTTTTTGTCCGGATCGTTTTTCTGATTTTCGGGTTTTTGAAATAATCATAAAGCAAATCATAAAATTTCAAATCCTGATCGATGAAATACATCGGATCGCTGATTCCGCTCCAGACACCTCCGTCATGAACCCTGTAAACCGACATCGCATCGTGCAGATATTTTCCCAAACCGTTTTCGGCCAGCAAAACCACAATTGAATAATCATCTTTATCGGTCAGATGATACCAGTCCGGAAATTCTTTTAAAGCATCTCTTCTGAAAAGCAACGAAGCGGTCGCCACATTGTTTTGGATGATGACCGAGTTGATATCCGGATTTTCATCAATCTCCTGACTGTCGATCCTCAGGCTCTGTTTGCCTGTATTTTCAACCAGAATGACCGCATCATGAAAACAAAAACTGTATTCCGGCTTGTATTCAAGAAAATCAATCTGTTTTTGCAGTTTCAGCGGATCGGTCCAATAATCATCACCTTCGCAAAGCGCAACATATTTTCCGCTGCACTGACCGTAAGCCCAGATGAAATTTTTGATCATTCCCTTGTTCTGCTGATGTCTGGTGTATTTTATCCGGCTTCCGTTCGAATGGTTTTCAATCAGATCACGAACAACTTTTTCGGTATTGTCGGGCGAACAGTCATCGGCAAGAATCAGTTCAACATCAAAATCGCACTGCTGCATCAGTACGCCTTCAACCGCCTGTCCGATGAGATGTTCATGTTTGTAAGTGGTCATCACCACGCTTACCGTTTTGGAATTCATTGATAAATTTAATTTATTACGAATTGATGATGTCGCAGATCATTTGGATTTCATTTTCTTCGAGACCGACATAAAGCGGAAGACTCAAAACTCTTTTTGATATATCTTCAGAAACCGGCATCTTTTCACCATTTGCAAACGGAATGGTATTCAGCGACGGATAAAAATATCTTCTTGGAAAAATTTCGTTTTTGTTCATTTCGGCCACTTTTTCCAGAAGCAAATTTTCAGAACCAAACAGAACCGGATAATAACTGTAGTTCCAGTCTGTTCCCGGTCTGATTTTTAATCTTTGTAATTTTGAGAAATCAAGCAGCCGGTCATATTTTTCAACCACTTTTTTTCTTTCAGAAATAATTTCATCCATATAAGGAAAAACAGACAGACCCATAGCCGCCTGAAGTTCTGAGATTTTCGCATTGATTCCTTCCGCGTAAAAATCCACCGCTGTGATCTGACCAAAATTATGACTATAATACAGCGGAAGTCTCAGTTCTTCATCATTTGAAAACAATGCGCCGCCTTCACCGGTATGAAAAATCTTGGTTGCATGAAAACTGCAGGTACTGATATCTCCGTAATTGAATACGCTTTTTCCGTTGTAATTGACGCCAAAACAATGGGCTGCATCATAAATCACTTTCAGATTGTGCTTTTTTGCAATTTTCTGAATCGCATCCATATCGCACGGATTTCCAAATACATGGGTTGCCAGTATGCAGGTGGTTTTGTCCGTAATGGCGGCTTCGATCTTGGTTTCGTCAATGGTCAGATATTCGGGATGTATATCCACAAAAACAGGTGTACAGTTTTCCCATACGATCGATGAAGTGGTCGCAACAAAACTGAATGGTGTAGTGATGATCTCACCTCCTTTTCCCAAAAGTTTGACCGCAATCTGAAGCGGAACCGTTCCGTTGTTTGTAATCGTAATCCAATCGACACCGAGATATTCTTTCAGTTTCTGTTCGAGCAAAAGAACGAGTTCTCCGCGATTGGTCAACCAGAATTTGTCAAATGCTTTTTGCACCCAACCGGTGTATTCCTCAATCGGCGGCAAAAATGTTTTGGTTACGTTTATCATAACTGCATCTTAAGATTATTGAACAGAAAGTTTGTTTTAATTTTTTCGGAATTGATTTTTTGTCAGACTTCCTGCAGTTCAACCATCTTTTTGAATTTGTCCGATTTGTTGATCAGTCCGTTGAAATCTCCATTTCCGATGATGTGTCCGTCATCCATCAGATAGATCTGATCCACATTTCGAATGGTGGACAGACGGTGCGCAATGATGATCATCGTATAATCGCCTTTCAGCGCATCGATATTGTTCTGAATTTCACGTTCGGTTTCCGAATCAAGCGCAGAAGTTGCTTCATCCAAAATCAGTATGTCGATGTCTTTGTACAATTCTCTTGCAATCGAAACCCTTTGTTTTTGACCGCCCGAAAGATTGATTCCGTTGTTTCCGAGCAGTGTTTCTTCTTTTTCTTCAAGCGTATCGATAAAAGTGGAAATCAATGCCTGTTCGATTGCTTTTTGGAATCGTTTAATATTTTCTTCGGTCTTCTCTGCCCAGAAAGTGACATTGTTATAGATGGTGTCATTAAAAATCACAGGTTCCTGAGCGATGTAGCCGATTCTGGACTGATAATCTTCTCTTTTCAGCAGGCTGATGTCTTTTCCGTCGATTTCCACACTTCCGGAATCAACATTCAGCAGACCGCTGATCAGATTGACAAGCGTAGTCTTTCCGCTGCCGCTTTCACCCACCAAAGCCACACTGGTGTTTGATTTGATGTCGAGACTGACATTCTTTAAAATCTGTTTGTGTCCAAATCCAAAACTGATTGCTTTGATTGAAATTTCTTTTTGAAATTTTGAGAATCTCTCCATTCCGTCATTTTCGGAATGACTTTTCAACTCATTTTCAAAATCTTTCAAATTGTCGATCGAACCCGAGAAACCAAGATAGGTATTGTAATTGTTCTGGAAATTCATCAGCGAATCCAAAGCGCGGTAAAAGAAAAGCAGACTGACCAGAATCGCGGCCAGATTTCCGCCGAGCGCAAAAACCTGAATCAGAATGACGATACAGACCACAGCGATCAAAAGCGGTTCGCGGGTTGCCATCACGATTGCATTCAGAATGCCGATTTTTCGGTTGGTCACTTCGATGTCTTTGATGGTGCTGTTCAGTTTTGTTCCGTATCCTTTCAGTGAACCGGTTGCCTTCAGGTATTTGAAATTTGAAATATACTGAATCACCAAACCGTGAAAATCACTGTTCTGACTGGTGAAGTCTTTTGATTTTTCCTTTGTCTTCTTAAAAATTGAGTTGTATGCAAAATTGATGATCAGTCCGCCGCTGCAAACCAGCAGAGCAAATTTGTAATCGACCATAAACACAAAAAACAGATAGACCAAAGTCATAAAAATTCGCTGCAAACCGCCAATGTAGGCATTGTATGCACCATTGATCCGCCAGATTTCATCTGTAAATGTATTTTGAATCCGACCGACATCAGATCCGACAAATCTTTTGAACGAATACAGACTCAGCAGATTGGTCAGTTTGATTCTCAATGAAGAAATAAAGAACTGGTTGACCACCACCCGATAAGACAGATTGATAAAGTTTGCGAGACCTTTCAAGGAAAAGAAAATGAACAATACGAGCAGTGCTGATTTCAAGTTCATCGGCAGACCGACCGCATTGAATCCGTCCATTATAAAACTCAGATTGCCCAAACCGTCACCGCTCAACTCTTTGCTGCCGTCAGCCATCTGAAGCAGCGGAAGAAACATGGTCAGACCAAAAGCATCCAGCGTTCCGACCAGTATGCTGAATCCGATTACCGTAAAAATCCGATAACCCAGATAGCGGTAGAAATATATAAAAGTGGAAAAATATTTTTTGATAAGTTTCTTCATTTATTTCTTTTTCAATTTTTGAGACTTTGTCCTATTGATTCCGATAGCTATCGGGACGGCTTCGCCTCCCTCAGTCCCATTTTGGAACTGCAGCAGCCAAAAATTTTGTTCAAATTTTAATTTACACACCGGTCTGTATCCGGCGTATTTTGTTTTTTGCAACATTCACCCTGTAATTGATATTGAGTGATTTGAACTCGATCAGCACACGGTAGTTGCCTGCATCTTCAATCGCTTTCGCCCACAATCCCATAAACGGTCCCGAAATGATTTCAACTTCTTCTCCTCTCGAAAAAGTTTCGGGTGTGCAGCTCTCACAATCCACTTCATCTGAGGTCAGCAGCCTCAAATGTTCAATCTCTTTTGGTGTAATTTCTCCGATTTTCCCTTCCAATTTGAGTATGGTGTAAAATCCGGGAATGCCGTAAATCGGTTTTTTGTCAACTTTCGGATCTTTGACAAATACAACCGAAGGAATCAGCGGCACTTCGACCTTCTTTTTTCGATCGCTCCATATTCGATAAGTCGTTTCCAAAGGAAGATAGGACGTAAACCCCAGATCTTCAAGCTGTTTATTTACTTTCTTTTCACATCTGGATTTGGTTCTGACCGCAAACCATTTTACCTGATCTGCGGTCTGAATTTCAACAGGGTTGTAGTTTGACAACTGTCTTTCATCCATTATTTCTTCTTTTTCGATTTTTTGGGAACCGGTTTTGAAATTTTATTTTTAATAGAATTTAAAGCACTGTTCAATTTTTCCTTTTTGATGGATTTTAATGGATTCTTTAATTTTATGTTCTTTAAAGAACTTAATCCTCTTCCCGAATTCTCAGTATAACCATAGGTATAACCGTATCCGTAATAACCTTTTCCCGAATAATCAATACCGTTAATCAGCACCGTCATGTGACTGAAAACATCTGTTTCTGTAATCTCATTGAGTTTTGCCAGCATCCGTTTGTCGAGATAATTCAGTCTGACCAGATAAATTGTCAGATCAGCCAAATCTCTCATATTCAGCACATCTCCGATCGGGATGACCGGTGTGCAGTCAATGATGACATAATCGTATTTTTCCTTTAATTTTTCAATCAGCTTTCTAAAATTGTCCTTCATCAAAAGCTCTGACGGATTGGGCGGAATTTCACCCGAAGGCAGAAAATCAAATTTATATCCGTTCGGTTTGATCATCAGATTATTTTTCAAAGCCAGACTTGATTCTGCAAGCATATTTGATACGCCTCCTTTCACCTGGTTTTTTGAAATTCTCAGTGTATCGAGCAATTTTGAGTGTCTCAAATCTGCGCTGACCAATACTACATTTTTGTTGATCAGACCAAGTGTTTGTGCAAGATTGGAAGAAATCAGCGATTTCCCTTCCCCTTTGATGGTCGAAGTGACCATGATGACCTTTGATTTTTCGGATTGGTCTTCGAGCATAAACTTCAGATTCGATCTGACGGTTTTAAACGATTCTGCAAATGCAGTTCTGTCTTCTTCGGTAATGATCGGATCTTTTTCAATTGTTTTTGGAATTTCTCCCAATATGCTTCCTCTGTAATATTTTCTGATGTCGTCACGGGTTCTTGCCTTACTGTCTAAAAGGAACATCAGATAAATAATTCCGAACGGGATTCCCAATCCGAGTACCATACCGATCATATAAGCTTTGTTTCTGTTCGGACTGACCGGATATCCGCTGCTTCTGGCAAAATCAAGAACTTTGAATGCATTTACCTTTCCGGCGGCTTTGATTTCAGCTTCCTCTCTTTTCTGAAGCAGATACATATAGACCGATTCGATGATCTGCTGATCTCTTGAAATGCTTGTCAGTATGCTTTCCTGACGCGGCATTCTTCCAATTTTGCTGATGATCCCCGATTTTTTGTTTTGAAGACTTCCCAGCTGGGTCATCAGATTGTTCTGATACAGATTCAGACTGTTTGATACGTTTCTTCTGACGGTGCTCAGGCTCTGATCCAGATTTTGAACAATCGGGTTGTCTTCTTTTGCAGATTTGGTGATGTCCTGTTTCTGAAGCATCAGATTGTTGAACTGATCGACACCCGTATTGATATTTGCATTTTTAATCCCGACATAGGTCGGCAGCAATGTTTCATTTGATTCATTCAGGTTTTGAGACAACTGTTCGACGATCAGCAGCTGGGCATTCAGTTCTACAATTTCACGATCGACATTTGATACATCCTGTGCCGAAATATCGGATTCGGTATCAATGTTCATAATTTTGTTGCCTGCCTTGAAACTTTCTTTTGAACGGTCGATTCCGCCCAGATTTTTTTCAATAAATTCAAGTCTTGCCTGGATGAAATCTGCGGATGCTTTTGAAATCGCCTGGCTGTCTTCCTGTATATCCTGATCATAAGTTTCAATCAGACCGTTGAGAAATGTTTTTGCAATCTCAACATTGGTAGAAACCATTGAGATATCTATAATTCTTGAAAAAGCGCCTTTGTTTTCACCGGTAAAATTCAGTGCACCCTGAAATTTCATGGTCTGATTTTCAATTGATTTGAAACGGATATTGATTTCAACCGGAAGTGTCTTATCCAAATTGCTTCTTTCAAACTTTATACTGTCATATTGGGTTTTGATCTTCTGACCGTATTTGTAAATTCCCGGCGGAACGACAGAGCTCTCGGTCACTTCGATTGATTTTTTACCGACTTCCGCATTGATGTACCCTGAGAAATCCTTGCTAAGATATGCGTTAGTGTTGTCAAAGACCACCACAGCCGGACTTTCGCTTTCGGACACATCATTTGAACCGAATCTGCCGATGGTGCTGTATTCGATATTCAATTTGTTGTTGGCAACAACTTTTGAGACCAGTCTGTAAGAACTCAAAGCCTTGATCTGGTCGCTCACGTCTGCAATGCTGACACCGCCCAGTCCGAGTGATTCTTTGATGTAATCGTTTTGAGAATCTCCTTTTTGATCTTTCAAAAGGATATGCGCCGAAGTATAATATTTCAGCGGTGTATATCTCAGGTACAGATAGGAAACGCCCAATGCAATAATCAGCGAAAAAGCAAACCACTTCCAATATTTGAGATAGGCCAGTGCTTCTTCTTTCAGGTCAATGTTCGAATCCTCACCTTCAAAGTTTGATTCGGTGTAATATTTATCTGCCATCTGATTTTCATTTAAGGCTTTATCGGATCAAAATACTGACTAACGCAATACCTATACTCACTACAGAAATAACAGTCGAATAATTCAATATTTTTGAAGACTGAACTCTCGCTTGATTGGGTTCGACATACACCACGTCGTTTTGTTTCAGATAAAAGAAAGGCGAATCCAGAGTTTCTCTTTTTGTCAGATCAATTGTATTGATTGTTTTTTGACCGCCTCTTTCGCGAATAATCATTATGTTGTTTCTTTTACCTTCAATCTTCATATCTCCCGCCATTGCAAGTGCGTCAAGTATTGAAACTCTTTCGTTGTCAAGGTTAAACACACCCGGACTTGTCACCTCACCCATTACGGTGATTCTGAAATTATTGATTTTGATGGTGACACCGGGATCAACGATATAGCTGGCCAGTTTTGATTTGATCATCTCTGCTGCTTCATCTCTGGTGAGTCCGGCCAGTTTCAATCTTCCAAGAATCGGAAAGTTAATGGTTCCGTCCGGTTCGATTGTAAAACTTTTGGAAGGAGCACCGCTGCCTCCCGTTTTCAAATCCTCATCTCCCACCTGATTAAACGGCTGTATCGCTCTTGAATCGGAACCGATTACATTGATACTCAAATTGTCACCGGGTTGGAGCGTTGGAATATTCTCTTCATAAACTGTGGTCGGAATTGCATTGCCCTGAAAATAAACAATGTCTTTGCTGGATGCACATGAGTTTAAAATCAGAGCAAAGACCGCCAATAATAAGCTGCTTTTAAGCATTAGGTTATAGTTTTAGGTTAAACTTTAGTTAAGTTGTTCAAAAATAAGAATTTTTTCCATTCGCCAAACTTTTTAATTCACAAAAGAAATTGTGAAAGCACAAAAAAAAGGAACCCAAAACAGGATTCCTTTTCTGATTTTATGTTACCTATTAATCCTTAGAAAGGATATTCGTAAATTTTTGATTCGTGGAAATATGGGTTTCCTTTCGGTTCCAGATTCAGTTTGCTTATCGCACTGAATACCACATAGGTAAACAATCCGCCAACAAACAGCAGAGCCCCGATTTCAAGCAGTCCGAAGTTGTGGAATGCACCCACAGCAGCCGGCATGATCTGGTTGTAAAAATCCCAGTAGTGCCCCAGAATGATCATTACACCCATCCAGAAAACAAGCTGCGGAATTCGTTTGATACCCGAACTGGTCATGATCAGCAGTACAAGCAGGAAGTTGACAAGCAGCATCCAGTAATAACCCGGATATTGTGCATTTCTCTGCTGGAAATACTGAACCTCTTCAGGAATGTCAGCATACCACTGAAGCATGAACTGACAGAACCACAGATAGGTCCAAAGGATACTGAATCCAAACATATATTTTGCAAGATCGTGCTGATGGTTGTCGTTAAACAGTGGCAGCGATCCCTTATTTTTCAGATAAATTGAAATGATGGCAGTCAGCGCAACCGCTGCAACCAGATGGCTCACCATTCCGTAGAACATAAAGATGGTTGAGTACCAGTGCGGATCGAGTGACATCACCCAGTCCCAAGCCATACCTGTGATGGAAAGCGAATACAGCACGATGAAAACCACCGCAGCAGTGAACAGTCTTTCCCAGTTTTTTCTGTCTTTGACTTCGTCCAGTCTTTTTGTAGCTCTTTTGATCCAAAACAAACCGGCAGAAAAAATCAGTACATAAAGCACACTTCTGCTCAGCCAGCCCGGGATGTTCAGCCAGATTTTTGATTTTGAGGCAATAAATATATCGTAATGCGGATCATTCGGATCAACCAGTGATTTGTCCATCCAGTGGAACAGATGATTTCCGCCAAATGCAGATGCAAAAATAATAATCAGCATGAGTATGCCGCCTATCGGTATATAGGAAGCGATTCCTTCCATCACTCTTGAAACCACAATCGACCAGCCCGAGTTGGATGCAAACTGTACACAAAGGAAAAACAGTGCAGCCGCCGAAAGGCCGAATGCAAAATAAGAAGCGGTCATCAGCGCAGCCCAAGGTCTGTTTGCAACATGATGCTCCCAAGTGTGCCACTGCGGATTGTCGTGACCTTCAAGATGGGTCTGGTTCAATTCCTGATATTCTGCAGACTGATAGTCTCCAAAGAATTTCTCAGGATGACTTTGAACCATATTTTCAATATACTTCGGATCTTTCTGATCCGCGCTGTTCATAAATACCCCGATCCCGTACAGCACTGCTCCAAGGATAATCAGTACAAAGGATGCTAACTTCAATTTGGGTGAAAAACTATATTGCATAATCTTTATTTCCTTAATTATTGATTTGAACTTTCAGCACCTTCTCCATTGTCTGCTGTTGCAGCAGTGGTGTCAATACCTTTTAATTTCATAACATACTCGGCCACTCTCCAGCGGTCAACCTGTGTAAGCTGAGGCGCATAAGGTCCCATTGCGTTTCTTCCGTACATGATCACATGATAGACAGAACCGACACTGATTTCTCTTTCAGCAAAAGTAGGAACGCCCGAATAGGCTTTGCTTTTGACAATCGAACCCTGTCCGTCTCCACCGTCACCGTGACAAACGGCGCAGGTGATGTGATACAGATGTTCTCCTCTCTTCAAATCATTTGCTCTGTTTGCTGGATCAAGCGGAGAAGTTTTGATATCCTTCGACTTGTTGTAGTCGTTCATTGTGTTTTTCAGATTCCATGGAAGTATGGTCTGTTCGTCCGTTTGGGGAACCGTGCCGTCAGCCGGCCACAATGCGGTCATATTTTTATGATCGTCAAATATTTTAACACCCGAACCTTCTTCAGGTCTTACAGGCCAGTAGCCAAAATCAGCTTCCATATACGGATCATAGGCAACCGGATAATACATGTCGGGCATAAATACCAGGCTCGGATCCTTTTTTGTACCGGAACATGAACTCATTACAACAGCAAGGCCAATTGCTCCAAAAAATATTATTCCTTTTTTCATTTTCATATTTTATTGAACCGGTTATAAATCTTTTACTGTGACTTCTTCGGCACCTGTATTGATAAATGCATCCCTGATTCTGTCCACATCATTCGACTCGATCTCCATCAGAAATTTATCGTCTGTGGTTCTCGGATCGGGATTCTGAGCTTTAGCGCCCGGGAACATCTTGTTTCTAGCCAAAAAGGTAAGAGACATCAGGTGGGCAGAACAAAATACCACCAATTCAAACATGATCGGCACAAATGCAGGCAGGTTGTCAAAAAAGGTAAACGAAGGTTTACCGCCGATGTCCTGCGGCCAGTCATGATTCATCATATACCACATCATCACAGAAGCCAGTGTAAAACCATAGACTCCGTAGAAGAATGCCAAATCAGAAATTCTTGTTTTTCTCAGTCCCAGTGCTTTGTCAAGCCCGTGAACCGGAAAGGGTGTATAGACTTCTTTGATTGCAATTCCTTCATTGTTAAAGGATCTGATTGCCTTCAGCAAATCGTCATCGTCGGCATACAAGCCATATATCGTTTTAGTGCTCATGATGATCGTCTTCTGTATGATGTTTCTTAAAATATTCTCCTGATGATTTCAAAATTGTTTTCAGCTCCGCCTGTGCAATGACAGGGAACGAACGTGCGTACAGCAGATAAAGCACGAAGAAGAAACCAATTGTACCGATAAAGATACCAACGTCTATGATCGATGGCATAAACATGGTCCAGCCACCCGGCAGATAGTCTCTCGAAAGGTTCACAACGATAATGTCAAATCGCTCAAACCACATACCGGTGTTGACAACCAGTGAGATGATGAATGTCCAGAAGAAACTTCTTCTGATCTTTCTGATCCAAAGCAGCGAAGGCACAAGAATGTTACAGGTAATCAGCGCCCAGAATGCCCACCAGTATGGTCCGACTGCCGCACCCGGCGAGAAGTAGGTAAAGTCCTCATAACGGCTTCCGGAATACCAGCCGACAAAGAATTCGGATGCATAAGCAACCGCAACCATACCGCCGGTAACCAGAATCACCTTGTTCATTACTTCTATATGTCCTCTTGTAATGTATTCTTCCATATGCATCACCTTACGCATCACGCTCAACAGTGTCTGCACCATCGCGAAACCGGAGAAAATCGCACCGGCAACGAAATAAGGCGGATAAACCGTAGAGTGCCAGCCTTTGATCACCGAAGTGGAGAAGTCAAAGGATACGATGGTGTGAACCGAGAATACCAGCGGAGTTGCCAAACCTGCCAAAACCAGTGAAAGTTCTTCGTGTCTCTGCCAGTGTTTTGCTTTTCCTCCCCAGCCCATACTCATAAAGCTGTAGATCTTTTTTGAGAACGGTTTGGTTGCTCTGTCGCGGATCATTGCAAAGTCGGGAATCAGTCCCATGTACCAGAATACAACCGATACCGAGAAATAAGTCGAGATGGCAAACACGTCCCAAAGCAGAGCCGAGTTAAAGTTGATCCAAAATGATCCAAACTGGTTAGGAATCGGGAATACCCAATATCCAACCCAGGGACGACCCATGTGGATAACCGGGAATATCGCAGCCTGAACAACCGCAAAGATGGTCATCGCCTCAGCCGAACGGTTGACAGCCATTCTCCATTTCTGACGGAAAAGCAGCAATACTGCCGAAATAAGCGTTCCGGCGTGACCGATACCGATCCACCAAACAAAGTTTGTAATATCCCAAGCCCAACCGATACTTCGGTTCAATCCCCAGACTCCGATTCCGGTACCAATGGTGTACGAAATACAGCCAAGTCCGAACAGGAAAGTGACCATTGCAATTCCAAATGCGGTCCACCAGAGTTTTCCTGCCTTGTGCTCAATCGGATAGGAAATATCAACTGAAATGTCATGATAGGATTTGTTTCCTATAATCAAAGGGTCTCTAACCGGTGATTCGTAATGTGACATATTTTTATTTACTAATTTCTGTTAAACTTAAGCCTGTTCCTTCTTGTTCTTGATTTTAACATGATAGAATACATTCGGTTTGGTACCCACTTCTTCAAGTGAACGGTAAACGCGTTTGTCTTCGCTCAGCTTTTTCACCTCACTCTCATGATCGTTGATGTCACCAAAGGTGATTGCACCGGTCGGACAGGCACTTGCACAGGCTACTGAATCCTGGAATTCTTCATCAGCAACTCTTCTTCCTTCTTTCTTGGCTTTCAGGATTGCTGCCTGTGTATCCTGGATACAGAACGAACATTTCTCCATCACCCCTCTGGTTCTTACCACCACATCAGGATTCAGTACCATACGGCCCAAATCATCATTCATGTGGTAATCAAATTTGTCATTCAACGCGTAATTGAACCAGTTGAATCTTCTTACTTTGTACGGACAGTTGTTTGCACAGTAACGGGTTCCCACACAACGGTTATAAGCCATCATGTTCTGACCCTGACGACCGTGTGAAGTTGCCGCAACCGGACAAACCGTTTCACAAGGCGCATGGTTACAGTGCTGACAAAGCATCGGCATAAAGATCACCTCCGGATTTTCGGTTGCCGGTTTGATCAACAGTTTGTACTGATCGCCTTCGGTCATCGGCTGTGCTGCAGCCAGTGCCGTTTCGTCGTTCTGAAGATGTTCGGGCAGTGCCACTTTACCTTCCAGTGCAACTTTCTGTGTCCTTACATTATTGGTTACGTCAGAGTAGTAACGGTCGATTCTCAACCAGTACATATCTCTTGACATTCTCATTTCTTTTTTACCTACAACAGGAATGTTGTTTTCAACCTGACAGGCCACCACACAGGCACCGCAGCCGGTACATGCGTTCATGTCAATTGACATATTGAAGTGAGGTCCTACCGAACGATCAAACGAACGCCAGATATCGACTTCTTTTTCAGGGGATTTACCTCTCCAGGTCGGCATTACAGAAGGTTTGTTCCATTCTTCTGCAGGCTCATTCATAAACTGATCGTTGGTTGCCTGACGCGCGATTTCATAACGTCCCATCAGCGTGTTCTGCATCTGCATACTTGCAAACTCATGTTTTTCGCCCTGATGAGATCTTTCAATCTTCACATCGCTGACAAACAAACTCCCGTCTGAAATCAGCGGATATGCATTGAGACCGACGCCATCGCCAACTTTACCGCTTCTTGTACGACCGTAACCGATTGCCATCCCAATGGTTCCTACCGCCTGACCGGGCTGAATAAATACCGGAACTTTCTCAATCGTCTGATTGTTTGCAGTAAGGTTTACATAATCACCGTTGAACTGCATACGTCCGTTTTTAACGTTTGCATTTTCTGATGTCCTGATGTCAAATTTAGGTGCATCAAGCGGGTTCAGCGTGATAAAGTTATCCCATGAGGTTCTTGTAATCGGGTCGGGGAATTCCTGAAGCCAGGGGTTGTTTGCCTGGGTACCGTCACCAATTCCTACACTTGAATACAGCTGAAGCTCCCATTCGCCCCCTTTTGAATTCGACAATTTGTCAACTGCTGCAGAAACATCTCCGGAACCGGACAGATCAACCGTTTCATTGGTTTCATTGTAACCGTTGTACAATGCCTGATTGAAACCGTAACCCATCTGCGGAAGTATGTTCTTTTCCCAGTTGTTTTTTAGATAATTATAATAAGCAGTGATTGACTGCTGATAAGTCGTTTTTGGAATCACCAGTTCGGTGTCGCCGCCGGTTCCTGCCGGCTCGGCTTCAATCTCGGCGCTTCCGCCCATCCAGCTGAGCAGCGAATCCTGAAATTGTCTCGAATGGAAGATTCTTTGGATCACCGGCTGCTGAAGCGAATAAACACCTGTAACCGGATTGTAGTCGTTCCATGATTCCATTGAATGAGGAACAGTTGCAACCAGATCCGAATATTTGGCGGTTTCGTCCATTCTTTCGGACATTGCCACCTTGAAATCGATACTTGTCAGTGCAAGTACAAAATCTTTTGATTTCGGGTGATTGTAAACCGGATTTACATTGTACATAAACAATGCACCGATATTTCCGGCCTTGGCATCAGACAGCAGCTGATCAAAATCTTTGTCGTTTCCTTCTTTGAGCAGATTCACTTTTGTTTTTGAAACTGCATTGGATCCGATCAGACTGTTGATCGCATAACAAACCTGATAAGCTTCTTTGCTTCCGTCTGCAAATACAACCGCTTTGTTTCCTTTTGATTTAATTTCATCTACGATTGCAGATGCAATTTTATCAGAAGTTCCTGAAGTCAGACCTTTATATACTTCTCCGAGTGTTTTCAGCACCTGTGAAGTTTTCATCGGAAAACGGGTATCGGCATTCGAACCGGTCATCGACATATTGCTTTCAAGCTGTATGTGTCTGAGCATGTTCGGGCCGGGCTTTCTGGCAACGGCATAACTGCTTTCCATTCCGCCTCCGTTGTAATCTCCCAGAAAATCTGCTCCAAATGAAACCACCAGTTCTGAATTGGTCAGGTCGTAGAACGGAAGCGCTCTCTGACCGTAAAATTCCTGAGCAGCATCAAGTGCAGCCGAATGATTCAGCGCATCAAAGACGATATGCTGAGTGGTCGGATATTTGGTTTTGAATTCATCGATCAGTTTTTTGGTGCTCGGACTTGCAATTGACGAAGTCAGCAGTACCACTTTTTTGTCACCGACAGCATTCAGTTTTGAAGTCACTTTCTGATCCAGATCGTTCCAGGAAATGGTTCCAAAGTTTTTATCATGTCCCTGCAAAGGTCCTTTCAGCTTTTCAGAATCATAAAGCGAAAGCAAAGATGCCTGAACCCTTGTATTGGTGGTTCCGAAATATTTGGCGCCTTTGTTCGGCTTGATTCTGATCGGACGGCCTTCTCTGGTTTTGATCAGAATATTTGAATAATCCAGTCCGTCGTAATAGGTCGATGCATAATAGGTGGGAACACCCGGCGTCACATCATCCGGTTTTACCACATAAGGAATCGATTTCACAACGGGAGCTTCGCAGGCAGCCAAAGTAACCGCTGCGGTACTGAATCCCAATAATTTTAAAAAGTCGCGTCTCGAAGTATGAACCCCTTCCATCGCCTGTTTGTTGGCAAGAAAGTCTTCAACCGGAAGATCTTCACCGAATTCGTCCGCTGCCAGCTGTTTGGTCAGTTCAGGATTCTCAAGTTCTTCAAAACTTCTCCAATATGTTTTTTTAGAAGCCATTTATACCTCTCTTATTTAATTTCTTAATAATGACATTTTGCACATTCCAAACCGCCGATTGCGTCAACTGTAATTTTGGTATGATCTCCATATTCCTTTTTCAGTTTTTCATGAAGATCCGCATAGTACTGACTGTTGTATTCGTTGGTCATATCCACTTCGGTGGTACGGTGACATTCAACACACCATCCCATCGTAAAATCATTCGCCATTTTCACCTCATCCATTTTGCTCACATCACCGTGACATGCAAAACAAACCTGGCTGTTTTCGGGAAGATTTAATTCTTTTGAATTTGGAATTGTTTTGTTTTTGATCGCTTTCAGGATTGCGTTTTCACCCGCAACCACATGCTGTTCGTGGCTGAAGTACACAAAATCCGGCATATTGTGGATTCTCACCCACTCAATCGGTTTCTGCTCTCCGGTATATTCTGCCTGGTCAGGATCCCAACCGATGGCAGCATACATTTTCTGAATTTCACCGGTGTAAAACTCCTTCACATCATCACCTGATGCGAATTTTCCGTTTTTCACCAGATCTTCTTCATAATAATCACCCTTGTACTCTTTGATCATTTTGTGACAGTTCATACAAGTATTGGGCGAAGGAATTCCTGAAACCTTGCCGTATTTTGCACTTGAGTGGCAATACTGACAATCGATTCCCTGAACACCGGCATGCACCTGATGTGAAAAATAAATCGGCTGCTCGGGCTGATAGCCTTTGTCAACTCCGATTCCAAACATAAAGATCCAAAGTCCGTACAGTGCCAGCAGGCTCAATGCCCCAAGCAGTACGTTGAATGCTTTGTTGTATTTGTGGATAAACTGAGCCAGGCTGAATCCGGGTTTGTCTTCTGCCGGAACATCTGTCTTCCCGCTCAGCAGTCTTTTGAGTGCGCTTAATCTGAACAGTGTAAACAAAAGCAGCAGCGCCAAAACCACATAGGCAAAAATTACAATTCCGGTTGTTGAACTGCCTGAATCAGCAGGAGCCGCAGCAACTGCTGATTCTTCCGCTTTCTTTTTCTTGGCATCGTTAAATGCCTGTTCACCGCCTTCCGGATCATTGGTATAGGACAATATGTCGTCTATATCCTGATCAGAGAAATTGGGAAAAGTCAGCATCGGTATCTTGTTGTACCTTTCAAAAACTTCATTTGCATACTTATCGCCTGAAGCTCTGAGCGCGTTGTTGTCTTTGATCCAGTCGTGGAGCCATTGTCTGCCAACACCGCCTTCCTCTTTAACACGGGCAACCACGTCTCTCAAAGCCGGTCCGACCATGTCGCCGTCTATCTTGTGACAGGCAATACAATTCTGCTGAAACAGATCGTATCCGTGGGCGGCATCACCATTGATCTCCTCACCGGATGCCTGTGCCTGCTCTTCGCCGGCCGGCTCCGGTTTGTCTGTTGGGTCCTGTGAATAGGAAAAGCTAAAAATGGCTAAGAATAAAGCCAGATTTAAAAATTTCATTTTATTAAGTATCCTTGCCTTCATTTACTAAACATTGAGTTCGGTTACAAATGTTAAAAATTCGTTTTTCAACCCGACAAAAATAGCTTCAAACCTTAATAAAAACATAAAATTTAATGCTGAACTTCATCAATTCGTTTAATTTAAATTGTTTCTAAATAACTTTTAATCTGAAACTTCACAGAATCAATCTTTAAGTAAATTTTGAAAAATTCCGGCATTTTAATCAAGTTTTTTAAAGTTTTTAAATGCTGTGACGGAAACTCTTTATATTTGTCAGGAATTACTGGAAATTCAAAATAATGAAAAAAGGTTTTTTACTGATACTGCTTTTCGGATTTATAATGTCCCATGCACAGGAGCCCGCAAGAGAAATGCTTGCGATTGCAAATGACAGCATCACCGGCGGCAATCTCAATGTGGAACTGGACAGCCGGCTCAGCAGCCTGATCAATTTCAATGAAAAAAAGAATTGCCCGAATACCAGTTTTGTACCGCCGAGAAAACTGACTCCTGCCGAAAAATGTGCGAGCCAGAACAAGATTATGGGTTATAAAATCCAGATCTTCTATACCAAGGACAGAAACGCTGCCGAGAAAGTAAAAAATGATTTCGCAAGACAAAATCCGGGTTATACTGCAGAACTGGTCTATCTGGCACCCGATTACAGAGTTTTGATCGGTGATTATTTCACCCGAAAATCAGCCGGGCCCGATCTGAGAAGAATTCAAAGAACCTATCCCGCCGCATTTACAGTGCAGTGGAGAGTCTGGTGCAGGAAGGCGCTTTGAGTCTTTGTGGGGTGTAGGGCGCTGGGTGCGTGATGTAGGAGATTTTTCTAATTTACAGCTTCTAAATTGAACATCCCTGATTAGAGTTGACCACTTTTGGTTAAACATTCATTATCAAAAATAGTAATTATCGGCAATGAAAAAAACTGATTATTAATCCATCTGCTTTCAAAATCTATTGGACTTAATTTATTTAAGTTATTATGAGGCCTTTTGCTGTTGTAATGATCTGCTGCCTTTCGCACATAATATTTCAGTTGACTTAAATTTTGCGGTTTCCAATAATCCAAATATTCTTCCTTTATGGTTCTGTTTATTCTTTCGGCATAGGCATTGTCCTGTGCTGATAACGCCATGCTGATCTGTGTTCCGTTTCGTTTCAGCAGTTCAATATATTCTTTGTAAACATACTGGCTGCCTCTGTCCGAATGATGAATCAATGGGGCCTTGTTTGATTTTAAAGCCATCTGCAGAGCACTCATGTTGGCCTCGGCTCTCATTGAGTCAGACACATGATAACCGACTATCTTTTTTGTGTAAACATCTATGATAAAAACTGCATAGTAAAACTTTCCGTTTATATCAATGTAGGTGATATCCGATTGCCATATCACAGAAGGTCTGCTGACCTCCATTCCTTTTATCAGATTGGGATGGTAGATCTTGCCGGCAATGGTGGTTTTGCGGTAATTCTTCTTTCTTTTCAGCCGAAAGCCCAAATCCATAAATAACTCTACAAATCTGTCTCTGCCTATGAAATCAGGCTTAAGGACAGTATACATCTTTTCAACCCCACAACCGGGATGTATCCTGCGCAAGTCTTCAGCCTCGGCCAATAAGTCAAAGACTTTCCGGTCAAAAACAGCCTGGCGCTTTTCATACTGGTAAACATGAACTGTGTAAAAAAACAAGCTTTTTAGACTAAATTTTCTAAGTAATCTGTTCTGTATAAAGTTCCGTTTCTGATACAGCCAAATACTATTTTCAGCAATTTATTGCAAACAGCAATCAATG
>Ga0206103_100154_pt1 | contig 51465 bp, 46 predicted proteins | sample 1B5Ametagenome_FD_148638 | JGI IMG/M metagenome (GOLD analysis project Ga0206103, IMG submission 148638) | Enriched microbial communities from leaf-cutter ant dump, University of Wisconsin, Madison, United States - 1B5A | ecosystem: Environmental > Terrestrial > Nest > Insects nest > Nest dump... | reverse complement strand
GCTCGTCGAGCGGGCGCGGGACGCGGGCGCGATGGCCTACGTGGTCAAGCCGTTCAGCCCCGCGGACCTGCTGCCCGCGGTCGAGATCGCGATCTCGCGCTACGCGCAGATCACCGCGCTCGAGTCCGAGGTGCAGGACCTGGCCGAGCGGTTCGAGACGCGCAAGCGCGTCGACCGGGCCAAGGGCCTGCTCATGACGAAGATGGGCCTGTCGGAGCCGGAGTCGTTCCGGTGGATCCAGAAGACCTCGATGGACCGTCGACTGACGATGCGCGAGGTCGCCGACGCCGTCATCGAGCAGGTCGGCGGCGCGTCCTGAGAGCACGCCTCACGGCGTGAGGCGCACGTCGACGACGAGCGCGCGGTGGTCGGACAGCCCGGCGTCGATCGACCGGGCGGGTCCGGTCGCGGTCACGCCCGCGGTGCCGAGCACGTGATCGATCTGCCGGACGGGCGCGTCAACCGGGTAGGTCGGCGCGGTGGCGAGCGCGTGCAGCCCGGTCGCGTCGCGCGCGGTCGTCGGCCCCATGTTGAGGTCGCCCAGCAGCACGAGCGGTCGCGGCAGGGTCGCGAGCTCGTCGACCAGGTGGCGCGCCTGGACGACGTTCTGGCCGGTAAGGAAGGACAGGTGCGTCCCGACGACGGACACCGTGCCCTGCGGGGTCGTCAGGACGGCGGCGACCGCGGCGCGCGGGTGGTCGTGGTGCGGACGCGGGAGCCTGCGGGGACGGGTGCTCCACGTCAGTCCCGGCCGTCGGGGCAGGCGCACGGTGCGCCACTGCGTCACCGGGAAGCGGGTCAGGAGCGCGATGCCGTACGCCGGGCCGGAGCCGGGCGCGTCCCGGCGAGGCTCGGACCACAGCCCGACGGTCCCGCGCAGGGTCGCGACGAAGCGCGCGTCGGCCGCGCCCATGGCGTCGGCCGCGACGCTCGTGAGGTCGGCCCGGTGCGAGCGGAGCTGGCCCCGGTCGACCTCCTGGAGCGCGAGGACGTCGGCGTCGAGCGCGGCCACGGCGCGGGCGAACCGCGCGACGTCGACGTGGCGGTCGTCGTGCCGTCGGCCGTGCTGCAGGTTGAACGTGGCGAGCCGCACCGCTCGATTCTGCGCACCCGTCCGGTGGCTCGCGCGGCGAGGTCGGCGTGTCGTGTCGGCGTGTCGGCGGACGGCCCGACGGGTGGACGTCCGGACTAGCAGTGCGGGGTCGATCTGGTCCATGATCGACGTCGGCGCCGACGTGGGCAGCGTGCGGTGCCGGCCCGGATCGGCTCGACGTCGGAGGTTCACGAACGTGCGTCCTGGTGTGCGAGTACACGCTGCCCGGCCCGACGACCTCGACGACCTCGTGCACCTGTGCCTCGAGGCGCGCAAGGAGGCGGGCACCGGCGCCCAGCTCTGCACCGACGACGCGGCCCGGCTGCGGCGTCAGCTCGGTGCGCTGCTCGCGGTCGAGGGGGGTGTGGTCCTGGTCGGCTCGCTCGACGACCAGCCCGCGGGCCTGATGCTCGCGCGCCTCGTCGGACCGACCCCGTTCGCGGACGACGCGTCGCTCGCGATCGAGGCGCTCTACGTCCTCGGCACCGCGCGTCGCCGCGGTCTGGGTCACGCGCTCCTGTCGTACGCGGTCACGCTGGCCGACGAGCGCGGGGCGAGCGAGGTCTACGCGTCGCCGCTGCCCGGTGCGCGCGGGATGCAGCGCTTCCTGGCCCGGCTCGGCTTCGCGCCCGCCGCGGCGTTCCGTGTCGCGGGCACCGCGGCCCTGCAGCGCAGGCTGCAGCACGAGCACACGAGCGGCCCGACGACCGCACGGCGGTCCGCGTCGCGCGGGCTCGAGGACCTCATCGCGCGGCGGCGTCAGGCACGGGCCGCACGCGTGCCCGAGCAGGAGCAGGCGTCGGTGGCGGGGCTGCGCCTCGACCGGACGGGCGCGCTGCGGCGCGCCGGGGCGTCCCGCGGGAGCTGGTGAGCCCGAGCCGGTGACGGGCGCCGGTCAGCCGGCCTCCCGCACGAGGCACGTCAGACGTGCCGTGCACAGGCGACGACCCTCCTCGTCGTCGACGACGATCTCGTAGGACGCGAGCGTCCGGCCGAGGTGCAGCGCACGGGCCGTCCCCGTGACGGTCCCCGAGCGCGCCGAGCGGTGGTGCGTCGCATTGAGCTCGATCCCGACGGCGACGCGCCCCGGGCCCGCGTGCGCGACCGCCGCGTACGACCCGAGCGTCTCGGCGAGCGCCGCGGTCGCCCCGCCGTGCAGCAGGCCGAAGGGCTGCGTGTTGCCCGTGACGGGCATCGTGCCGACGGCTCCGTCGGGGTGGACCTCGTGGACGACGATCCCGAGCCGTTCGACGAGCGTGCCGCGCTCGTCGAAGCGCGGCGCTGACGGGGCGGGGGAGGCGGGGGCGGCGGGACGTGTCGTGTCGGACATGGCAGATAGGTTGGCACCGTGAGCGACGCACTGCGAGAAGCGACCCCGGTGGCACACCGAGACGGCCGGCCCCGTCTCCTCCTGATCGACGGGCACTCCATGGCGTACCGGGCGTTCTTCGCCCTTCCCGTGGAGAACTTCTCGACCTCGTCGGGCCAGCCGACGAACGCGGTGTTCGGGTTCACGTCGATGCTCGCCAACCTCCTGCGGGACGAGACGCCGACGCACGTGGCGGTGGCGTTCGACCTCGGCCGGACCACGTTCCGCACCGAGCAGTACGAGGCGTACAAGGGCACGCGCGACGCGACGCCCGAGCCGTTCCGCGGTCAGGTGGACGTGATCCGGCGCGTGCTCGAGCCGATGCACATCCCCGTCATCACCAAGGAGCGCTTCGAGGCGGACGACGTCCTGGCCACGCTGACGACGCAGGCGGTCGCGGCGGGCATGGAGGTCCTGGTCTGCTCCGGCGACCGGGACTCGTTCCAGCTCGTGCGCGAGGACGTGACCGTGCTCTACCCGGTGCGGGGCGTGTCCGAGCTCGCGCGCATGACGCCCGAGGCCGTGACCGCGAAGTACGGCGTCCCGCCCGAGCGGTACAGCGATCTGGCGGCGCTCGTGGGGGAGACGTCGGACAACCTCCCGGGCGTGCCCGGGGTGGGCCCGAAGACGGCCGCGAAGTGGCTCACGCTGCACGGCGGGCTCGAGGCGGTCCTCGCGGCGGCGGACACCATCACCGGCAAGGCGGGCGAGTCGTTGCGCGCGAACCTCGCGCAGGTGCAGCTCAACCGCCGGCTCAACCAGCTCGTGACCGACCTCGAGCTCCCGGTGGGACCGGAGGACCTCGAGGCGCGCCCCTGGGACCGGCAGGCGCTGCACACGATCCTGGACGAGCTCGAGTTCCGGACGCTGCGGGACCGGCTGTTCGCGATGCTTCCCGACGAGTCGGGGCCGTCCGCGGTCGCGGTCGCTGCGGCCGCGCTCGACCTCGCCGAGCTGGGCCCCGGTGAGCTCGGCGCGTGGCTCGAGGCGCGGTCCGGCACCGTCCTCGGGCTCGACGTCCGTGGTTCGGGCGCGCCGGCCGGCGGGGACGCCTGGGGCGTGGCGGTCGCCGACGGTGACGGGTCGGCGGTGGTCGTCGACCTCGCCGACGTGACGCCTGCGGACGAGGCGGCGCTCGCCGCGTGGCTCGCCGACCCGGTGCGGGACAAGGACGTGCACGGCGCCAAGGTGGCGGCGCACGCGCTGCGCGGGCGCGGTCTCGAGCTGCGGGGGGTCGTGGCGGACACCGAGCTCGCCGCGTACCTGTGCCAGCCCGACCGACGGGCGTACGACCTCGCGGACCTCGCGATCGGCTATCTGCACCGCGAGCTCGGCGAGGACGACGCGGGGACGGGCGCCCAGGGTGCGCTCGACCTCGAGCTCGACGGTACGGGTGAGGACCGTCGCGCGGCGGTCCGCGCCGCGGCGGTGCGCGACCTCGCGGCCGTGCTCGAGTCGGAGGTCGCCGACCGCGGTGCGGCGCACCTGCTGCGCGACGTCGAGCTGCCGCTGCAGGACGTCCTCGTCCGGATGGAGGCGACCGGCATCGCGGTCGACGCGGACCGCCTGCGCCGGCTCGAGCGCGAGTTCGACGGTCAGGTCACGCGCGCCGCCGACGAGGCGTACGCGGTGATCGGCCGCGAGGTGAACCTCGGCTCGCCCAAGCAGCTCCAGGAGGTGCTGTTCGACCAGCTGGAGATGCCGAAGACGAAGCGGATCAAGACCGGCTACACGACCGACGCCGCGGCTCTGACCGACCTGTTCGCCCGGACGCAGCACCCGTTCCTCGAGCACCTGCTCGCGCACCGCGACGCGATCCGGCTGCGGCAGACCGTCGAGGGGCTGCAGCGTTCCGTGGCCCCGGGCGGCCGGATCCACACGACGTTCCAGCAGACGATCGCGGCGACGGGTCGCTTGTCGTCGACGGACCCCAACCTGCAGAACATCCCGATCCGCACCGAGGCAGGACGTCAGATCCGGCGCGCGTTCGTGGTCGGTCAGGGCTTCGAGACGCTGCTCACGGCGGACTACTCGCAGATCGAGATGCGCATCATGGCGCACCTGTCGGGGGACGAGGGCCTCATCGAGGCGTTCCGTTCGGGCGAGGACCTGCACAGCTACGTCGGCTCGCGCGTGTTCGGCGTGCCGACCGACGAGGTGAGCGCGGCCCAGCGGTCGAAGATCAAGGCGATGTCGTACGGCCTGGCCTACGGGCTCTCGTCGTACGGGCTCTCGCAGCAGCTGTCGATCGCGGTCTCCGAGGCGTCCGCGCTCATGGAGGACTACTTCGAGCGGTTCGGTGGAGTCCGGGACTACCTGACGGGGGTCGTCGACGCGGCCCGGTCGACGGGCTACACCGCGACGGTCCTCGACCGCCGGCGCTATCTCCCCGATCTCACGAGCGACAACCGGCAGCGCCGGGAGGCCGCCGAGCGCATGGCGCTCAACGCGCCCATCCAGGGCAGCGCGGCCGACCTCATCAAGCTCGCCATGCTCGGCGTCGACCGCGAGCTCCGGCGTCGTGGGCTCGGGTCGCGCATGCTCCTGCAGGTGCACGACGAGCTCGTGCTCGAGGTCGTGCCCGGCGAGCGTGACGAGGTCGAGGCGCTCGTGCGCGAGCAGATGGCGGGTGCGGACGCGGGTCTGCCGGGCGGGCGCCTCGACGTCCCGCTCGACGTGAGCGTGGGTGTCGGCGCGAGCTGGCACGAGGCGGGCCACTGAACGCACGCACAGAGCGCAGCGTGCGGCGATGGTTTCGGGCGCGCGCCCGGTAGTTGTCGGCGAATTGTCCGGAGTGTCGACGCGCGCCGCGACGTGGTGTGGGTCACACTCGTCGCCGGCGGCAACGGGGCCGCTCACTCTCCGGGGGGAGACGCACGTGTCCCAGACGATCGACGAACCACCTCAGACGCCGTACCAGGCGGTCCAGGCGAGTCCCGAGTTCCAGGCGCTGCGCAGCAGGTTCCGGCGCTTCGTGTTCCCCATGACGGCGCTCTTCCTGGTCTGGTACTTCGTCTACGTCCTGCTCGCCGACTACGCGCACGGCTTCATGGCGACGAAGGTGTGGGGCAACATCACCGTCGGGCTCCTGTTCGGCCTGGGCCAGTTCGTGTCGACGTTCGTCATCACGATGGTCTACGCGCGCTGGGCCAACGACCGCCAGGATCCGGTGGCGGCCCGGCTGCGCACCGCGATCGAGGACGGCGACGTCACGGCGGGAGAGGTCGCATGACGGCGCCCGTCGCGGTGCTCGCCGCCGAGAGCGAGCAGGTCGGGGAGCCGGCCGTCAACATCGGCATCTTCGTCGCGTTCGTGCTCGTGACGCTCGTGATCGTGTTCCGCGCGTCGCGCAACAACCGCACGGCTGCCGACTACTACGCCGCGGGCCGCTCGTTCACGGGGCCGCAGAACGGGACGGCGATCGCCGGCGACTACCTGTCGGCGGCCTCGTTCCTCGGGATCTGCGGCGCGATCGCGATCAACGGGTACGACGGGTTCCTGTACTCGATCGGGTTCCTCGTCGCGTGGCTGGTCGCGCTGCTGCTCGTCGCCGAGCTGCTGCGCAACACCGGTCGCTTCACGATGGCCGACGTCCTGTCGTTCCGGCTCAAGCAGCGCCCGGTACGGATGGCGGCGGCGCTGTCGACGCTCGCCGTCGTCTTCTTCTACCTGCTCGCCCAGATGGCGGGAGCGGGCGGGCTCGTGGCGCTCCTGCTCGGCATCTCCGGCACCGCGGCGCAGGGCGTCGTCATCGCGGTCGTCGGCGCGCTCATGATCCTGTACGTGCTCGTCGGGGGCATGAAGGGCACGACGTGGGTCCAGATCATCAAGGCCGTGCTGCTCATCATCGGCGCGGGCGTGATGACGCTGTGGGTGCTCGCCAAGTTCGGCTTCAGCCTGTCGGGCCTGCTCCAGGGCGCGGTCGACGCCGCGGGCGAGGGCGGCGAGTCGCTGCTCGGTCCGGGGAAGCAGTACGGGGCCTCGGCGACGAGCCAGCTCAACTTCCTGTCGCTCGCGCTCGCGCTCGTCCTCGGTACGGCCGGGCTGCCGCACGTCCTCATGCGGTTCTACACGGTGCCGTCCGCGAAGGAGGCGCGCCGCTCTGTCGTGTGGGCGATCTGGCTGATCGGGATCTTCTACCTGTTCACGCTCGTGCTCGGGTACGGCGCGGGCGCGCTCGTCGGACCCGAGGCGATCAGGTCGGCACCCGGCGGTGTGAACTCGGCGGCGCCGCTGCTCGCCTACGAGCTCGGTGGCGCTCTCCTGCTGGGGCTCATCTCGGCCGTGGCGTTCGCGACGATCCTCGCGGTGGTGGCCGGGCTGACCATCACGGCCGCGGCGTCGTTCGCGCACGACATCTACGCGAACGTCATCAAGCACGGCCAGGTGCGGCCCGACGGCGAGGTGAAGGTCGCTCGCATCACGGTCGTCGCGATCGGGGTGCTCGCGATCGTCGGCGGGATCTTCGCGAACGGCCAGAACGTCGCGTTCCTCGTCGCGCTCGCGTTCGCCGTCGCGGCGAGCGCCAACCTACCGACGATCGTGTACTCGCTGTTCTGGAAGCGGTTCAACACCGCCGGGGCGCTGTGGAGCATGTACGGAGGCCTCGTGTCGTGCCTCGTGCTCATCACGTTCTCGCCGGTCGTGTCGGGCAAGGTCGACCCCGTCACGGGAGCGAGCCTGTCGATGATCAAGGACACGTCCGTGGACTTCCACCTGATCCCGCTCGAGAACCCGGGGCTGATCTCGATCCCGCTCGCGTTCGTGCTCGGGATCGTCGGCACGTTCCTGTCGAAGGAGAAGCCGCACCCGGAGAAGTTCGCCGAGATGGAGGTGCGCTCGCTCACCGGCGCCGGTGCCGAGAAGGCCACCGTGCACTGACGCCACCGGTGCGAGCAGGAGGGCGGGCGGCCGCAGGGGCGTCCGCCCTCCGTCGTGCTGGACGCCGGGCAGGGTTCCCGGTCGGCCGTCAGGCGCCGCGGTGCGTGACGAAGATCGCCGTCCCGGGCAGCAGTGCACCGCGCACGGGGCCCCAGCCGCCCCACGTCCGGTCGTGGCCCGCGGGCCACTGCGGCTCGACGACCCGGTCGAGCACGAACCCCGCGGTCACCAGATCGGCGACGTGGTCACCCAGCGTGCGGTGGTACTCGGCGTACAGCACGTCGCCCGCGGCGTTGAGCTCGACGTACGGCCGACGGTCGAAGTACGACCGGATCGCGGTCAGGCCGGCCGGGTCGTCGGGGAACGCCCAGCGCAGGGGATGGGTGACCGCGAACACCCAGCGCCCGCCCGGGCGCAGCACGCGCGCCGCCTCGGCATGCACGGCTGACGCGTCGGGGACGAACGGGATCGCGCCGAACGCCGTGAACGCGACGTCCATGCAGTCGTCCGGGAGCGGGAGCCGACGCGCGTCGGCCACGACCGCGGGCACCCGGACGCCCGCGTCCTCGTCGTACCGGCGCCCGGCGCGGAGCATCGCGGCGGACACGTCCGTCGCGAGGACGTGCGCGCCCTGCGTGACGAGCCAGCGCGAGCACTGGGCCGCGCCGGCGCCGACCTCCAGGACCCGAGCGCCGCGCACGTCCCCGAGCAGCCGCGCGTCCTGCTCGCGGAGCCGTTCGGGGCACCACACGAAGTCCGCGGGTCCGAGGAAGTCGCCGTGCTCGCCGAGGTACTCGTCGGCGTTCGCGTCCCACCACAGTCGGCCCGCGGTCCCGTCGTCGCCGGCGTCGCGGAAGGCGACCTCGGCGAGCGCGTCGTCGGTGTCGTCGGGTGCCGGGGGAGCCGGCGGGCGCGGGTCGGGCATGTCCCCAGTGTGGTGCACGCGCTGCCCGACGCGGACAGCAGCCGACGCGTGCGGTGACCTGGGACGGAAGGCTGCCGTCCGCGCCACGTGGCGAGGTTAGGCTGGCCGCACGGACGCGACGACGCGCGACCGTCCCCACCCCCCCATCCTCGAAGGAGCCCTTGCGTGCGAGTCGGTCTGCTCACCGGTGGCGGCGACGTCCCAGGTCTGAACGCGGCGATCCGAGCGGTCGTCAAGCGCGGCGAGGGGGAGCACGGGCACCAGATCGTCGGCTTCCGCAACGGCTGGAAGGGTGTGGTCGACGGCGACGTCCAGCCGCTCACGCGCAAGGACATCCGCAACGTCCTCCCGGTCGGTGGCACGCTGTTGGGCACCGCCCGCTTCCACCCGCACTCGAGCGACGGCGGCATCGACGCGGTGCTCGCGACGCTCGAGGCCGAGCGGCTCGACGCCCTCATCTGCATCGGGGGCGACGGCACGCTCCACGCCGCGAGCAAGATCGCGGAGGCGGGCGTCCGGATCGTCGCGATCCCGAAGACGATCGACAACGACGTGTGGGGCACGGACCAGTCGATCGGGTTCGACACGGCGGTCACGGTGGCGACCGACGCCGTCGACCGGATCCACACGACGGCCGAGTCGCACAACCGCGTGATGATCGTCGAGGTCATGGGTCGGCACGCGGGCTGGATCGCGACCACCGCGGGCATCGCGGGCGGTGCGGAGATCGTGCTCGCCCCCGAGGCGCCCTTCGACATCGAGAAGATCGAGCGGTTCCTCAAGCACCGGCACCGCGCGCACGCGAGCTTCTCGATCGTCGTCGTCGCGGAAGGTGCCGTGCCGGCCGAGGGCACCGCGATGTCCTACGAGACGCAGGTCGGCAAGTTCGGCGAGATCGTCGCGGGCGCGATCGGCGAGCGGCTCAAGGCCGAGATCGAGAAGCGCACCGGGTTCGACACGCGCGTGACCGTGCTGGGCCACGTGCAGCGCGGCGGCACGCCGACGCCGACCGACCGGATCCTCGGCAGCCGGTTCGGCGTGGCCGCGATCGACGCGGTGTCCCAGGGCAGGTCGAGCGTCATGACGGCGCTGCGCGGCGACCGGGTCGAGCTCGTGCCGCTCGCCGAGGTGGCCGGCAAGGTCAAGCACGTGCCCGACGAGCTGCTCGCCGTGGCCCACGCGCTCGCCTGAGCGCTTTGACCCTGCGTGTCGTCCGCCGTTAAGGTGGACGGCGGTGCCGCGCGCCTTCTTCTCGCGTGCCCGTACGGGAGCCCCTCCGGGAGCCGTCGGGCGGTCGGGGGCCTCGAGAACACACCCGTGATCCCGTCGTCGACGCGTGCACCGTCCCTGTTCGCACTACTTCCTGTCCGCATCGGAGCCCACCCCTACATGAGCATCTCCACCCCCGCGAAGCCCGCCACGCCGCAGGTCGCGATCAACGACATCGGCACGGCCGAGGACCTCCTCGCCGCGATCGACGCCACCATCAAGTACTTCAACGACGGCGACATCGTCGAGGGCGTCGTCGTCAAGGTCGACCGTGACGAGGTCCTGCTGGACATCGGTTACAAGACCGAGGGCGTCATCCCCTCCCGCGAGCTGTCCATCAAGCACGACGTGGACCCCGGCGAGGTCGTCAAGGTCGGTGACGAGGTCGAGGCCCTCGTCCTCCAGAAGGAGGACAAGGAAGGCCGTCTGATCCTGTCCAAGAAGCGTGCGCAGTACGAGCGCGCGTGGGGCACGATCGAGAAGATCAAGGAGGAGGACGGCGTCGTCACCGGCACCGTCATCGAGGTCGTCAAGGGCGGCCTCATCCTCGACATCGGTCTGCGCGGCTTCCTGCCCGCCTCGCTCGTCGAGATGCGTCGTGTCCGCGACCTCGGCCCCTACGTGGGCAAGGAGATCGAGGCCAAGATCATCGAGCTCGACAAGAACCGCAACAACGTGGTCCTGTCGCGCCGCGCGTGGCTCGAGCAGACGCAGTCGGAGGTCCGCTCGACCTTCCTGCAGACGCTGCAGAAGGGCCAGGTGCGCCCCGGTGTGGTCTCGTCGATCGTCAACTTCGGTGCGTTCGTGGACCTGGGCGGCGTGGACGGTCTCGTGCACGTCTCCGAGCTGTCCTGGAAGCACATCGACCACCCGTCCGAGGTCGTCGAGGTCGGCCAGGAGGTCACGGTCGAGGTGCTCGACGTCGACTTCGACCGCGAGCGCGTCTCGCTGTCGCTGAAGGCGACGCAGGAGGACCCGTGGCAGGCGTTCGCCCGGACGCACGCGATCGGCCAGGTCGTCCCCGGCAAGGTCACCAAGCTCGTCCCGTTCGGCGCGTTCGTGCGCGTCGAGGACGGCATCGAGGGCCTCGTGCACATCTCGGAGCTGGCCGTGCGCCACGTCGAGATCCCGGAGCAGGTCGTCCAGGTCGGCGACGACGTCTTCGTCAAGGTCATCGACATCGACCTCGAGCGTCGCCGCATCTCGCTGTCGCTCAAGCAGGCGAACGAGGGCTTCGACCCCGAGTCGGAGGACTTCGACCCCGCGCTGTACGGCATGGCGGCGGAGTACGACGAGCAGGGCAACTACAAGTACCCCGAGGGCTTCGACCCGGCGACGAACGAGTGGCTCGAGGGCTTCGAGGCCCAGCGCGAGGCGTGGGAGGCCCAGTACGCGGCTGCGCACGAGCGCTGGGAGGCGCACCGCAAGCAGGTCGCCGAGGCCGCGAAGGCCGACGCGGAGGCCGCGACGTCCGACAGCGGCTCGGGTGCCGGTGCCGCGGCGCCGTCGTCCTACTCGTCCTCGAGCGACGAGGCCACGGGGACGCTCGCGTCCGACGAGGCGCTCGCCGCGCTGCGCGAGAAGCTCACGGGCAACTGATCGACTCCTGATCGCGGGCTCGCTCGCGACGGGTGCGGTTCTCGACGGGCCGACCACCTCCGGGTGGTCGGCCCGTCGTCGTCCGCGGACGGCGCCGCGGTGGACGCGCGCCCGTGCGCCGGGCCGGGCAGGATGGGCGCGTGCAACGCATCGGTCTGACAGGAGGCATCGCGGCCGGCAAGTCCGTCGCCGCGCGACGGCTGGCCGAGCTCGGCGCGGTGGTCATCGACGCCGACGTGCTCGCGCGCGAGGCGCTCGCCCCCGGGTCGGTCGGGCTCGAGGACGTGGTCGCCCGGTTCGGTGCGGGCGTGCTCACTCCCGCGGGCGAGCTGGACCGACCCGCGCTCGCCTCCCTCGTGTTCGGGGACGACGCGCGTCGGCGCGAGCTCGAGGCCGTCGTCCACCCCGTGGTGCGGCGGCTCGCAGCGGAGCGCGAGGCGGCGGCCGCTGCTGCCGACGCCGACGCGGTCGTCGTGCACGACATCCCGCTGCTCGTCGAGACCGGCCAGGCGTCGACCTTCCATCTCGTGGTCGTCGTCGACGCGCCCGCGGTGCTCCGTGTCGAGCGGCTGGTCCGGCTCCGCGGGATGGCGCGCGACGACGCCGAGGCCCGCGTCGCGGCACAGGCGGGCGACGCCCAGCGGCTCGAGGTCGCGGACGTCGTGCTCGACGGCTCCGGCCCGGAAGCCGGGCTGCGTGCGCAGGTCGACGAGCTCTGGGACCGGCTGTGCGCGGAGCGTCGCGAGGAGGCCCGTGCGGCGGAGGCCGACGCGGCGCACGGGTGAGCGCGGAGCGCAGCAGGGCCCGGGGCCCGGCAGGACAGAGGCCCGACAGGGGTCGTGCGGTGTGACGACCGGCCAGGACGACCCGAACGGGTGATGTCGCCCGCGCGTGGGACCTGGGAACCTTGCGCGCAGGAGCGCGAGCCCCCGCTGCGCTCTCAACCCGCAGGTCCCTGCTGCCGATGTCAGGGCACGGCGTCGACGGCGACGTCGTACGAGGAGGTAGTCACCCCATGGTCAAGCCCGTCCAGACCCGGGCGTCGGTCTCGATCGCTTCGACGTCGCTGACGGAGGCCCGCATGCTCGAGCTCGCCGAGAAGGCGTCGACGGCGACCGACGACCCGGCGGGCCGTTGGCGCCTGGAGACGCGGACGCCGCACTCGACGTCGTTCTCGCTGCGCGACCACTACGAGGGCACCGAGCTGCTGCGGTTCGACGTCAAGACCGACCGCGCGGTGGGTCGTACGACCGCGCGCACGGCGATCACGAGCTTTACGGTCAAGGAAGGCGGCATGGCGAACCTCGTGCCGATGGCCAAGCGCAAGCTGCGAGGCTTCAGCGCGTACGAGGCGTTCCAGGACTGGTACGTCTCCGCCGTGATCCGCGAGGACAGCAACGCGATCGTGACGCTCGTCGACGGCAAGGAGTGAGGTCGGGCGCACAGCGCGCGCGACCGTGCGGCTGACGGACGCCGCACCCACGAGCACCGACCCGGACGTGTCCCCCCTACGCGTCCGGGTCGGCCCGTGTCCGGGCGGTGCTCCGTCCGCAGCCGTCGCGCGGGCCGTGTCAGTGGTGCGACGTACGGTGGTCACATGCGTCCAGTCACGGAGCTCGAGCGCACCGTCGCCCCGTTCGAGGTCATCTCGGAGTACCAGCCGTCCGGCGACCAGCCGCAGGCGATCGAGCAGCTCGCGGCGCGCCTGAACGCGGGCGAGAAGGACGTCGTCCTGCTCGGGGCGACGGGTACCGGCAAGTCGGCGACCACGGCGTGGCTCATCGAGAAGGTGCAGCGCCCGACGCTCGTCATGGCGCCCAACAAGACGCTCGCCGCGCAGCTCGCGACCGAGTTCCGCGAGCTGCTGCCGAACAACGCGGTCGAGTACTTCGTGTCGTACTACGACTACTACCAGCCCGAGGCGTACATCGCGCAGACGGACACCTACATCGAGAAGGACTCGTCGATCAACGACGAGGTGGAGCGGCTCCGGCACTCCGCGACCTCGTCGCTGCTGACGCGGCGTGATGTGGTCGTCGTGGCGTCCGTGTCGTGCATCTACGGCCTCGGCACGCCGCAGGAGTACGTGGACCGTATGGTGACGCTGCACGTGGGCGAACAGGTGGACCGGGACCAGCTCCTGCGACGGTTCGTGCAGATGCAGTACACGCGCAACGACATGGCGTTCACGCGCGGGACGTTCCGGGTGCGCGGCGACACGGTCGAGATCATCCCGATGTACGAGGAGCTCGCGGTCCGGATCGAGTTCTTCGGTGACGAGATCGAGGCGATCGCGACGCTCCATCCGCTCACGGGGGAGGTGGTGCGCTCGGAGCAGCAGATGATGATCTTCCCGGCGACGCACTACGTCGCCGGCCCGGAGCGCATGGAACGGGCGATCACGGGGATCGAGGCCGAGCTCGAGCAGCGGCTCGCCGAGCTCGAGCGGCAGAACAAGCTCCTCGAGGCCCAGCGGCTGCGCATGCGCACGACGTACGACATCGAGCTCATGCGCCAGGTCGGCTCGTGCTCCGGGATCGAGAACTACTCGCGGCACATCGACGGTCGCGCGGCCGGGTCGGCGCCCAACACGCTCCTGGACTTCTTCCCCGAGGACTTCCTGCTGGTCATCGACGAGTCGCACGTGACCGTCCCGCAGATCGGCGCGATGTTCGAGGGGGACATGTCCCGCAAGCGCTCGCTGGTCGACCACGGCTTCCGGCTGCCGAGCGCCGTGGACAACCGGCCGCTGCGGTGGGAGGAGTTCGTCGAGCGCATAGGACAGACCGTCTACCTGTCCGCGACCCCGGGGGACTACGAGCTGTCGATGGCGGACGGCGTCGTCGAGCAGATCATCCGCCCGACGGGCCTGGTCGACCCGGAGGTCGTGGTCAAGCCCACCAAGGGACAGATCGACGACCTGCTCGGGGAGATCCGGGACCGGGTGGACCGCGACGAGCGCGTCCTCGTCACGACGCTGACGAAGAAGATGGCCGAGGACCTCACCGACTACTTCCTCGAGAAGGGCGTCCGGGTGCGATACCTGCACTCGGAGGTGGACACGCTGCGCCGGGTCGAGCTGCTGCGCGAGCTGCGGATGGGCGAGTACGACGTCCTCGTGGGGATCAACCTCCTGCGCGAGGGGCTCGACCTGCCCGAGGTGTCGCTGGTCGCGATCCTCGACGCCGACAAGGAGGGGTTCCTGCGCTCGGGCAAGTCGCTCATCCAGACGATCGGGCGTGCCGCCCGGAACGTGTCGGGTCAGGTCCACATGTACGCCGACAAGATCACCCCGGCGATGCAGCTCGCGATCGAGGAGACGAGCCGGCGCCGAGAACGTCAGATGGCGTACAACGCCGAGCACGGCATCGACCCCACTCCGCTGCGCAAGAAGATCGGCGACATCACGGACCTCCTGGCTCGCGAGGACGCCGACACCGCGGAGCTCCTGGGTGGCGGCGGGCGGCAGACGAGCCGCGGCAAGGCTCCGGTCCCGGGCTTCGGGTCGAAGGCGCCGACCGACGAGCGCACGCGTCTCACGGGTGCTGCCGCAGGTGAGCTCGCATCCCTCATCCAGGACCTCACCGAGCAGATGCACGCGGCCGCCGGCGAGCTGCAGTTCGAGCTCGCCGCACGGCTGCGGGACGAGATCTCCGGGCTCAAGAAGGAGCTCCGGCAGATGCAGGCCGCGACGGCCTGACCGGGCCGCGTGTCGATCCCACGAGAGGTGACCAGCATGGCTGCACGGATCCAGGTGACGTTCGATGCGCTCGACCCGATGCGTCTGGGTGAGTTCTGGGCGGCGACTCTCGGCTACGTCGAGGAGCCGCCGCCCGCCCCCTACGCGTCGTGGGACGAGGCGCTCGACGCCATGGGGGTGCCCGGCGATCAGCGGGATACCGCGTACGCGCTCGTCGACCCCGACGGCGCGGGTCCGCGGCTGTTCTTCCAGAAGGTGCCCGAGCGCAAGGAGAGCAAGAACCGCGTGCACCTCGACGTGAACGTCGTGTCCGACGCCGCCGGGGACCGACGGCCCGACGCGGTCCGGGCGCGAGCGGCCGAGCTCGAGGCGCTGGGCGCGGTGCGGGTGTACGAGAAGGCGGCGCTCGGCAGCTTCTGGGTCACGATGCAGGATCCGGAGGGCAACGAGTTCTGCGTCCAGTGACGTGGGGAGCGCGCGGCGACGACCGCCGTGCGTGGCGGTGCGCCGTCGGGCCGGTTGTCGCCTACGATGGCGCACGGTGAAGGGGAGTACCCCACAATCGGTCGCGTCGTCATCACGGATGTCGTCGGCGGAGCGAGTCGTCCCTCGGGCGGCGAGCACGCAGACGAGGCCCGGCGCGATCGGCCCGTGGTCCGGGCGGGGGAGACCTTCGGTACTGACTCGTATCCCGTACCGGAGGCATTCCCGTGGACGTCCCTGCTCTCGCCTGGCTCCTGACCGGAGCCGCCGTCGTCGGACTCATCGTGTTCGACTTCTTCGCGCACGTGCGGACCCCGCACGAGCCGACCTTCCGTGAGTCCGCCTGGTGGTCGACCGTCTACATCGCGCTCGCGCTGGTGTTCGGCGTCGTCGTCGGGGTGGTGTGGGGGTGGGAGCACGGCGGCGAGTACTTCGCGGGGTACGTGACCGAGAAGAGCCTGTCGGTCGACAACCTCTTCGTCTTCCTCATCGTCATGACGAGGTTCGCCGTGCCACGGGCGTTCCAGCAGAAGGTGCTGCTCGTCGGGGTGGCGATCGCGCTCGTGCTGCGGACGGTCTTCATCCTGCTCGGTGCGGCGGCGATCGAGCAGTGGTCCTGGGTGTTCTACGTGTTCGGCGCCTACCTCGTCTACACCGGCTGGAAGCTGGCGCGGGACGCGGGCAGCCACGACGGCGACCCGACGGCGACCGAGGGGGCGACAGAGGGCGCGACGGGCGGCAACGGCATCCTCGTCCGCACGGTGCGTCGCGTGTTCCCGACCACCGACGAGTACCACGGCGACCGCCTCACGACGCGGGTCGACGGACGTCGCCTGCTCACGCCCATGCTCTTGGTCATGGTGGCGATCGGCTCGACGGACGTCCTGTTCGCGCTCGACTCCATCCCGGCGATCTACGGGCTGACGCAGGAGCCGTACCTGGTGTTCACGGCGAACGCGTTTGCGCTCCTGGGCCTGCGTCAGCTCTACTTCCTCATCGGCGGGCTGCTCGAACGCCTGGTCTACCTGTCGCACGGGCTCGCGGTGATCCTCGGGTTCATCGGGGTCAAGCTCGTGCTGCACGCGATGCACCACAACGAGCTGCCGTTCGTGAACGGCGGCGAGCCCGTCGGCTGGGCGCCGGAGATCCCGATCTGGCTCTCGCTCACGGTCATCCTGGGCACGCTCGCGGTCGCGACGGTCGCGAGCCTGCTCCGGACGCGCCAGGACCGCGCTGCAGCCGTGCAGCCGCTGACCCGGACAGGCGTCACGCCCGCCCGGGACGAACAGGAGTGATGTGGACGTCTCGTTGCTGGTCTGGACCGTCTCGGTCGGCCTCGTGGTCGCGCTGCTGGCGGTCGACATCGCGGTCGTCGGACGCCGCCCCCACGTGCCGACGACCGCGGAGTGCCTGCGGTACCTGGGGTTCTACGTCGGGCTGGCCGTGCTGTTCGGTCTCGGCGTGTGGGCGACCGCGGGCGGCCGGTTCGCGGGGGAGTTCTTTGCCGGGTGGCTGACGGAGTACTCGCTGTCCGTCGACAACCTGTTCGTCTTCATGCTGATCATGGGTCGGTTCGCGGTGCCCCGGACGTACCAGCAGTCCGCGCTGCTCGTCGGGATCGTGCTCGCGCTCGTGTTCCGGACAGCGTTCATCCTGGCGGGCGCGGCCATCGTCTCGGCGTTCACGTGGGTGTTCTACCTGTTCGGTGCCTTCCTCGTCTGGACGGCCTGGAAGGTCGCGCGCGAGGGAGCGGGCGAGGAGAGCGAGGAGTTCCACCCGCCGCTCCTGCTGCGGCTCGTGCAGCGCTGGCTGCCGTCGACGAGCGAGTACCACGGCGTCCGGCTCACGGCGCTCGAGGGCGGCCGCCGCGTCGTGACGCCGATGCTCATCGTCCTCGTGGCGCTCGGCGCGACCGACCTGCTGTTCGCCTTCGACTCGATCCCCGCGCTGTTCGGCCTGACGAGCGAGCCGTACCTCATCATGATGGCGAACCTGTTCGCGCTCATGGGCCTGCGTCAGCTCTACTTCCTGCTGGGCGACCTGCTCGCGCGGCTCGTCTACCTCAGCTACGGGCTCGCGGTCCTGCTCGGGTTCATCGGCGTCAAGCTCGTCCTGGAGGCGCTGCACGAGAACGACCTGCCGTTCGTCAACCGCGGGGAGCCTGTGGCGTGGGCGCCGGAGATCCCGATCTGGGCGTCCCTGCTCGCGATCGTGCTGATCCTCGGCGTGACCGCGGTGGCGAGCCTGGCTCGCTCGCGGCGCGACGAGCGTGCGGCGCTCGCGGGCGAGCGCGACGCCTGACGCCCGGCGTCAGTCCGACCAGGGTCCGAGGACGACGTCCCAGGCACGCACGTCGGTCGCGGCGACGAGCCCCTCACGCTGGAACGGGTCGGACGCGAGCATGGCGCCCAGGTGCTCGTCGTCGGACGCGACGAGGACCAGCAGCGCGCCCGGCGCGCCCCCCACGTAGGGTCCGGAACCCTTGAGGGCGCCTGCGTCCGCGAGCCCCGCGAGATAGGCGCGGTGCTCGGGCCGGACGACGTCCCGGACGTCGGCGCGCTCGTCGTACGTGTACTGGACGGCATAGGTGGGCATGCGGCCCATCCTGCCCGACCTCGTGCCGCGACCGCGGCAGCGTCCGCGGGAGGTGGCAGAGTGGCGGGATGAGCACGCACGTGACCCTCGCGGACGGTCTGCGGATGCCGGTGATCGGCTTCGGCGTCTACAAGGTCTCCGACGACCAGGCGCAGCCGGCGGTCGCCGCGGCGCTCACGGCGGGCTACCGCCTCGTCGACACGGCCACGCTGTACGGCAACGAGGCGGCGGTCGGGCGTGCGGTGCGGGCGAGCGGGCTCGACCGCGACGAGGTGTTCGTCACCACCAAGCTCTGGAACGACGCGCACGGCGCCGCCGCCGAGGCGGCGTTCGAGGCCTCCGTGCAGCGGCTGGGCCTCGGCGCCCCGGACCTGTACCTCATCCACTGGCCCGCGCCCGCGCACGACAGGTTCGTCCCCACGTGGCGCACCCTGCTGCGCCTGCGCGACGAGGGTCGCGTGCGGTCGGTCGGGGTGTCGAACTTCCAGCCGGCGCACCTGCGCAGGATCGTCGACGACTCGGGCGAGGTCCCGGTCGTCAACCAGGTCGAGCTCCACCCGTACCTGCAGCAGCGCGAGCTGCGCGCGCTGCACGCCGAGCTCGGCGTCGTGACGCAGGCCTGGTCGCCGCTCGGCCGCGGCGCGGTGCTCGCCGACCCGGTCCTCGGCGAGATCGCCCGGGCGCACGGTGCGACGACCGCGCAGGTCGTGCTGCGCTGGCACCTCGACCTCGGGATCGCCGTCATCCCGAAGTCCGTCACGCCCGAGCGGATCCGCGAGAACCTCGCGGCGGTCGAGCTGCGCCTCACGGACGACGACCACGACCGCATCGCCGCGCTGGACCGGGGGCAGCGCTTCGGCTCGGACCCCGACGTCGTGAGCTGACCCCGACGACCGACAGCGCCGCACCACACGTGCGCGCCCCCACCCATCGAGAGAGGCCGACCATGCCGCGCGAGCTGCGCACCCTGCTGACCGACGACCTGCTGGCACGCATCCACGAGCGTGCGGCCGAGCACGACCGCGAGAACACGTTCCCGCACGACGACCTCGCCGAGCTGGTGGCGGCGGGGTACCTGCGGGCGTTCGTCCCGCAGCGCCTGGGCGGTGCCGGGCTCACGCTCGAGGAGGTCGCACGCGAGCAGACCCGGCTCGCGGCCGCGGCGCCGGCGACCGCTCTCGCGGTCAACATGCATCTCGTGGTGACGGGGCTCGCCGCCCAGCTCGTCGGACGCGGCGACGACGCGTTCGAGTTCGTCCTGCGGGACGCCGCGGCGGGCGAGGTGTACGCGTTCGGCAACTCGGAGGCGGGCAACGACCTCGTGATGTTCGGGTCGCGCACGCGGGCCGAGCGGCAGCCCGACGGCGGCTACCGGTTCTTCGGCACCAAGATCTTCACGTCGCTCGCGCCCGTCTGGACGCGGCTGGCGACGTTCGGCCGCGACGACAGCGACCCCGGTGCACCGCTCCTCGTGCACGGAGTCGTCGGCCGGGACGGCGTCGTGACGAAGGACGACTGGGACACGCTCGGCATGCGGGCCACGCAGTCCTGCACGACCGTGCTCGACGGTGCGTACGCACCCGCCGCACAGGTGTACCGCAGGCTGCCCCCGGGGCCGTCGGCAGACTCGTTCATCTTCGCGCTGTTCTCGGTGTTCGAGATCCTGCTGGGCGCCGTCTACACGGGCATCGGGCGGCGCGCGATCGAGCTCGCGGTCGCCGCGGCGCGTCGTCGTACGTCGTACAAGAACGACGGTCGCGCGTACGCGCAGGACCCGGACATCCGCTGGCGCATCGCCGACGCGGCGCTCCTGCAGGACGGTGCCGAGCTGCAGGTCTTCGCGCTCGCCCGGGACGTCGACGAGGGGACGGACCACGGCGCCCGGTGGTTCGCGCAGCTCGTCGGGCTCAAGGTGCGCGCGACGGAGTCGGCACGGCAGGTCGTCGAGCTCGCGCTGCGGGCGTCGGGAGGCGGCGCGTACTTCAGCGGCAACGAGCTGGGCCGCCTCTACCGGGACGTGCTCGCGGGCATCTTCCACCCGTCCGACGACGAGTCGGCGCACGCGACCGTCGCGACGTCGGTGCTGGGCCCGCTCGAACCCTGAACCGTCGGAGCCGACGGGGTCACCAGCCCCGCTCGCGCCAGCGGCCCAGGTCCGGACGCTCTCGGCCGAGGGTCGTGTCCGCGCCGTGGCCGGGGTAGATCCACGTGTCGTCGTCGAGGCGGTCGAACAGGCGGCCGACGACGTCGTCGTACAGGCGGGTGAAGTCGTCCGGTCCCGCCGTGCGCCCGACGCCCCCGGGGAAGAGCGAGTCGCCGGTCCAGACGTGCGCGCGACCGGGGCGCGCCCCTGCGACCCGCGCGTGCCCGGGCTCGCGGTAGACGAGCGCGATCGACCCGGGGGTGTGCCCTCGCAGCGCGACCACCTCCAGGGTGACGTGCCCGAACGTGACGACGTCGCCGTCGTGCAGGCGCCCGACCGCGACGCCCGTGGTCGCCGCGACGTCGTCGGCGTCGTCGGCGCCCGCGAGCGCGCGCGCACCGGTGACGGCGACGACCCCCGCGAGCGCCCCGACGTGGTCGCGGTGGCGATGGGTGGTGACGACGACGTCGAGCCGGGCCGACGAGCGCGCCTCGCCGACGAGCGTGAGCAGCCGGTCGGCATCGGCGGCCGCGTCCACGAGCAGCTGGGCGCCTGCGCGGCGGCACGTCAGGAGGTACGCGGCGTTGTCCATCGGCCCGACGGCCACCTTGCGGATCTCGAGCTCGTCGAGGACGCGCGTGTCGCTGGGACCGCCGACGCGCACGTCGCCCGTGTACGGCTCAGCCACGGCCGCGCCCCGTCGGGCTGGTCGCCGTCGTGGCGACGAGGTGGGCGTGCGCGGCCCGCACGAGCGCGAGGTGCGAGAGCGCCTGGGGCACGTTGCCGGCCATCCGCCCCGTGGCCGGGTCGTACTGCTCGGCGAGGAGCCCGACGTCGTTCGCGAGGCCGACGAGGAGGTCCAGGACGCGGCCCGACTCGTCGACGTCACCGCACCGTGCGAGCGCGTCCGCCAGCCAGAACGAGCAGGCGAGGAAGGCCTGCTCGTCGCCGCCCACGCCGTCGTCCGTGCGCTCGGGCAGGTAGCGCCGCAGGAGCCCGGGTGCGACCTCGAGCTCGGCACGCACCGCCCGGACGGTCGACGCGACGCGGGGGTCGTCGGGCGGGAGGAAGCCCACCTGGACGAGCTGGAGCAGCGCGGCGTCCGTGTGGCGCGCGCCGTAGTGCTGCACGAAGGTGCCCGCCTCCTCGTCCCAGCCGTGCGCGAGGACGTCCGCGTGGATGCGGTCACGCACCTCGCGCCAGCGCGCGACGGGACCGTCGAGCCCGTGCCGCTCGACGGCGCGGACCGCGCGGTCCACGGCGGCCCACGCCATGATCTTGGAGTGCACGAAGTGCTGCGGGTCGCCGCGCACCTCCCAGATGCCGCGGTCGGGCTCCGCCCAGTGCTCGACGAGGTCCTCGACGAGGTGGCGCTGGAGGGACCAGGAGTCCGACGACTCGGTGATCCCCGCCTCACGGGCGGCCTCGAGCGCGCACATGACCTCGCCCAGGACGTCGTTCTGCACCTGTCCGACGGCGGCGTTCCCGATCCGTACCGGCCGGGACCCGGCGTAGCCCGGCAGGTGCGCGAGCTCGCGCTCGGGCAGGTCGCGGCCGCCGTCGATGCGGTACATGATCTGCAGGTCGGCGGGGTCGCCCGCGACGGCGCGCAGCAGCCAGTCGCGCCACTGGGTGGCCTCGTCCCGGAAGCCCTGCTCGAGCAGCGCCTCGAGCGTCATGGCGGCGTCACGCAGCCAGCAGTACCGGTAGTCCCAGTTGCGGACGCCGCCGAAGTCCTCGGGCAGGCTCGTCGTCGCGGCGGCCGCGATGCCCCCGGTCTCGAAGTCGGTGAGCAGCCGCAGCACGAGGAGCGAGCGGACGACCGCCTCGCGGTGCGGGCCGTCGTACCGGCAGTCGCGTGCCCACAGGCCCCAGCCGATGCGGGTGCTGTCCACCCGGGGCGGGACGGGGACCACCGGCGGGACGGGCTCCCACGAGTGGACCCACGTCAGCGCGAGCTCGAGCACCTCGCCGCTCGACAGCACGACCTCGTCGCGGTGGCGGTGGTCGTGCGCACGCGGCAGGTGCGTGCCGCGCAGGACGAGCGAGTCGGGGCCGGCGACCGCGCGGATCGCCTCGTCGTGACGCGTGCGCGTGCGCGTGACCCAGGGCTCGATCGCGCCGTACCCGAACCGCACGACCCACTCGTGCTGGACGGTCACGGTCCCGGAGGTGCAGGCGACGTGGCGGACGAGGTCGGCGCGCCCGTCGCCGATCGGCATCGCGTCCGTCACGACCGCCGTGCCCGTGGGGGAGACGTAGGTCGTCTCGAGGACGAACGAGTCGTCCACGTACCGGCGCGTCACGGTGTGCGCGTCGGGCACGGTCAGGAGCCAGCGGCCGTTGTCGGCCGTGCCGAGCAGCCGCGCGAAGCACGCGGCCGAGGACATGTCGGGCAGGCACAACCAGTCGATCGAGCCCCGCCGCGAGACGAGCGCCGCGGTGCGGCCGTCACCGATGACGGCGTACTCGGCGATGGGGACGGGGAGTGCTTCTGGTCCGTGGTCGAGGGGGTTCGTCATGGTGCCTCCAGCATGCGACGTGCGTCGCGACCTGGCACGACGAGCGTGCGGTCGAACGAGTGTGCGAATGTCAGGGACGGAACGTAGACTGCACGCCGTGAACGACCGTCTGGTGGTGCAGGGCGCCCGCGAGCACAATCTCCGCAACGTCGACCTGGACCTGCCCCGGGACCGGCTGATCGTCTTCACGGGCCTGTCGGGCTCGGGGAAGTCCTCGCTGGCCTTCGACACGATCTTCGCCGAGGGGCAGCGGCGCTACGTCGAGTCCCTCTCCGCGTACGCGCGGCAGTTCCTCGGGCAGATGGACAAGCCCGACGTCGACTTCATCGAGGGGCTCTCGCCCGCGGTGTCGATCGACCAGAAGTCGACCAACCGCAACCCGCGCTCGACCGTCGGCACGATCACCGAGGTCTACGACTACCTGCGCCTGCTGTTCGCGCGCGCGGGGACGCAGCACTGCCCGGTGTGCGGGGAGCGTGTCACGGCACAGACGCCGCAGCAGATCGTCGACCGGCTGCTCGAGCTGCCCGAGGGCACGCGCTACCAGGTGCTCGCGCCGGTCGTGCGCGGACGCAAGGGCGAGTACGCCGATCTCTTCGCCGAGCTGCAGGCCAAGGGCTTCGCACGCGCCCGCGTCGACGGCGAGGTCGTCCAGCTCACGTCGCCGCCCGCGCTCGAGAAGAAGCTCAAGCACGACATCGAGGTGGTCGTCGACCGTCTCGTCGCACGCGAGGGCGTGCAGCGTCGGCTCACCGACTCGGTGGAGACCGCGCTCGGGCTCGCGGGCGGTCTGCTCGTGGTGGACCTCGTGGACCTCGACGCCGACGACCCGGAGAAGGAGCGCCGGTTCTCCGAGCACCGCGCGTGCCCGAACGACCACCAGCTGACGCTCGAGGAGATCGAGCCGCGCACGTTCTCCTTCAACGCGCCGTACGGGGCGTGCCCCGAGTGCACTGGGATCGGCTCGCGTCTCGAGGTCGACCCGGACCTCGTCGTGCCCGACGACGAGGTCTCGCTCGCCGACGGCGCGGTCGTGCCGTGGTCGCAGACGTCCTCCGAGTACTTCGAGCGCGTGCTCTCGGCGCTCGCGGACGAGATGGGCTTCTCGATGGACGTGCCGTGGCGCGCCCTGCCGCAGCGCGCGAAGGACGCGATCCTGCACGGTCGCAACCACCAGGTGCACGTGCGGTACAAGAACCGCTGGGGGCGCGAGCGCCAGTACTCCACGGGCTTCGAGGGTGTCATCACGTTCCTCGAGCGCCGGCACTCCGAGACCGAGTCGGAGTGGAGCAAGGAGAAGTACGAGGGCTTCATGCGCGAGGTCCCGTGCCCGGCCTGCCAGGGGCAGCGGCTCAAGCCCGAGGTGCTCGCCGTGCGGGTGGGCGGTCGTTCGATCGCGGAGGTCTGCGAGCTCCCGATCCGGGACGCGCGCGACTTCCTCGACCAGCTCGAGCTCGGCGAGCGCGAGCGGCAGATCGCGGCTCAGGTGCTCAAGGAGATCCAGGCGCGCCTCGGCTTCCTGCTCGACGTCGGTCTCGACTACCTGTCCCTCATGCGTCCGGCGGCGACGCTCTCGGGCGGCGAGGCGCAGCGGATCCGGCTCGCGACCCAGATCGGCTCGGGCCTCGTCGGCGTGCTCTACGTGCTCGACGAGCCCTCGATCGGGCTGCACCAGCGCGACAACCGTCGCCTGATCGACACGCTCACGCGCCTGCGCGACCTGGGGAACACGCTCATCGTGGTCGAGCACGACGAGGACACGATCCGCACGGCGGACTGGATCGTCGACATCGGTCCGGGCGCGGGCGAGCACGGCGGCAAGGTGGTCCACTCGGGCGGTCTCGAGGGTCTGCTGTCGTCGGCCGAGTCGATCACGGGCGCGTACCTGTCCGGTCGGCGCGTGATCCCCATGCCCGCTTCGCGTCGCCCGGTCGACCCGAAGCGGAAGGTCGCGGTCATCGGCGCGCGCGAGCACAACCTGCGCGGGATCGACGTCTCGTTCCCGCTCGGCACGCTGACGGCGGTCACGGGCGTGTCCGGCTCGGGCAAGTCCACGCTCGTCAACTCGATCCTCTACACCGTGATGGCGAACGAGCTCAACGGTGCGCGTCAGGTCGCGGGCCGGCACAAGCGCGTCACCGGTCTCGAGCACCTCGACAAGGTGGTGCACGTCGACCAGGGCCCGATCGGCCGTACGCCGCGCTCGAACCCCGCGACGTACACGGGGGTGTGGGACCACGTCCGTCGGCTCTTCGCGGAGACCACCGAGGCCAAGGTCCGCGGCTACACGCCCGGTCGCTTCTCGTTCAACGTCAAGGGCGGTCGCTGCGAGGCCTGCTCGGGCGACGGGACGCTCAAGATCGAGATGAACTTCCTGCCCGACGTGTACGTGCCGTGCGAGGTCTGCCACGGCGCGCGGTACAACCGCGAGACGCTCGAGGTGCACTTCAAGGGCAAGACCGTCGCCGACGTGCTCGACATGCCGATCGAGGAGGCGGCCGAGTTCTTCGCCGCGGTCCCGGCGATCAGCCGGCACCTCACGACGCTGGTCGACGTCGGCCTCGGGTACGTGCGGCTCGGTCAGCCCGCGCCGACGCTGTCCGGCGGCGAGGCGCAGCGCGTCAAGCTCGCGTCCGAGCTGCAGCGGCGCTCGACGGGACGCACCGCGTACGTGCTCGACGAGCCCACCACCGGACTGCACTTCGAGGACATCCGCAAGCTCCTCGGTGTGCTCCAGTCGCTCGTCGACAAGGGCAACTCGGTCATCGTCATCGAGCACAACCTCGACGTCATCAAGAACGCGGACTGGGTGATCGACATGGGCCCCGAGGGCGGCTCCGGCGGCGGTCAGGTCGTCGCGGAGGGCACCCCGGAGCACGTCGCGACCGTGCCTGCGAGTCACACGGGTCGCTTCCTGGCCGAGGTGCTCGACGTGGAGGCGACCGCGGTCCCCGCCTGACCAGTCCGTCAGTGCGGGTGCTGCTCGAACGCGACAGGAACGGGCTCGTGCCGGACCGTGAAGTTGACCGAGCGGGCCACGAAGCAGTGCTCGTGCGCGCGGTGGTGCAGGTCCGCGAGCACACCGTCGTCGACCGCTCGACCGTCCGGCAGGACGTGGTTGCGCACCACGACCCGGGGCCGCAGCACGACCTCGGTGAACTGCCCGTGCCCGGCGGCCTCGATGCGCATCGTCCCGGACGCACCGTCGGCGTATCCGACCACCACGACGCCGGCTGCGGCTGCGAGGTGCAGGAACCACAGCATGTGGCACTGCGCGAGCGCGCCGACGACGAGGTCCTCGGGCGACCACCGCGCGGGGTCACCACGGAAGCCGGGGTCGGACGTGCCCGGCAGCGGTGGCTTGGTGCCGGAGGTCAGGTCATGGTCGCGGCCGTAGGACGTGTACGTCGAGGTGCCGTCCGCACCCGCTCCGGTCCACGTCAGGTCCACCGAGTACGAGTGCAGCAGCTGTGCCATGGATCACACGCTAGCCGTGGTCGCGGCACTGCGTGGGGTGCGCGCGGCGCTCGGCACGGTCGTGTCGGCGGTCCGAACTAGGCTCGGCGCCATGGCTGATCCCGCGACGTACCGTCCGGCTCCGGGCGAGATCCCGGACCAGCCGGGGGTCTACCGGTTCCGGGACGCCGACGGCCGCGTCATCTACGTCGGCAAGGCGAAGAGCCTGCGCCAGCGTCTCAACAGCTACTTCCAGGACGTCGCAGGGCTGCACCCGCGCACGCAGCAGATGGTGACCACCGCGGCGGGCGTGCAGTGGACGGTCGTCGGGACCGAGGTCGAGGCGCTCGCTCTCGAGTACTCGTGGATCAAGGAGTTCGACCCGCGGTTCAACGTCAAGTACCGCGACGACAAGTCCTACCCGTACCTCGCGGTGACGCTCGCCGAACAGTTCCCGCGGGTCCAGGTCATGCGCGGTGCCAAGCGCAAGGGCACGCGCTACTTCGGCCCGTACGCGCACGCGTGGGCGATCCGGGAGACGGTCGACCTGCTGCTGCGGGTGTTCCCGGTCCGCACGTGCTCCGCGGGCGTGTTCAAGCGCGCGCACCAGCAGGGTCGGCCGTGCCTGCTCGGCTACATCGACAAGTGCTCGGCCCCGTGCGTCGGGCGGATCACGCCCGAGGACCACCACCGGCTCGCCGAGGAGTTCTGCGACTTCATGGCGGGCGACACGTCGCGGTTCGAGCGGCGCCTGACGCAGCGGATGAAGGAGGCCGCGGCCGAGCTGGACTACGAGCAGGCGGCGCGGCTGCGCGACGACATCCAGACGCTGCGCCGCGCGACCGAGCGCAACGCGGTCGTGCTCGCCGACGGGACCGACGCCGACGTCTTCGGGCTCGCCGGCGACGAGCTCGAGGCCGCGGTCCAGGTGTTCCACGTGCGCGACGGCCGGATCCGCGGTCAGCGCGGGTGGGTCGTCGAGAAGGTCGAGGACCTCGACGACGCGGCGCTCGTCGAGCACCTGCTGCAGCAGGTGTACGGGCTCGACGACGCGGACGGCTCCGCGGTGCCGCGCGAGGTGCTGGTCCCGGTCCTGCCGGTCGACGTCGAGCGGGTCGAGTCGTGGCTGTCGGGGCTGCGGGGGTCACGCGTCCGCGTCCGCGTGCCGCAGCGCGGCGACAAGCGCGAGCTCGCACAGACGGTGCGCACGAACGCCGAGCACGCGCTGATGCTGCACCGGACCCGCCGTGCGGGGGACCTGACGTCGCGCAGCCAGGCGCTGCGCGAGCTGCAGGAGGCGCTCGGTCTCGAGAGCGCGCCGCTGCGCATCGAGTGCTACGACGTCTCGCACAACCAGGGCACGTTCCAGTCGGCGTCGATGGTCGTGTTCGAGGACGGGCTCGCACGCAAGAGCGAGTACCGCCTCTTCAACGTGCGCGGCCCCCACGGCGAGGGTGCGGCCGACGACACGGCTGCGATGCACGAGGTCATCACGCGGCGCTTCCGGCGGTACCTCGCCGAGCGGTCCGAGTCGGGCGACGTCGAGCTCGGGCTGGGGGAGGACCCCGCGGCGGACGACGACGCGCCGGTCACGTCGGGTCCGGTCGACGAGACGACGGGCCGTCCCCGCAGGTTCGCCTACCCGCCGAACCTCGTGGTCGTCGACGGCGGTCCGCCCCAGGTCGCGGCGGCGGCGGCCGCGCTCGCGGAGCTCGGTATCGACGACGTGGCGCTGTGCGGTCTCGCGAAGCGCCTCGAGGAGGTGTGGGTCCCGGGCGACGACTACCCCGTGATCCTCCAGCGCAGCTCCGAGGGGCTGTACCTGCTGCAGCGCGTGCGCGACGAGGCGCACCGGTTCGCGATCACGGCCCACCGCAAGCGGCGCAGCAAGGGCATGACCGTGTCCGTGCTGGACGACGTCCCCGGCCTGGGCCCCGCCCGGCAGAAGGCCCTCCTGCGGCACTTCGGCTCGGTCAAGCGGCTGCGGGCGGCGAGCGTCGAGGAGATCGCGTCAGTGCCCGGCATGGGTGAGCGCACGGCTGCGGCGGTCGTCGCCGCGCTCGCCCCCGACGCACCGCAGCCCGACACGGCCGACCCGCCGCGGACGACGGCACCCGAGGCACAGCCGCCGTCCGCTGGCATGCTGGCACCATGACCGACGAGCCCTCGCCCCTGACGGTCCCGACCGGCATCCCGGCCATCGACGCGGCGACGCAGCACCCGCGCCTGCACCAGCCGCAGGTGCTCATCATCACGGGCATGTCCGGTGCGGGGCGCACGAAGGCCGCCGCCGTCCTCGAGGACCTCGACTGGTACGTGGTGGACAACCTTCCCGCCCAGATGCTCACGCACCTGGTGGGCATGCTGACGAACGGCCCGACGGACACGCGGGCCCTGCGCGTCGCGGCGGTCATCGACGTGCGCGGCCGCGGCTTCTTCGCGGACCTCGCCGAGGTCCTCGAGGGCCTGCGTGCGGCGGGCGTGGAGTACCGGATCCTGTTCCTCGACGCCTCCGACGAGGTCCTCGTGCGGCGGTACGAGCAGGTGCGCCGCCCGCACCCGCTGCAGGGCAGCGGGACGCTGCTCGACGGCATCGGCGAGGAGCGCGCGGTGCTGCACGACATCCGCGAGCGCGCCGACAACGTCATCGACACGTCCGAGCTCAACGTGCACGACCTCGCGCGCCAGGTGCGCGGGCTCGTCGCGGGGGAGTCCGACGAGCAGCTGCGGATCAACGTCATCTCGTTCGGGTTCAAGTACGGGATCCCGCTCGACGCCGACCACGTCGTCGACGTGCGGTTCCTGGCCAACCCGTACTGGGTCACGGAGCTGCGCCACCTCACGGGGCGCGACGCGCCCGTGCGCGACTACGTCCTGGCCCTGCCGGGAGCGCGCACGTTCGTCGACCGCTACGTCGCGGCGCTCGAGCCCGCGCTCGCCGGGTACCTGAGCGAGGAGAAGCGGTACGTGACGATCGCGGTCGGCTGCACGGGCGGCAAGCACCGGTCGGTCGCGATCAGCGAGGCCGTCGCCGCGCGGCTCAGGGAGGCCGGCCACCGGGTCACCGTCGCGGCGCGCGACCTGGGCAAGGAGTGAGCGCCGCGCGCGCGACGGGTCGTCCCGCGGCGGGTGCGCCGGTCGGGGTCGGCGGCATCGGTCCGCTGCCCGGCGAGTACCAGCACGAGGCGGGAGGTGGGCCTGCGGTCGTCGCGTTCGGGGGCGGTCACGGCGTCTCGGCGACCCTCTCGGCGCTGCGGCTCGTGACCGACCGGATCACGGCCGTGGTCACGGTCGCCGACGACGGCGGGTCGTCGGGGCGGCTGCGCGACGAGCTCGCCGTGCTGCCGCCGGGTGACCTGCGGATGGCCCTCGCGGCGCTGTGCGACGACTCCGACTGGGGGCGCACGTGGCGTGACGTGCTGCAGCACCGCTTCGAGACGAGCGGCCCGCTCGACCAGCACGCGCTCGGCAACCTCCTCATCGTCACGCTCTGGGAGCTCCTGGGCGACCCGGTCGCGGGGCTCGACTGGGTGGGCCGGCTGCTCGGTGCGCGCGGTCGGGTGCTGCCGATGACGGAGGTGCCCCTGCTCATCGAGGCCGACGTCCGGCGCCCCGACGGGAGTGTCGTCACCGTGCGCGGCCAGAGCGCCGTAGCACGCACGACGAACCCGATCACGCACGTGCGGCTCGTGCCCGAGGCACCGCCTGCGTGCGTGCACGCGGTCGAGGCGATCGACGCGGCCGACTGGGTCGTCCTGGGGCCCGGCTCCTGGTACACGTCGGTCCTGCCGCACCTGCTCGTGCCCGACCTGCGCGCCGCGCTGCACCGGGCGAGCGGGCGCATCGTCGTCGTGCTCAACCTCTCGCCGGAGGAGGACGGGGAGACCGCCGGGATGCGGGCCGAGGACTACCTCGACGTGCTGCACGCGTACGCACCCGAGCTCAGGCTGCACGCGGTGGTCGCCGACCCGCGCGCGGTCGAGGACGTGTCCCGCCTCACCGAGCGCTGCGCGGCCCAGGGCGCCCAGGTCCTGCTCCGACAGGTCGGACGGTCCGACGGCACCGCGCGCCACGACCCCCTGCGGCTCGCCGCGGCGCTGCGGGACGCGGTCGAGGACGTGCTCGGCGACGTGGACGTACGTCCGGGTCACCGGGATCGGTGAGTCGAACCGGTCACCGAGGGGTCGTGTGAATGGCAGGATGACGCCCATGGCGTTGACGGCACAGGTGAAGGACGAGCTCGCCCGACTCCAGGTGGACAAGACCTCGTGCCGCAAGGCCGAGGTGGCCGCGACGCTCCGGTTCGCCGGCGGGCTGCACATCATCTCGGGCCGGATCGTCGTGGAGGCCGAGCTGGACACCGCGATCGCGGCGCGTCGGCTGCGCCAGGCGGTCGCCGAGGTCTACGGGCACGAGAGCGAGATCATCGTCGTGTCGGGCGGTGGGCTGCGCCGCGGGAGCCACTACGTCGTCCGGGTCGTCAAGGACGGCGAGTCGCTCGCGCGGCAGACCGGGCTGCTGGACAACCGAGGCCGCCCGGTGCGCGGGCTGCCGCCGCAGGTCGTCGCCGGCGGCATCGCCGAGGCCGAGGCGGCGTGGCGCGGCGCGTTCCTCGCGCACGGGTCGCTGACCGAGCCCGGCAGGTCGTCGTCCCTCGAGGTCACGTGCCCCGGTCCCGAGGCCGCGCTCGCGCTCGTCGGCTCGGCGCGACGCATGGGCGTCCCGGCGAAGGCACGCGAGGTTCGCGGGGTCGACCGTGTCGTCATCCGCGACGGTGACGCGATCGGCGCCATGCTCACGCGGATGGGTGCGCACGAGGCGATGCTCGTGTGGGAGGAGCGGCGGGTCCGGCGCGAGGTGCGGGGGACCGCGAACCGGCTCGCGAACTTCGACGACGCGAACCTGCGCCGCTCGGCACGCGCCGCGGTCGCCGCGGGAGCGCGCGTGGAGCGCGCGTTCGAGATCCTGGCCGACGAGCTGCCCGAGCACCTGCGGGAGGCGGGCGAGCTGCGGCTCGCGCACAAGGACGCGTCGCTCGAGGAGCTCGGCAAGCTGGCCGACCCGCCGCTGACGAAGGACGCGGTCGCGGGTCGCATCCGACGACTGCTGGCGACCGCGGACAAGCGCGCCGCCGAGCTCGGGATCCCCGACACCGAGTCCGGTCTGTCGCCGGAGCTGCTCGACCTCTGACGGGTCCGGGGCGGCATCCCACCACGTGGACGCACCTCGCGTCTGGGACCTTCGCAACGGGCTGTGTATGCAAAGGGGTATAGGCTCGGGGCATCCGAACGCCACACGAGCGTCATGCGCTGGGAACGATCCGGTCTGCTCCTCAGGACTCTGAGGGTCGGGTCCTGGACCGAGCCGGACGATCGCGGGCGTGAGGCACGCACATCGGCGTGCGAGATCCCACCACCACATTGTGCGCCGGCCCCGTCGGCGCTGCCGAGGAGGGCACGTGACCATCAAGGTCGGCATCAACGGCTTCGGCCGCATCGGTCGGAACTTCTACCGGGCCATCGTCGCGTCCGGCGCGGACATCGAGATCGTGGGGGTCAACGACCTCACGGACAACAAGACGCTCGCGCACCTGCTCAAGTACGACACGGTGCTCGGCCGCTTCCCGCTGAGCGTGGACTTCGACGACGAGAACATCATCGTCGACGGCAAGAAGATCCGTGCGCTCGAGGAGCGCGACCCGGCGAACCTCCCGTGGGCCGAGCTGGGCGCGGACATCGTCATCGAGTCGACGGGCTTCTTCACCGACGCGACCAAGGCCAAGGCCCACATCGAGGCCGGTGCGAAGAAGGTCATCATCTCGGCGCCCGCCAAGAACGAGGACGGCACGTTCGTCGTCGGCGTGAACCACGAGCAGTACGACGCCGCGACGCAGCACATCATCTCCAACGCGTCGTGCACGACGAACTGCCTCGCGCCCCTCGCGAAGGCGCTCAACGACGCGATCGGCATCGAGCGTGGCCTCATGACCACGATCCACGCCTACACGGGCGACCAGAACCTGCAGGACGGCCCGCACCGCGACCTGCGCCGTGCGCGCGCCGCCGCGCAGAACATCGTCCCGACGTCGACGGGTGCGGCCAAGGCCGTCGCCCTCGTGCTCCCGGAGCTCAAGGGCAAGCTCGACGGCTTCGCCCTGCGCGTCCCGACGATCACCGGCTCGGCGACCGACCTGACGTTCACCGCGTCGCGCGAGGTCACGGTCGAGGAGGTCAACGCCGCGGTCAAGGCCGCTGCCGAGGGCCCCCTCAAGGGTGTGCTGTCGTACGTCGAGGACGAGATCGTCTCGAGCGACATCGTCACCGACCCGCACCAGAGCATCTTCGACTCGAAGCTCACCAAGGTGATCGGCGACCAGGTCAAGGTCGTGTCCTGGTACGACAACGAGTGGGGCTACTCGAACAGCCTCGTCGCGCTCACGACGTACGTGGGCGAGCGTCTCTGACGACCTGCACCACCCCAGCACATGCGTCCGCGTGCGCCCCGGCCACGGCCCGGCGCACGCGGACGCTGTCGTGTCCGGCCCGTGACGCGATGTCCGGTCCGGGAAGAACCCCCTGGTAGGAGACCATGAAGACCATCGAGGACCTCGGCGACCTGCGCGGCAAGCGCGTGCTCGTCCGCTCCGACTTCAACGTGCCGCTCGACGGCACGACCATCACCGACGACGGCCGCATCCGCGCCGCGCTGCCGACGCTGCAGGCGCTGGTGGCCGCGGGCGCGCGGGTCGTCGTCACCGCACACCTCGGGCGTCCGAAGGGGGAGGGCTTCGAGGAGAAGTACTCGCTCGCGCCGGTCGCCGCACGTCTGAGCGAGCTGCTGGGCCGGCCCGTCGCGCTCGCGAAGGACCTCGTGGGCGAGTCCGCCCGCGAGACCGTGGCGGCCCTCGCCGACGGCGACGTCGCGCTCCTCGAGAACGTGCGCTTCGACGCGCGCGAGACGAGCAAGGACGAGGCGCAGCGTGCGGCGCTCGCCGCGGAGCTCGCGAGCCTCGCGGACGCGTACGTGTCGGACGGGTTCGGCGTCGTGCACCGCAAGCAGGCGTCGGTCTACGACGTCGCCCTCGTGCTGCCGCACGCGGTGGGCTCGCTCGTGCTGAACGAGGTCGAGTCGCTCAAGAAGGCGACCGAGAACCCCGAGCGGCCGTACGTCGTCGTCCTCGGCGGCTCGAAGGTGTCCGACAAGCTCGGGGTCATCTCGAACCTGCTGACCAAGGCGGACCGGCTCGTGATCGGCGGCGGCATGCTGTTCACGTTCCTGGCGGCCAAGGGCTTCTCGGTCGGCGCGTCGCTGCTCGAGGCCGACCAGGTGGACACCGTCAAGGGTTACCTCGCGCAGGCGGAGAAGGACGGCGTCGAGATCGTCCTGCCCGTCGACATCCGCGTGGGCGACGAGTTCAAGGCGGACACGCCGGTCGCCGTCGTGGCGGCGGACGCGATCCCCGACGGGAAGATCGGCCTCGACATCGGCCCCGAGTCGGAGGCGCTGTTCGCGTCGAAGATCACCGACGCCAAGACGGTCGTCTGGAACGGCCCGGCGGGCGTGTTCGAGTTCGAGGCGTTCGCGGGCGGCACGAAGGCCGTCGCGCAGGCGCTCATCGACGCGGGCGCCGACGGCGGGTTCACGATCGTCGGCGGCGGCGACTCGGCCGCCGCGGTCCGCACGCTCGGTTTCGACGAGGCGAAGTTCGGCCACATCTCGACGGGTGGCGGCGCGAGCCTCGAGTTCCTGGAGGGCAAGACCCTCCCCGGCATCGCTGTCCTGGAGGACTGATGACCCGCACCCCGCTCATGGCCGGCAACTGGAAGATGAACCTGGACCACCACGAGGCGGTCCACACGCTCCAGAAGCTCGCCTGGACGCTCAAGGACGGCAAGCACGACTACGCCACGGTCGAGGTCGCGGTGATCCCGCCGTTCACCGACCTGCGCAGCGTGCAGACGCTCGTCGACGCGGACAAGCTCGAGATCGTGTACGGCGCGCAGGACGTGTCCGCCCACACGTCGGGCGCGTACACGGGCGAGATCGCACCCGCGTTCCTCACCAAGCTCGGCGTGACGTACGCGGTCGTCGGGCACTCGGAGCGGCGCGAGTACCACGCGGAGTCCGACGAGCTCGTCAACGCCAAGGTCAAGAACGCGCTCGGCGCGGGCCTCAAGCCGATCCTCTGCATCGGCGAGAAGCTCGAGGTCCGGCGTGCGGGCGAGCACGTCGCGGTGACCCTCGGCCAGCTCGACGGCGGGCTCGCGGGCCTCACGGCCGAGCAGGTCCGCGAGGTCGTCGTGGCCTACGAGCCCGTGTGGGCCATCGGCACGGGCGAGACGGCGACGCCGGAGGACGCGCAGGAGCTCTGCGGCGCGATCCGCGTGCGGATCGCGGAGCTGTACGACCAGGCGACGGCGGACACCGTGCGCGTGCTGTACGGCGGTTCCGTGAAGTCGTCGAACGTGGCCTCGATCATGGCGAAGCCCGACGTCGACGGCGCGCTCGTCGGCGGTGCGAGCCTCGACCCCGAGGAGTTCGCCAAGATCGTGCGCTACCAGTCGCACGCGGTCGGTCTCTGACCTGATCCGCGTCGGTCGACGACCGAGACCCGCACCGACGCCCCCTGCGGCCGTCCCAGGACGGTCCGCGCGGGGCGTCGGTGTGGCTCTGGCGACGTTTCGTCGCCTACCCTGTACCCCGGCCCACGCGTCGTCGCGCGGGCGTACCGGCTCACCAGTGAGGAACGACACCGACGTGACCGCCCTGAAGATCTCGATGCAGGCGCTGCTGGTCCTGACCAGCCTGCTCCTCGTGCCGCTCGTTCTCCTGCACAAGGGCAAGGGCGGTGGCCTGTCCGACATGTTCGGCGGCGGCATCACGTCCGGCGCGAGCAGCTCCGGGGTCGCCGAGCGCAACCTCAACCGCATCACGGTGGGCGTCGCACTGGCCTGGACGGCGGTCATCGTCGTGCTCGGCCTGATCGAGAAGTACGAAGGCTGAGGCGGCACCATGGCCAGCGGTAACGCGATCCGGGGCTCGCGCGTCGGCGCCGGCCCGATGGGGGAGGCGGAGCGCGGTGACGCCGCCCCGCGCATCTGGATCTCCTACTGGTGCGCGAACGGCCACGAGACGCGCCCGAGCTTCGCCGAGGAGGCCGCCGAGGAGGCCCCCACGACGTGGGACTGCCCGCGCTGCGGCTTCCCGGCCGGGCAGGACGAGGCCAACCCGCCGTCGCCGGTGCGCAACGAGCCGTACAAGACGCACCTGGCCTACGTGAAGGAGCGGCGGTCCGACGAGGACGGCGCCGCGATCCTCGACGAGGCCCTCGCCGCGCTGCGCGCCCGCCGCGGCCGCTGAGGACGGACGCCGCGGGCGCGTCGTCAGCCCGTCAGTCGCGCACGCGCAGGAGCGCGAACCCGTCGTAGCCCTTGCTGCCGACGGTCTGCAGCACGGTCGCGTCGTACCGCTCGTGCTCCGTCAGCAGCTCGACCATCCGGCGGACGCCCTGCACCCGCTCGTCGGGGTGCTCGGGGTCGACGACGGCCCCGTCGCGCACGACGTTGTCGACGACGACGGCGGTCCCCGGCCGGGACAGCGCGAGCACGAGCTCGAGGTAGCGTGCGAGCTGCTGCTTGTCGGCGTCGACGAACACGAGATCGAACGGCTCGGTGCCGCGCGTCTGGAGCTCCTCGAGCGAGGAGGCCGCCGGCCCGACGACGATGTCGACGCGTGCGCCGACCCCCGCCGCGTCGAGCGACGCGCGTGCGACGTCGGCGTGATGCGGTTCGAGCTCGAGCGTCACGAGGTGACCGTCGGCGGGCAGCGCACGCGCGAGCCACAGCGTGCTGTAGCCGCCGAGCGTGCCGATCTCGAGCACCCGGCGCGCACCCGTGAGCGAGGCGAGCAGGTGCAGCAGCTTGCCCTGGTGCGGCGTGACGGCGATGTCCGGCAGGCCCGCCGCGGCAGCACGCTCGCGCGTCGCGACGAGCGCGTCGTCCTCGGGGACGAGCGCGGTGAAGTACTCGTCCACCCGCGTCCAGAGGTCGAGGTCCGACGGCGCGTGCTCGGTCACCATGGTGTGCATCCTCGATGCTCAGCCCTGGTCGGGGCGGGGCAGGTGCTCGGAGGCGGCCGCGTCGATCAGCCAGCGCGTGGCCGCGGTCCCGAGCGCACCGGCCGCCGGGGTCGTCGTCACGGGAGCGGACGACAGCGCGGACGCGACCGCGGACGCCTTCTCGGCACCGGCGGCGACGATCCAGACCTCGCGCGCGGCACGGATCGCATCGAACGTGAGCGACACGCGCAGCGGGGGCGGCTTGGGGGAGCCGTGCACCCCGACGGTTGCGACACCGGAGACGTCGAGAGCGGGGTGCTCGGGGAACAGCGAGGCGACGTGGCCGTCGGGACCCATGCCGAGGAGCAGCACGTCGAGCTCGGGGACCTGACGACCCTCTCGGGCGTACCGGGCCAGCTCGGCCGCGTACGCCTCCGCGGCGACCTCGGGCGTGGGCACGGCGGCGCTCGGCGCCGGGACCGCGTGGACGTTGCCGTCCGGGAGCGCCGGTCCGAGCGCGTCGAGCAGAGCCGCCCGCGCCTGCGTCTCGTTGCGGTCGGGGTCGCCGTCGGGAAGGAACCGCTCGTCGCCCCACCACAGGTGCACCTGGGACCAGTCGACGGCGTCCCGCACGGGTGAGTCGGCCACGGCGGCGAGCGTCGCGATGCCCACCGTGCCGCCCGTGAGCACGACGTGCAGGGGTGCGCGATGCGCCTGGGCGTCGACGAGCGTCACGAGCAGCCGAGCGGCCGTGGTGTGGGCGAGCGCCTCGGCGTCCGGGTGGACGACGATCGTGCGACGCGCCTGCCGCTCGACCTCGCTGGGTGTCGACGGTCGACCGCCGGCGTCCGGCCCGCTCATGCGGCGGGGATCTTCGCGAGGCCCTTGGTCAGCACCTCGCCGTAGACCTCGTCGGGGTCGAGGCGGCGCAGCTCCTCGGCGAGGCACTCCCGCAGGTGGCGGATGGGGAGCGCGATGCGGTGCTCCGGCTGGTCCGGCTGCCGCAGCGCAGCCGTCTTGCCGTCGGGCCGGTCGAGCACGATGTCACCCGACGCGCGCTCGAGACGGACCTGCGTGATCGCCGGTGCGTCGTCGATCCGCTCGACGTCGACCGGGCACCGCAGCGCGTGGCTGAGCCACGCCGCGACCATGTCGAGCGAGCTGTGCGTGCTCTGTCCCGCCACGACCGCGCGACGCACCGGCTCGTACGGCGGCTGCTCGAGCGTGGCCGCGACCAGCCCGCGCCACAGCGTCGATCGCGTCCACGCCAGGTCGGTGTCGCCCTCGCGGTACGACTCGGCCAGGCGCCGCAGCCAGCCGCCCGGGTCCGACGAGCGGACCGAGTCCGTGATGCGCCGCTGCGCCATGCGGCCCAGCGGGTGCTCGGACGGGACCGCGGGCGGCTCGTAGGGCCACCACGCGACGATCGGCGCGTCCGGCAGGAGCAGCGGCATGACGAGCGTGTCGAGGTGCTCGGTGACCTCACCCGTGGGGCGCAGGATGATGACCTCGCTCGCCCCCGCGTCGCCGCCGAGGCGGATCTGGGCGTCGAGCCCCTTGCCGCTCGCGTCCGCCACGGGCTGCGACGTGATGAGGATGACGCGGCACGGGTGCTCGCGGCTCGCGTCGTTCGCGGCCGCGATCGCGTGCTCGGGGTCGTGGTCGCCCGTGTCGACGACGAGCGTCAGCACGCGACCGAGCGCCACCGCACCGCCCTCGTCGCGCTCGGTGAGCAGCCGCTTCGCGACCTCGCGCGTCGTCGTGCCCGGCATGTCGATGATCACGGCAGCCTCCACGCGCGCCCGTCGCGCGCCATCATGTCGTCGGCAGAGGCCGGGCCCCAGGTCCCGGCGCGGTACTCGTCCGGCTTCCCGTGCCTGCCCCAGTAGCTGATGATCGGGTCGAGGATCTTCCAGGAGAGCTCGACCTCGGTGTTCTGCGGGAACAGCGGGGGGTCGCCCAGGAGGACGTCGAGGATGAGCCGCTCGTACGCCTCGGGCGACGCCTCGGTGAACGCGTGGCCGTACCCGAAGTCCATCGTGACGTCGCGGACCTCCATCTGCGTGCCCGGGACCTTGGCGCCGAACCGCAGCGTGACGCCCTCGTCGGGCTGCACGCGGATCACGAGCGCGTTCTTGCCGAGCTCCTCGGTCGCGGTCGACTCGAACGGCAGGTGCGGCGCCTTCTTGAAGACGACCGCGATCTCCGTGACCCGCTTGCCGAGCCGCTTGCCCGTGCGCAGGTAGAACGGGACGCCCGCCCAGCGGCGCGTGTCGATGTCGACCCGGATCGCCGCGAACGTCTCGGTCGTGGAGTGCGGGTTGAAGCCCTCCTCCTCGAGGAAGCCGACGACCTCCTCGCCGCCCTGCCAGCCCGACGTGTACTGACCGCGCGCCGTGTGCCGACCGATGTCGCGCGGGACGCGCACGGCCGAGAGCACCTTCTCCTTCTCGGCGCGCAGCGCGGCGGCGTCGAACGAGACCGGCTCCTCCATCGCGGTGAGCGCGAGCAGCTGCAGCAGGTGGTTCTGGATGACGTCGCGCGCCGCGCCGATGCCGTCGTAGTACCCCGCGCGACCGCCGATGCCGATGTCCTCGGCCATCGTGATCTGGACGTGGTCGACGTAGTTGGCGTTCCAGATCGGCTCGAACAGCTGGTTCGCGAAGCGCAGCGCGAGGAGGTTCTGGACGGTCTCCTTGCCCAGGTAGTGGTCGATCCGGAAGATGTCGTCCGGCCGGAACACCGAGGAGACGATCTCCTGGAGCTCCTGCGCGCTCGCGAGGTCGTGCCCGAACGGCTTCTCGATCACCACGCGCCGCCAGCGGCCCTCTGCGGGGCGCGAGAGGCCCGAGCGCGAGAGCTGCTCGCACACGACGGGGAACGACGACGGCGGGACGGACAGGTAGAACGCGTGGTTGCCGCCCGTGCCGCGCGACACGTCGAGCTCCTCGACGGTCTCGCGCAGGCGGTCGAAGGCGTCGTCGTCGTCGAACGTCCCCTGCACGAAGCGGATGCCCTCGGAGAGCTGGCGCCACGTCGCCTCGCGGAACGGCGTGCGCGCGTGCTCCTTGACCGAGTCGTGCACGATCTGGGCGAAGTCCTGCGTCGCCCAGTCGCGCCGCGCGAAGCCGGTCAGCGCGAAGCCGGGGGGCAGGAGCCCGCGGTTCGTGAGGTCGTACACCGCGGGCATGAGCTTCTTGCGGGCGAGGTCCCCGGTCACCCCGAAGATGACGAGACCGCACGGGCCCGCGATGCGGGGGAGCCGGCGGTCGCGCGGGTCGCGCAGCGGGTTGGTGCCCGGCCCGACCTTCGCGAGGCTCACTGGGCGTCCGCCTGGCGCTCGGACGCGGCGCGCAGTCCCTCGTTCACCTTCGCGAGGAGCTGCTCCCAGCTCGCCTCGAACTTCTCGACCCCCTCGACCTCGAGCTGCTGCGCGACGTCGTCGACGTCGATGCCGAGCGCGACGAGCCGGTCGAGCAGCGCCGCGGCCTGCGCCTGCGTGCCCGTCACGGCGTCGTGCGCGTCCCCGCCGTGGTCGGCGACCGCGTCGAGCGTCTTCTCGGGCATGGTGTTGACGACGCCCGCGACGACGAGCTGGTCGACGTACAGCGTGTCGGGGTAGGCGGGGTCCTTGACGCCGGTCGACGCCCACAGCGGTCGCTGCACGTGCGCACCGGCTGCCGCGAGGGCCTGCCAGCGGTCGGCGGCGACGACGTCCTGGTAGACCCCGTACGCGAGCCGGGCGTTCGCGATCGCGGCCTTGCCGCGCAGCTCCGCGGCCTCGGGAGTACCGAGCGCGTCGAGACGGGGATCGATCGCCGTGTCCACGCGCGAGACGAAGAACGACGCCACCGAGGCGATCGGGGCGAGGTCGTGACCGTTCTCGCGCGCCTGCTCGAGGCCCGCCTGGAACGCGTCGAGGACGGCCGCGTACCGCTCGAGGGAGAAGATCAGGGTCACGTTGACGCTGATGCCCGCGGCGAGCGTCGCGGTGATCGCGGGGAGGCCCTCGACGGTCGCGGGGATCTTGATGAACACGTTGGGCCGGTCGACCGCCGCCCAGAGCGCGCGGGCCGAGGCGACGGTGGCCTCCGTGTCCCGAGCGAGGCGCGGGTCGACCTCGATCGAGACGCGACCGTCCTGCCCGTCGGTGCGGTCGTAGACGGGGCGCAGCACGTCGGCCGCGGCCCGCACGTCGTCGGTCGTGATCGCGAAGACGGCCTGGTCGACGTCCGCGCCCTGGGCGGCGAGCGCCCGCAGCTGCTCGTCGTACGCGTCGCCGTGGCTGATGGCCGCGGCGAAGATCGTCGGGTTCGTCGTCACGCCCACCACGCCGCGCTCGACGAGCTCGGCGAGGTTGCCGGACCGCAGCCGCTCGCGCGAGAGGTCGTCGAGCCAGACGGCGACTCCCGCGTCGGTCAGCCGCGCGAGGGGTCCGCTCGGTGCCATGGTCGTTCCTTCCCTCAGGCTGCGCGCACGCACGACGTGCCACGCGGCGTCATCGTCATCCTGACCCGCGCGGGGACGGGGTGCCCGCTGGAGCGGCACCCCGTCCCCGCCGCCGGATCAGCCCTGCTGGTCGCCCGTGCCGGTCGCCGTCGGCGTGGCACCGGCCGCGGACGGCGCGGCGCCGCCGCGGGCCGCAGCGAGCGAGTCGTGCGCCGCGGCGACGACGGCCTCGGCCGTGATGCCGAACTCGCGGTACAGCGTCTCGTAGTCCGCCGAGGCACCGAAGTGCTCGAGCGAGACGGTCCGGCCCGCGTCGCCGACGATCTTGTGCCACGACAGCGCGATGCCCGCCTCGACCGAGACGCGCGCCCGCACCGACGACGGGAGCACCGACTCGCGGTACGCCTCGTCCTGGGCCGCGAACCACTCGAGCGACGGCGCGGAGACGACGCGCGTCGGGACCCCCGCTGCCTCGAGCGTCTCGCGCGCGGCGACGGCGAGCTGCACCTCGGAGCCCGTGCCGATGAGGATCACCTCGGGTGCGCCGTTGCTCGCCTCGACGAGCACGTAGGCACCCTTCGCGACGCCCTCGGCGCCCGCGAAGCCCTGCTCGCCGCGCGGGAACGTCGGGACGTTCTGCCGCGTGAGGATGAGCCCGACCGGGCCGTCGCGGTGCTCGAGGACCGCCTTCCACGCCTGGGCCGTCTCGTTGGCGTCCGCGGGTCGGACGACGGACAGCCCGGGGATCGCGCGCAGCGCGGTGAGGTGCTCGACGGGCTGGTGCGTCGGACCGTCCTCGCCCAGGCCGATCGAGTCGTGCGTCCACACGTAGACCGTCGGGACGCCCATGAGCGACGCGAGCCGGACCGAGCCGCGCATGTAGTCCGCGAACTGCAGGAACGTGCCGCCGTAGGCGCGCGTCAGGCCGTGCAGCGTGATGCCCGACAGGATCGCGCCCATTCCGTGCTCGCGGATCCCGAAGTGCAGCGTGCGCCCGGCCTCGTCACCCGCGAACTCGTGCGTCGAGCGGTGGGCCGGGAGGAAGGACGGCTGGCCCTTCATCGTGGTGTTGTTGGAGCCCGCCAGGTCGGCCGAGCCACCCCACAGCTCCGGCAGTGCGTCGGCGATCGCCGACAGCACCTCGCCCGACGCCGCACGCGTCGCGACAGCCTTGCCGGCGGGGAACGCCGGCAGCGACTGCTCCCAGCCCGCGGGCAGCTCGTGCGCGACGAGCCGGTCGAGCAGCGACTTCTTGTCGGGGTTGGCCGACGCCCACGCGTCGAACGACTCCTGCCACGTCGCGCGCACCGCAGCGGCGCGGTCGGCGAGCGAGCGCGTGTGGGCGAGGACGTCGTCCGCGACCTCGAACGTGCGGTCGGGGTCGAAGCCCAGCAGCTCCTTGAGCCCGCGGATGGACTCCGCGCCGAGCTTCGAGCCGTGCGACGAGTGGTCGTCGGTCTTGCCCGGCGTCGGCCACGCGATGAGGGTGCGGATGCCGATGAACGACGGCTTGTCCGTGACGGCCTTCGCGGCCTCGATCGCGGCGAGCAGCGCGTCGACGTCCTCGCGGTACTCGCCACCCGCGGTCCAGTCGACGAACTGGACGTGCCAGCCGTACGACTCGTAGCGCGCGAGCACGTCCTCGGTGAAGGCGATCTGCGTGTCGCCCTCGATCGAGATGTGGTTGTCGTCCCACAGGACGATGAGGTTGCCGAGCTCCTGCGTGCCCGCGATCGACGAGGCCTCGCTCGTCACACCCTCCTGCAGGTCGCCGTCGGAGGCGATGACGTACGTGTAGTGGTCGAAGGGGCTCGTGCCCGGCGCGGCCTCGGGGTCCAGGAGGGCGCGCTCGCGGCGCTGCGCCATGGCGAAGCCGACGGCCGACGCGAGGCCCTGGCCGAGGGGGCCCGTCGTGATCTCGACGCCCGCGGTGTGCTTGTACTCGGGGTGACCCGGGGTCTTCGAGCCCCACGTGCGCAGCGCCTGCAGGTCCTCGAGCTCGAGGCCGAAGCCGCCCAGGTAGAGCTGGATGTACTGCGTGAGGCACGAGTGGCCTGCCGACAGCACGAACCTGTCGCGGCCGAGCCAGTGGGTGTCCGTCGGGTCGTGCCGGAGCACGTTCTGGTACAGCAGGTACGCCACGGGGGCGAGGCTGATCGCCGTCCCGGGGTGGCCGTTGCCGACCTTCTCGACAGCGTCCGCAGCCAGGACGCGGACCGTGTCCACGGCCTTCACGTCCAGGTCGGTCCAGCCGACCGTCTGCGCCAGGGGAGCCTTCGCGTTCACCGATCCTCATTCCCACCCGTGCACCGGGTGACGTGTGTGCCGACGTGCGTCGACGGGCTGTCGACCGCGCCACCGGGCGGCGCGGGGTCGCGACGTCTGGTCGAGCGAGCGGTCGTACGTGGTTCGTACGGGGTGCGGGCGTCGTCCGTGGCTGGCCCGCGCGCTCGTCGTCCCTGCCCGGCAGGGCCGGACCGGTGGGACGCACGCGGACGGACGCCGGTCCGCCGTTCGAGCCTATAGCGCACCACGGACCCGGCAGGAGGGGTGACCAGTCTCCGACCACTCGGGCGCGGTCGCACGCCGGGCCGCGGCGGGCCGGCACGGAGCGACCGAACTCACACCCGACGCCCCGCCGGCGGGAGGGGCTTTCGTCCTGCCCCGGGGCGTACCATGGCGGCGCGACGTCAGCCCCTGTCGACGGACCGTCGACCGACTTCTCGAGAACGGAACCCGCCCGCGTGCGCCTCACGAGCCCTTCGTCCGTCGACGGCCCGTCGGCCGACGCCGCGCTCACGGGAGCGCAGCCGGGCGAGGGCGGTGCCGACGACGCGACGGGCCGGGAGCGGGCGGCGGTCGGGCGCCCGGCCGGCACGGGAGCCCGGGCTGCGCGGCGGTACCGCGAGGTCGCGGGTCGCTACCTCGTCCTGACGAAGCCGCGCGTGATCGAGCTGCTGCTCGTCACGACGATCCCGACGATGATCCTCGCGCAGGACGGCTGGCCCTCGGCCTGGCTCGTGCTCGCCACGCTCGTCGGCGGCGCCGCTGCCGCGGGCTCGGCGAACACGCTCAATTGCTACATCGACCGGGACATCGACCAGGTCATGAACCGCACGCGGCGGCGTCCGACCGCGACGGGGGAGATCAGCCCGCGGGCGGCCCTCACGTTCGGTCTCGTGCTGGGCGTCGTGAGCCTGGTGTGGCTGTGGCTCCTGGTCAACCCCGCGTCGTCGCTCCTGGCGGGCGGCGCGATCCTCATCTATGTCGTCGGCTACACGATGATCCTCAAGCGGCGCACGCCGCAGAACATCGTGTGGGGCGGCGCCGCCGGCTGCATGCCGGTCCTCATCGGCTGGTCCGCGGTCACCGGGACGGTGGGCTGGCCCGCCGTCCTGCTGTTCGGCGTCGTGTTCTTCTGGACGCCGCCGCACTACTGGCCGCTGTCGATGAAGTTCCGCAACGACTACGCGGCGGCGGGCGTGCCGATGCTGCCGGTGGTCGCGAAGGACGCGCGGGTCGCGCGCGAGATGATCGGCTACACGCTCGCGATGATCGCGTGCTCGTTGCTGCTCGTCCCGGCTGCCGGGATGACGTGGGCGTACGCGGTCGCCGCGACCGCGCTCGGGGTGTGGTTCCTGGTGCTGTGCGTCCGGCTGCTGCGCCGGGCCGAGGACCCGGCGCGCGGCAAGCTGCGTGCGATGAGCGTCTTCCACGCGTCGATCACGTACCTGTCGCTGCTGTCGCTCGCGGTCACGGTCGACGTCTTCCTGCCGTTCTGACGGCGGCGGTCGTGCCCGACGACGCCGCGCGAACACCCCCGTCACCGCTGACGGCGGCGCTCGAGGAGTACCTCGCGCACCTCACCGTGGAGCGCGGCCTGTCCCGCAACACGCTCGCCGCCTACCGTCGCGACCTGGAGCGGTACGTCGCACACCTGGTGGCGCGGCACCGCCGGACGCCGCAGGACGTGACCGAGCAGGACGTGGAGGACTACCTCCAGGTCGTCCGCACCGGGAGCGACGGGCGCAGCGCGCTGTCGGCGTCGTCGGCGAAGCGTGCGGTGGTCGCGGTGCGCGGGTGGCACCGGTTCTGGGTCCTGGACGGGGTCACGACGAGCGACGCGGCGCGGGCGGTCCGGCCGCCGAGCCAGCCCCGGCACCTGCCCAAGGCGATCGCGGTCGACGAGGTCGCCCGGCTGCTCGACGCCGCGGGTCTCGGCGACGGCCCCGTCCCGCTGCGCGACCGCGCCCTGCTCGAGCTCTTGTACGGCACGGGCGCACGCATCTCGGAGGCCGTCGGCCTCGACGTCGACGACGTGGACCCGACGCCCGGGCGGGCGGCCGTGCGGCTGTTCGGCAAGGGCAGCAAGGAGCGCGTCGTCCCGCTCGGCTCGTTCGCGCTCGAGGCGCTCGAGGCGTACCTCGTGCGCGGTCGTCCGGCGCTCGCCGCCGCGGGGCGGGGGAACGCCGCGGTGTTCCTCAACACGCGCGGCGACCGGCTCTCGCGGCAGAGCGGGTGGGCCGTGCTGCGGACCGCGGCCGGCCGCGCGGGGCTCGCGGACGGCTCGACCGCACACCTGTCGCCGCACACGCTGCGGCACTCGTTCGCGACCCACCTCCTGCAGGGCGGTGCCGACGTCCGCGTCGTGCAGGAGCTGCTCGGCCACGCCTCGGTCACGACCACGCAGGTCTACACGCTCGTCACGCCCGACACGCTGCGCGAGGTGTATCTCGAGAGCCATCCCCGCGCGCGCGAGCATGCGTGAGGGGTCTGCTCCGGTAGGTTGTGCCCCGTGGTGACCAGCGAGACGACCCAGGACCAGGTGGACGCCGTCGGACGTCCGCTCCCGTCGTTCCCGGAGCCCGCCCCCCTCGCGTCGCACGGACCGGCGCGCGTCATCGCGATGTGCAACCAGAAGGGCGGCGTCGGCAAGACGACGACGACCATCAACCTGGCGGCCGCGCTCGCGGAGTACGGGCGCAAGGTGCTCATCGTGGACTTCGACCCGCAGGGTGCGGCGTCCGTCGGTCTCGGCATCAGCCCGCACGAGCTCGACCGCACGGTCTACAACCTGCTCATGGAGCGGGACGCGCACGTCGCGGACGTCGTGCGCCAGACCGAGACGCCGGGTCTCGACCTGCTCCCGGCGAACATCGACCTGTCGGCGGCCGAGGTGCAGCTCGTGGGCGAGGTCGCGCGCGAGTCGGTCCTGGCGCGTGCGCTGCGCCCCGCGCTGGACGACTACGACGTCGTGCTCATCGACTGCCAGCCGTCGCTCGGGCTCCTCACCGTCAACGCGCTCACCGCCGCGCACGGCGTGCTCATCCCGCTCGAGTGCGAGTTCTTCGCGCTGCGCGGCGTGGCGCTGCTCGTCGAGACCATCGAGAAGGTGCGCGACCGGCTCAACCCGCGCCTCGAGGTGGACGGCATCCTCGCCACGATGTACGACTCCCGCACGTTGCACGCCCGCGAGGTCGTCGCACGCGTGCACGAGGCGTTCGGCGACACGCTGCTGCAGACGGTCATCGGCCGCACCGTGAAGTTCCCGGACGCGACGGTCGCGGCCGAGCCGATCACGACGTACGCCCCGACGCACGCGGGTGCGGCGGCCTACCGCCAGCTCGCACGCGAGCTCGTCGCGCGTGGCGACGCCGCCTGACGTCGCGCCCGAGGCGAGCGCGGCCCCGGCCGGGACCGCGGGGTTCGAGGTCCACCTCGAGAACTTCAGCGGGCCGTTCGACCTGCTGCTGGGCCTGATCGCCAAGCACAAGCTCGACATCACCGAGGTCGCGCTCGCGCGGGTCACCGACGAGTTCATCGCCTACATCCGGGCGGCGGAGGCCGCGTGGGACCTCAACCGTGCGTCGGAGTTCCTCGTGGTCGCGGCGACGCTGCTCGATCTCAAGGCTGCGCGTCTGCTGCCCGCGGGCGACGTGGAATCCGACGAGGACCTCGAGCTGCTCGAGGCGCGCGACCTGCTGTTCGCCCGGCTGCTGCAGTACCGCGCGTACAAGGAGGTCGCGGCACACCTGGCGCACCGCTGGGCGACCGAGGGCCGTCGCCACCCGCGTACGGTCGCGCTCGAGCCGCACCTCGCGGCGCTCCTGCCCGAGCTCGTGTGGCAGGTCGGCCCCGAGCAGCTCGCCGCGCTCGCGGCGAAGGCGCTCGCACCGCGCACGCCCCCTCCGGGGGTGGACATCAGCCACCTGCACGCGCCGCCCGTCTCGGTGCGCGAGCAGGCCGCGGTGCTCGTCGACCGGCTGCGGCACCACGGCACGGCGTCGTTCCGGGCGCTGGTGGCCGACGCGGACGGCACGATCGTCGTGGTCGCGCGGTTCCTGGCGCTGCTCGAGCTGTTCCGCGAGGGAGCGGTCGGGTTCGACCAGGTCACGCCGCTCGGTGAGCTCACGGTCCGCTGGACCGGGTCGGCCGAGGGTGACGTGGCCGTGTCCGACGACTTCGACCAGCTGGACACCACGGCGGGCGAGACGCCCGCGGACGAGCTCGCGGCGGCGCGGTCCGCGCGCGGGCTGCCGGACCCGCCCGAGGAGGACGCATGAGCGAGCGCGAACCGCACGAGACCGCAGGGCCGGACGTGACCGTCGACGGCGCGGGGCCGCACGACGAGCGGCCGGCCGCCTCGCAGCCAGAGGAGCTCGCGTTCGACGTCGACGAGCTGCCCGGCGGTGCTCTCGCCGCGCTGGAGGCCGTGCTCATGGTCACCGACGAGCCGATCCCTGCGGTCCGCCTCGCGAGCGTGCTCGCGCTGCCCACGGCGCGGGTCGAGGAGCTCCTCGCGGACCTCGCCGCGGACTACCGCGGCGAGCGCGGCGGCCGACCCCGCGGGTACGAGCTGCGCAGCGCCGGCGAGGGGTGGCGCGTCTACTCGGCACCGGCGTACGCGGACGTCGTCGGGCGGTTCGTGCTGGACGGTCAGAGCGCACGCCTGACGCAGGCGGCGCTCGAGACGCTCGCCGTCGTGGCGTACCGTCAGCCGGTCACGCGCGGGCAGGTCTCGGCCGTGCGAGGCGTCAACGTCGACGGGGTCATGCGCACCCTGACGGCGCGCGGGCTCGTCGTCGAGGTCGGCACCGAACCGTCCAGCGGTGCGCTGCTGTACGGGACCACGGGATACTTCCTGGAGCGGATGGGCCTGTCCTCGTTGGACGAGCTGCCCCCGCTCGCGCCCTACCTGCCGGAGATCGACGCCCTCGAGGGCCTCGACGACACCGGCATCACGATCGGAGGACCAGCATGAGCCCCCAGCCTCGCCGCGGTGACGGCGGCCGCACCGGACGCACCGGCAACGCTCGTCCGGGCTCGGGCTCGGGCGGCGCGTCGGGCGGCAAGAAGCCGCACCGCGGGCAGGCCGGCCGCACAGGTGCGCCGCAGCGCGGCACAGCGCGACCCACCGCGAACCGGACCTCCGGCGCTCGTCGGACCGCTGCCCCCGCGGCGCCCACGATCGACGTGCACGACCCCGACGGCGTCCGGCTGCAGAAGCTGCTCGCGGCGGCGGGGCTCGGCTCGCGCCGCGCGTGCGAGGACCTCATCGCGAGCGGTCGCGTCGAGGTCGACGGCCAGGTCGTGATCGAGCTCGGGGTGCGGGTCGACCCGAAGAAGGCGGTCGTCGCGGTCGACGGGCTGCGTGTCCAGCTCGACGCGACGCACGTGACGATCGCGCTCAACAAGCCCAAGGGCGTCGTGTCGACGATGCACGACGAGCAGGGGCGCCCGTCGGTCGCGCAGTTCGTGCAGGACCGCACCGAGCGCCTGTTCCACGTGGGCCGGCTCGACGCCGACACCGAGGGCCTGCTGCTGCTCACGAGCGACGGCGAGCTCGCGAACCACCTGTCCCACCCGTCGCACGGCGTGCCCAAGACGTACCTCGCGGAGGTGCAGGGCCGGGTGACTCCCGCGACCGCGGCGCGGCTGCAGCGCGGCATCGAGCTCGACGACGGCCCGGCGAAGGCCGACAAGGTCACGATCGTCCAGGCGCTGTCGCACCTGTCGCTCGTCGAGGTCGTGCTGCACGAGGGGCGCAACCGCATCGTGCGCCGCATGCTCGAGGAGGTCGGCCACCCCGTGACGAAGCTCGTCCGGACGCGGATCGGCCCGATCCGGCTCGGGGACCTCAAGCAGGGCCGCACGCGAGTCCTGTCCCAGGTCGAGATCGGGTCGTTGATGTCGCAGGCGGGCATGTGACGGCCGCGACCAGCGGTCCGGTCCTCGTCGTCGGTGCCGGGCTCATCGGGGCCTCGGTCGGGCTGCGCCTGCGGGCCGAGGGCGTCGACGTGCGGCTGCAGGACCCGTCCCGGACGGCCGTCGCGCTCGCCCGTGACGTGGGTGCGGGTCGTCCGGCGGCCCCCGACGACGACGAGCCCGCCCTCGTCGTCGTCGCGGCCCCGCCGGACGTCACCGCGGCCGTCGTCCAGGCCCAGCTCGAGGCGTACCCGCACGCGGTCGTGACCGATGTCGCGTCAGTCAAGGGTCACGTGCTCGCCGAGCTGCGCGCGGCGGGCGTGCCGCTCGACCGGTACGTGGGGTCGCACCCGATGGCCGGGCGGGAGCGCTCGGGCCCCTCGGCCGCGGTGCCCGACCTGTTCCTCGGGCGCCCGTGGGTCATCGCCGAGGCCGCCGAGTCGTCGGACGCGGCGGTGCTCGCGGTGCGCTCGCTCGCGGTCGACCTCGGCGCCGTGCCCGTCACGATGGGCGCCGACGCGCACGACGCTGCGGTCGCCGCCGTGTCGCACGTGCCGCAGGTTGTCTCGTCGCTCGTCGCGGCACGCCTCGTCGGCGTCGACGAGGCCGCGCTCGGGCTCGCCGGCCAGGGACTGCGGGACGTCACCCGCATCGCGGCGTCCGACCCCGAGCTGTGGACGTCGATCCTCGCGGCCAACGCGGCGGCGGTACGGCCGGTGCTCGAAGGGCTGCGTGCCGACCTCGACGGGGTCATCGCTGCGCTCGCTGCCGCAGACGACGCGACGGGTCCCGAGACGGTCGGGGCCGGTGTGCTCGTGACGATCGCCCGCGCGATCGCGGCGGGCAACGAGGGCGTGGCGCGCATCCCGGGCAAGCACGGCGGTGCCCACCGCGCGTACGAGGAGGTCACGGTCCTCGTGCCCGACTCGCCCGGCGAGCTCGCGCGTCTGCTGTCCGAGGTCGGCGAGTCCGGTGTCAACCTCGAGGACCTGCGTCTCGAGCACGCGGCCGGCCGTCAGGTCGGCATGGCGGTCATCTCGGTGCTGCCGGGCAGCGCCACGAAGCTCGAGTGGGAGCTGTCGGAACGCGGATGGAGGCTGGTGGTGTGAGCACGCTCGTCGTCGCGATCGACGGGCCCTCGGGCTCGGGGAAGTCGAGCGTGTCGCGCGAGGTCGCGCGACGCCTGGGGCTGGCGTACCTGGACACGGGCGCGATGTACCGCGCCGCGACCTGGTGGTGCGTGCACGAGGACGTGCCGCTGGCCGACCGGGCGGCGGTCGCGCAGGCCGTCCGGGACCTGCCGCTCGACCAGGGCGTCGACCCGGACGCGCCGCACGTGGTCGTCGGGGGGACGGACGTCGGCGACGCGATCCGACAGACCGCGATCTCCGCGGCGGTGTCGGCGGTCGCGACCAACCTCGAGGTGCGCGACGAGCTGCGTCGTCGGCAGCGTGACGCGATCGCGGCCGAGCGCACGGGATCGTCGTACTCGGGCGGACGCGGGATCGTCGCGGAGGGACGGGACATCACGACCGTCGTCGCGCCCGACGCCGACGTGCGGATCCTGCTGACGGCCTCGCAGGAGGCGCGGCTCGCTCGCCGTGCGCGCGACGTGCACGGCTCCGACGATGCCGCAGCCGTTGCGGCGACGCACGACCAGGTGGTGCGCCGTGACGCTGACGACTCGACCGTCGCGGCGTTCCAAGTCGCGGCCGACGGGGTCGTGACGGTGGACTCCTCCGACCTGGACTTCGAGCAGACGGTGCAGGCGGTCCTCGCGGTCGTCGCGCAGGCGGGCCGTGCGTGAGCGCGCTGTGACCTCGTCGCGTCGTGCGCTGCCGTCGGCCTGGGGGCCGCGCTGGTCGCGGTGGGTCGGCTGGTTCCTCGCGCGCGTCGTGTGGGACACGCGCGTCGTCGGACGCGAGCACGTGCCCGACGACGGGCCCGTGCTGCTCGCCGCCAACCACACGAGCGTCATCGACGGTCCGCTGCTGCTCGGCGTCGCGCCGCGCGCCGCGCACATCCTCGTCAAGGAGGAGATGTTCGCGGGTCCCGTCGGCTGGGTGCTGCGTGCGGCCGGCCAGATCCCGGTCGACCGGAACGGGGGTCGGCGCGCGCTCACGACGGCGCTCGGCGTCCTGCGGCGCGGGGGAGTGGTCGGCGTGTTCCCGGAGGGTTCGCGCGGGCGGGGTGACGCCGCGGACGCACGAGCGGGCATCACGTGGCTCGCGCTCAACGGGCAGGCCCCCGTGGTGCCCGTCGCGGTGCTCGGCACACGGCGCACGGGTGAGGGCGTCAACCACCTGCCGCGACCTCGCCGCACGGTCGTCGTCGCGTTCGGGGCGCCCGTCACGCTCGAGCGGCCCGCGGGGGTGCCCGGCCGACAGGCGACGGCGGACGCGAACGCACGCCTGCGCGACGTGCTCGCGCAGCACATCGCGACGAGCGTGGCGCGGTCCGGGATCGCGCTGCCGAGCGACGCCCCGCTGAGCGCGTCGGCGGACTGACCCCGTCCGCGACCGCGCACGTGCGCGGCCCGTGAGACCAGGCCCACGTGCGACGACGTCGCCGTGATGACGTCGTCGGGGGCTTCGTCGGGGAGAATGGGCCGCATGAGTGAGCCTGAGGTCGAGTTCGTCCTGCCCGACGAGGCCGGGGACGCCGAGCGCGAGCGCGCGCTGCGGGCCGGCCTCGCCGAGTACGAGCTCGAGGACGACGA
>Ga0206103_100147_pt1 | contig 52261 bp, 36 predicted proteins | sample 1B5Ametagenome_FD_148638 | JGI IMG/M metagenome (GOLD analysis project Ga0206103, IMG submission 148638) | Enriched microbial communities from leaf-cutter ant dump, University of Wisconsin, Madison, United States - 1B5A | ecosystem: Environmental > Terrestrial > Nest > Insects nest > Nest dump... | reverse complement strand
ACAATCGCTATCCCGGCCACCCCGCGACGACTTCGCTGGATGTTGTCCTTAGCAACACGTTCTTTTTTCCCGGGCTGGAATCGGATTTCGAGCGGCACCAGCGGATTCTGGCGCTGACGCCCCGGGTTGCCTTTGGTGGTTCCCGGCTCGGAACGGCGTTTCCGGATGCCACAGCCGTCGCGCTGGACGAGGACCGTCTCTATGCCTCGGTGGATGAATACCTTTACGCAACGGATCGCTCGCTTAACCAGAGCAGCGAGGGGGAGGGCACCGTCGATGGCATTACCCCCGAGCGGCTGGATACGGCCCGTTTCTTCCTGACCACCCACAACCCCTCCCCGGACACCACGCTTTTTAACACCCCGCGCGTTACCATCTGGCCAATGCCGCTGGATGAAGACGCCCGGACCCCCTTTGAAAAAGTCATGGCTCTCTGCTCGCGGGTGGACGGCCGGGAGTATCTGTTTACCCGGGGAGCGTTTGCCGACGGGGCGGCGAATCTTCACCTGACCGGTTCGGTCACCGGTGGCTTTGCCTGGTTCGAAGGGGCGAACACCATACCCGCCCTCAGCCAGACCAGGGACTTCAATGCGGCCAACAAGGGGATCTACGATTATCTTTACGGCCTGATGCAAAAACCCATTCCCGGCTATGGGGCTTCGCTCAAAAGCAAGTTTGATGCGGATACGGGAGAGATTCTCACCCTCATCTACGATTACATCCGCAGTACCAATCTCTATGATCTGAGCGCTCCAAACGCCCGGCCGTTTACCGCCCGCCCCTTTACTTTCAACGAGTGCAGGAGGCTCGGGTTGACCGGCAACCGTCCTTATACCGCCTCTTTGCGGTTTGCCGATCTGCCCCCGCCCGCGGCGGAAGCCGAAACGGACGCGGACGGATATGTCACCAGCGCTTTTGTCGGCCAGGTGGTGCCGATCCGCATTGATGCTCCCGACGGACCGACACGGGGCGCGGGACGCTTTCCCGTCATTACCGGAGCCACGCTGGTCATCATCGCCACCGACCCCGAGGATCTCTCCCAGAAGTATGAAGACCCCGATGCCGGGACGTTGGTCCGGCGGCCTCACGTTCCCGTCCAGCATACCTTCGCCAGCTTTGCCGATGCGGCTGCCGCGGACCTGCCGGAAATTTCCCCGGAGGAATATACCGCACCGGCCTACAAGGCGGCTGCAATCCAGGCCGGGCTGCTCTTTCAGGTTGCGACGCCCAGCGCCGGTCCGCTGGAGCACGCCTTTACCTATGAAGTGGAAGTGACCGGCCTGGATCAGGCAACGCTGAACGGGCAGCCCGCCGGATTCGCCGACTTGGCTTCCAACCGGGTTTTCTCCTCCTCCGCATTTACGCGGTATCGCAATCGGATCTGGGGGCGGGGCACGCCCAACTGGGTCGATTCCTTCTTCGCCCCCGTCCTGCGTGATTCGGCCGGAATGCTCTACGACCTGCAAGGGAGTGGCCACAAGCAGGATCTTACCCCCTCAAGCGGCGAAAACACGGGAGCCTATCCCTTTGTGGGAGGCGTTGTTCCGCTGGATGGAGCCGATCACGTCCGCTTCAACGGAGTGGTTCTCTCGGTGAGCCTGAAGGTGGACGGGCAGACGGTGCAGACCTATGAGATCGAGCTTCCGGACTTTGACGCCCCGGCTCCCCGCTGGTCGCCACTCGGGTTTAAGGCGGAGGGCAAGGAGGACGTGTATTATTGCGATTCCTGGAAGGATCGCCTCTACTCCGCCTACCTGAACCCGGGATACTATGGCTATATTTCCAGCCTGGATAACAATGTCCGGTTACCCGCTCTCGTTCTTCCCTATAATCTGGATACCGTCCGCGGAGTGGAACTGGTTCACGGGGATACCCGCCTGATCGCCGGTCGGGCCTCCTCCACATCGCCCGACGTTCCGAAGTCTTTGTATCGTCCCTGTGACGGGTATGATCAGGTCAATCGCTACCACGCCCACAATCTCTGGCGTCACCCGAAGGCGCAATTCGGGCGGCTGGTGGCTTCCCCCGATCCCTCCGGCGATGTTCTGCCCAATCTGGCCCTGCCCAGCCGGCTTGTCGCGGCGACGCGCTCCGACGGTCATCCCGGCGACTGGGATGCGGGGGTGCCATACTACGATGTTTACAATGACGGGGCGATGGATATCGGCCCCTACATCAACAAGACTGATGACGCGGCGGCTTATTGGCTGGGCAACCATGGCAGGCCGGCGCTTCCCTACTACGGAACCAACAGCTTTCGCGTGACAACCTCCAACGCCTTCAGCCCCAGCCGGATTCTTCCTTCGGCGGGGATGTTCGGTTCGCTTCCCGTCGGCGTCAAACGGGGGCTTCCCTGGCAAACGCTTCTCTTCCGCCCCGGCTTTACCACCCATGCCGATCCGCTCCACCCCGGCGCGGACGGGTTGCCCGATCATCTCATCCTGGACCTCTTTACGCTTCCCGTCGTGGAGCCTTATCCCATCAGTGAACCGTTTGCCTCCAGCGGGCGGGTGAACCTGAATACGCAGATCATCCCCTTTACCTATCTCAAACGGGATACGGCGTTGCGCGGGGTGCTTCATGCGGTACGCATTTTTGCCAATGCGTCCTCCAACGCTTATCTGAATGTTTATGATCCGGGTGGAAGCAGCGCTTCCAATGCCACCACCAGGCGTGCCAGCTATCGCTATCCCATCAACCGGGATGCCACAATGAAGCTGATCCACCAACGGCTTGAGGAGAACCGCCCCTTTCTTTCCCCGTCGGAAATCTGCGGGATGTTTCTCGTTCCCCTGCCGGAAAACCGCGCGGCGGCGAGCGCCATCGGCTCCACCGGGGTCAACCTTCCCCCGGCGGTTACCGCGTTTCAAACAGCGCTTTCCCCGGACGCCACCGCGCAGGAGGTGGAAGCGTATGTCAAGTCCTTCTGGAACACGGCCGGCAATGCCACGCCGGATAACCTGCGCGAACGCCCCTACGCCACCATTCTTCCGCGGGTCACCACCCGGTCCAATACGTTCACGGTTTACTGCCGTATCCAGCGGTTGCGCAAAGGGACGGCGGCTGATGCCGACCGGTTTGACTCCTCCGGCGGGGACAAGGTACTGGCGGAATACCGGGGTTCCGTTTCGCTGGAACGGTTTCTGGACCCGAACCACGCCACGTTTGACCCTGATCTGAGCGACGCCGCGCTGGGCCCCTACCGGTTTCGTGTCACCAACCAGAAGCAATTCCCATGAGGCGGCAACCCGTTCTTTCCAAAGCCTGCCGTGGAAGCCTCCGATCGGTTGGCGCGTTTTCGCTGGTGGAAATCTCGATTGCCCTGATGATCCTGACCTTCGGGGTGGTGGCCCTGCTGGGGTTGATGCCGGTGGGGCTGGGGAGTTTCAGCGATGCGCGGGACCGGACCGTCCGGGCGGAAATCCTCAAAAGCGTTTCGTCGGATCTCTCCTCCATGCGGTATCAGGAACTCGATAGCTGGATTGCCCGGGGTGGCGAAACCGGCTTTCTTTTTGATGATGAAGGAACGCGTCTTGCCTCCACGGATACCGGTCGGGCCATTTATGCCGCGCGGGTCCGGGGGCCGGTGCAAAACAGTCGGCTTCCCGGGGTGGACGGGAGCCTGATTGCACTCCCCGGGTGTCGCACCCTTCTGGTGGAAATCCGCCGCATCCATGAAGGCTCCGCCTTTCTTTACCCGTTTGTGATGGCTGACCGGGGACTCTGAAATGCCGCTCCCTCCTTCTTTTCCACCCCACTTCACCCGATCGGGTTCCACCCGGTACGGGGGTGGTTCGGCGTTTTCACTCCTGGAACTGCTGGTTTCCTTCTCCCTGTTGATCCTTCTTTCGGTGATCCTGCTGCAAATGACCGATTCCACGGCCCGGGTTACCAGCCGGGTCCGCGGTTCCATTGATACCTTTCAGGGAGCCCGCGCCGCGTTTGAGACCATTACACGCCGCCTTTCGCAGGCAACGCTTCATACCATCAATGAATACGACGACCCGCTCGCGCCCACCCGTTACCGGCGATTTTCACAGCTTCATTTCATTTCCGCGCGGGCGGAAACCCTGCTGGAACCCGGCTGGCTGGGCGGCGTTTTTGCGGGGCACGCCGTGTTTTTCCAGTTTCCGGGCGGCTACAACCCAAACCAGGGCACCGACGCCCTGCCCGATCTCCTCAACGCCTGTGGCTACTTGATCGCTTTCTGCCCGGAGGAGACTCCGGAACTCGGTCTGCTGCCCTCCATTCCCGGCTGGAGCGCCCCGCATTTCCCTCCCCGGTTTCGCCTGATCGAAGCCCTCGAACCCTCCGCCGATCTGAGCGTGTATCAGAGCGGTGAGAGCCCGCAATGGATCGAAGACCTTTGCGCGAATGAGCGGACGCGCCTTTCCGTGCTCGCTGACGATGTGATTCTGCTCGCGTTCCTGCCCCGCCTTCCCCTGGCGGATGATGTTTCCGGCGTCGCGCTGGCCCCTGCCTTTCGCTACGATTCCCGGGCGGATACCAGGGTCGAATGCGTTACCGCCTCGGGTGAAACCATTCACGCTTCTTCGTTACATCAGCTGCCGCCCATGGTGGAAGTCGTGATGGTGGCGCTTGCCCCGGAATCCGCCCGGAGGCTGGCGGATCAATTCGGAGAGGCTCCCCCGGATCTCGGCACTCTTTCCGGTGATCCGGCGCAACCATTCTCCGACCCCGCCCTTTTTGAAGAGCAGCTTTCCGGGCTGACCCGGACCCTTTCCCAGCGAAAGCTCGTGTTTCGCCTTTTCCGAACAACCGTCGTCCTCAAGGGAGCCAAATGGAGTCAGGATCAATGAGGTGGCATCGTTCCAGAAAAGCATCTTCCGGCATGACTTTGCTTGAACTCCTGCTGGTCATTACGCTGATCATCGTGCTTCTTTCCCTGACCGTCCCGGCATTTGAATCCGTCGGGCGATCGTGGCGGATGGCTCATGCGGCCCAGGAAATGGCGGATTTTCTCGAAATGGCGCGTCAGGTGGCGCTCAGCGGCAACCAGCCGGTGGAAGTCCGCCTTTTCCGCACACAACGCCCGGGCGACGAATCCAAGGTATACTGCGCCTATGCCTTGCGCCAGTTCAGCCATGGCGATTCCGGGAGCGAAACCGCCATTGCCTATCTGCCGCCGGGGCTTGTGATTTCGGATAACCCCGGTCTTTCCCCCATGCTGGAGGGGCCATCCCCTCCCGAGGCCGATCCCCGCCTTCCCGGGGAATACCGCGTCATCCGGTTCGAGAGGGATGGAAGCGCGGCTCTGGCCAACGCTCAATCGTGGCTGACCATTCTCTCTGTGCCTGAAAAAACGGAACCCCTTTCCGGGGACTATCGGGTCCTCAAGGTGATCCCCGCAACCGGTCGCGTGCGCCTTTTTCAACCCTGATGCCGCTGTTTCCTTTCCCAGTGCAACGCTGTAACCTGCCGGCAGCCGACACGCGGCGCCGGGTGCCCTGCGCCCCCGGAGAACCGGCGACTGGCGCGGAGCGCACGCTTTTCTGTCCGCTTCTCCAAAAATCGATTCTTTTATGATCCCACAATCCTCTATTCTCAGAAACCTCAAACTTTCCGAAAGCTCGGCGGCGCCGGATCATGTGCAGATCGCGCGGCAGATCGAACAATGGATCCGGGTGGGCCAGCTCCGGGAGGGAGAACGCCTGCCTCCCACCAATATTCTCGCGAAGCAATGGCGGATTCACAACGGCCAGATTCAACGTTCAATGGAAATTCTGACCAAAAAGGGACTTCTCCAGCGTTTTCCCCGACGGGGAACGTTTGTGACCAGCAAATCCATCCGGCCATCCATCGGCATCCTGGTGGGGCCGAACCTGCTTGCCGAAGAGACCCATTTCTACCGGGTGCTCTCTGAAGCCCTGAAAGAACAGGTCACAGCGCACCGCTACAACGCGCGGCTCTACGGCAGCATGAGCTACCAGAAGAGCCTGGATCGGAAGCGTTCGCTGGAAGACCTTGCCTACGATCTTGAACATCAGCGTTTCATCGGCTTCGTGATCATCGGTCGCGGTGTGATCAGCGGCTCGATCAAGCCGATCTTTGAGCATCCGACCGTTCTTTTCGGAACCCCGAGCCCAAAGACCGCCGTCGATGTGGCCTACGATGCCTATGACTTCGCTTTTCAATCGGTCCGATGGCTTCTGGACCGGGGAGCGCGGAAGGTTACCTTCATCGACAACGGCGTGGACGAGGATACCTCCTACCAGTTGCGTCGCAAAGGGCACTGCGACGCTTTCACGGAGAAAAACCTGAAGGTTCCCAAAGACTCTTCATTGATCAATCTCCGCACCGCCTTTCCGCCGACGGAAGACGCCCGGCCCAAGGGAGACCGCTTTGCCTTCGGGGTTACCCAGAATGTGATCGCCCGCTGGAACGAGCAGGGATACTGGCCGGACGGGATTGTCATCAACGATGATATCAACGCGCGCGGAGTGATCGTCGCCATTCGCAATGCCCTTACCCCTAGGCGGAAACCGCCGCTCATTGTCGTTCTGACCACCGAAGGGGTCGATCACTTTTATGCCCTCCCCGCCGCGCGCTACCAGGTGGATGCCAACCGGCTGGCCGACGCCCTGATCCAGCGCCTGATCGCCCGGGCGATCGGTGAACCCGAACCGGCTGATGTGCAGATGGTTCCGGGTACGATCGTCGATAGCTACCAATAGAACCCTCTCCCCCCTGACCGGCTCCGGGGTCGGCAGTCCGATTGCGGCTGTCGGCTTTCCGGAAATCGCTACCCATGAAGAACCCTGTGTTACCTCGCCTTATCCGGATCGTCCTTCCCCTTGTGATCGCGTGCTGCTCTCCGATGCTGAAGGCAAAACTGGTTTTGCAAGACTATCTCAACCGCCATTGGCAGAACGAATATGTCCAGTTCAGGCTGTCCGATGAGGAATTCGCCGCGGCCCGCCGGGGCGAGGGGCTGGCGGGTAGCGATGGCCGGGCCATTCCCTACCAGTTGATCGAAGCGCCGGGCTCCCCTCCCGAAATCGGCTTTGTGACCGATCTGGAACCGTTTGAAACCCGGGAATACACCTTTACCGGCACGCGGGAGGCTTCCGCGAGCGATCTGAGTGTGGAAGAAGACGCCGCCCGGATCCGGATCATCAATGGCAAGACGGCGATTTCAATCCGGAAGAACCCCCGGCCAGGCGAAGGTCCGCTGGAAGGGGTCCGGCTGGGCAGTGGCCAATGGGTGGGCGATTCCGTGACCACGAATGGAGGCGCGATGGCGTATTATAAGGCCACGCTTGTTTCCAGTGGGCCGGTTTATGCGGAGGTGGTTTGTGAGGGGCAAACGGATGAGGGGGCGGCATGGGAACTGGTGGTGCGCCTTCGGAGCGGCGAGACGGTCGCCTTCGTCAGCGAAAAAACCGATGGCACCCCGCCGTGGGAATGGGTCTTTGAGAAACCGGCGCCGACCCACCTCCTTTACCGCATGAATACAGGGCTGGAAACCATTCCCGTCGCCCCTCATGAGAAACCGCTTTTTCACCTCCTGCCCTGGACCCCGTGGTGGCAGAAAGCCGCGGCCAAATGGTTTTGTGCTGATTTCGGGGAAGCGAGCGATGTCTTGCTCGTTGCGGCCAGGGATGGGGAACGCTGGGTGATGCCCGGGGATGCGGCGGCCGAACGCGGTAACGCCAGCCTTTGGAAGGCCGCCATCGTGGTTGCCTCGGACTCACCGGAGCGTGTCGTCCTCTCCTTTCCCAAACACCTGGGCGAACGGCACTGGATGGTGGGGCCGCTTGATCGGCAGGAAAGCTTTTCGCTCCTCGGGAAAAAGCCTCTGGAGCCCTCGCTGCCGCATCGGAAGGTGATTCAATACGAATTTCCGCTCAACCGGATCAAAGACTACATTCTCGAGTGGCCGGAACAGGAGGAGCACCCGAGGATGCTCGTGACCCCCGGGGGGATTGACCGCCTGAAAAAACATTTTCAGGCCGATCCCAAAAAAATCGCACGCTGGGTTCAACGGAAGAAAAAGGCGGCCCAGCCCGGAGAAAGCCAGTTTTTCAACTTTCTGGTGAGCGGCGATCCGGCGCTGGAGGCCAACCTGATTGAATCGCTGGTCGGTGAAATGCAGTCGATGACCGATCAATATTTCAGGCAACCCCTTAAAAGCTATGCGCTCGGTGTCGGGCCCCATTTCAATCGCAGCCCGCTTACGGCGCCGGTGTTTGCGGATTTGTTGCTTTCCAGCCCTTCGATGTCGCCGGAGATCAGGCGCCGTATCCGGGCGCAGGCGGCTTTTGTGGGCTATACCGTCAGCCGCGCCGACTACTGGGATCCCGAGAGAGGCTTCCGGGCCAATCCGAACATGTCAACCCTCGTTGCGGGTTATCAGGTGGCGGCGGGAGCCCTTCTTTCTTCCCATCCCCTGAGCCGGCAATGGATGGAAAAAGGACTCAAGGAACTGAAAACCCAGTTGGAGGAGTGGTCCGATGAAGGGGGCGGGTGGCTGGAATCCCCCCATTACGCGATGGTCTCCTATGATCTGCTCACGGGTTGCCTCCTGATGGCCAGAAACAGCGGTCACGATGAACTGGTTTTTCACCCCCGGATGAAAAAGGTCATGGAATGGTTCGCAAAGATTTCCACCCCGCCCGATTCCCGACTCTCCGGATGGCGGCATCTTCCTTTGATGGGCGATACGTATTTTGGCGAAAGCAGCGGCATGTTCGGCGTGGCCGCTTCCATCTGGAGCGAGCGGGACCCGGAATTTGCCTCGCAGATGCAGTGGATGTATCAGCAGCACGGGGAGCGCGATAAACCGTTGATCGGCGGTCCCCATGCGGGGACGGAGCGGATGTTCGGGATGCTGACCAACCCGGACATTGAGGCGCGGGCACCGGTTTATGGCAGCGAGCTTTTCCCTCAAACCTGTGTGCTCCTTCGCAGCAATGGCTACCCCTCTGACAGGGAAACCATGCTGACTCTCAAAGTGGGGCGGCATATGGAACATTATGGTCCGGAGTCGGGTCATTTCCTGCTTTGGGGCAAGGGGCGGGTGATCGCGGACGGGTGGGGTTATGTAAAACGGCCCGTCCGGCTCCTGAACGTGGTGGATACCCCCGCGGCCCGGGGCAAGGCGATGCGGGTGGAGGCGTTTTCCACCCAGGAACCGCTCGATTACGTCAGTGGAAAGCTCAACGGGTGGCGGCGGCAGATTGCCTTCATCAAGGACGCCGCGCCGGAGGGGGGTAACTACTTTTTGCTCTGCGATACATTGGATGAGGCGCTTACCGCCCAGCCTGTATGGCGGCTCTGGTTCACCGCCGAGGCGATCACGGCCACGGCCCCCTCCGTTCATGTGGCGGGATTTGAGGATGTGGATACGGACCTCCATTTTCTGCAACCCTCTCCCGTTGAGTTGAAAACCGAAGTCGGCGAGGTGGAAGCCTCTTTCGGAATCTGGCCGGATGGCAAGCACGGGCAGCGGACGCATTCCCAGACCGGCCTCTCTGCCACCGGGCAGGGCGCCCGGGTCTTTACCGTGGTGATCGCGCCCCGCCTGAAAACGGAGGCGGCCATTGAAGTCACCCCTCTCGCCGAAAACCGGGGAGCCCGGATCGAAACCCCGGCCGGGGTCGATTATGTGTTTCTAAGCGCCACGCCGTTTCACTATGAGGAAGGGGATGTTCTCTTTGAGGGCACTTGCGGTTCCATTCAACTGCGGGAGGGGCGTCGCAATCTTTCGCTGGGCGCAGCGGGCAAAATCGGCTGGAAAGGCGACATGCTTGAAAGTGACAAGGCGGCCACCCGGAACGGAAAGGAGTGATACAAGGGATCGCCTTTGCCCGGAAGCCTGCTCCCGGAAACGGTCCTTGACCTCTCCTCCCGACTGGTCCCTTGCCGGTACCGTGACATACGCCTGTAACACGCCCAGACGAAGGATATTCATAAGTCATTGAATTTCAGGGATTGTGGGCGCGAAATCGGAATTCCCCCTCTCCGCCTCCCGGCGAAAATGACCCGGTTTTTATTGCCTTTGCCATTCAAAGCATCATAGCGTGGCCCTCCCCGAATCCGGACATCACCTTGAGTTCCCGCCCTTCCAGCCCTCAAAAGGCACTCACTCCCGCTTCCGTCACCGCCGCGATCGCGGCGCTCTGCATCTCCGCTTTTCTCACTCAATGGGCGGAGGTGGTCCTCTTCACGGCTCCTTCGGCGGAGTTTGCCGTTTCGCTTCCGGCGGCCGCCACGCTGGCGTTGCTGATCGCCTCCGTCACGCTCGCGGGATTCGCCCGCCTGCGGCTGCTCAACCGGGTGGAACTGGTGAGCGTTTATTTCATCCTCGCCATCAGCGCCCCGTTGATGACGCAGGGGTTCTGGCAGCGGATTGTTTCCATCTCCACGACGCTCCCGCAGTCGCAGGAGTTTGAGAAATACGATTCCATCAGTTCCCGCCTCTGGCCCCACGGGCCGAATCTGCTCACCGATCTCGCCACCCTCTTCAGGGAAAAGGCGACCACGGAGGGGGATGTGCGGCTGGAGGGAGAGTGGCTCGTCTTTGCCAATACCACTCAATCGGCGGTTCCCGCCCGGGTCCGGTTCCCGATTCCCTTCGGCGCGGGGGGGCTGGCCCCCGGCGAGGGGGTGATGGGAAATTTTCTCCTGCGTCTCCATGATTTCGGGGCGATGAGCCGGTATTCCGCCGGGTTTCGCGATCCGGGGAGCGGGCGATACCTGCCGATCGTGGAGGGGCGCTCGGGCGGACGCCCGAACCCGGTGCTCCCCGAGGGGGTGACCCGCGTCGGCCAGTACGGCGTGCAGGTGCCCGCGTCGGATTCCAAAGAGCTTTGGCTGGAGATCACCCTTCACGGGCCGGGCCGGGCGGAGATTTCGGACATCCAGCTTTTCAGCGTCGCCGCGCTGGAGGCGCTTCAGAGCGGCCTGCAATCCGCCGATGCCGGGGAGATCGGCCGGGTGCCCGCGGCGGACCTTGGCCGGACGGTCACCACCTCCCCCGCCTGGAGCTTCGGCTGGCTGCTGGAGCGGATCGGCTTCGGCTTCATCCCGTGGAAGGACTGGATCGCGCCGATTGTCCTCTGGACGCTCCTGCTGGTGGCGTTGCTGACCGGGAGCTTCGGCCTGAACCTCCTTTTCCGCCATCGGTGGGTGGACGGCGAGCGGGTGCCGATGCCGATGACGCGCATCCCCCTCATGATGATGGGCGAACCGCTCCAGCCGGGCGAGGAGCCGATCCGCTTCTGGGGCAATCGTTTGATGTGGAGCGGGTTTGCCGTCGCCTTTGTCTGGGCCTGCCTGCGCGGGTGGCATTTTTACAACCCGGATATTCCCGATCTTTCCATTGAAATCCCGCTTCAGTCGTATTTCAGCGCGGGCTGGGGCACCACGTGGAAGATCACCTTCAGCGTGAGCCTCGTCGTTCTGGCGCTCTCGATCTTTGTCGATTCGTCGATCCTCCTGAGCGTCGTCGTCGGGTTCGTGCTTTACCGGCTGCTTTTCTTCGTCGGCATCACTTCGGGCTGGAACACCCAGCCGAAGTACCCCTACGCGGCCTATCAGCAGGTGGGCGGGTTCTTTGCCTATGCGCTGGTGCTCCTCTTCTTCGCGCGGCGGCAGCTTCTGGCCGCCCTGCGCACCCCGGGGGAAGGGGCGCGCCTCGGGCTGGCGATGGTGGCGCTCTCCTTTCTCGGCGCGGCGCTCTGGGGATGGCTCAACGCCATGGCGATCTGGCAGACCATGCTCTGGATGGCGTTCCTGCTGGTGATCGCGCTCGTCTCCACCCGGTTCCGCGTGGAGTGCGCCACGCCGATCGGCTACTTCACGCCGACCAACGTGAGCTACACCTTCTTCCTCATCGGCGGGTTCACCCTCTTTAGCAACGATTTCCTGCTCACGAGTTACACCCTGAGCTTTGTCCTGCTGGCGGCGGTCTTCTTCCTGGCTCCCGGCGCGCAGTTTGAATACATGGAGATGAGCCGGCGGATGAAGGTTCCCCTCCGGCAGATGCTCGGGGCTTCCGCCATCGGCGTCTTCGGCGGCATTTTGATCGGCGGGCTGGTTTTCCTGCTGGTGGCCTATCATTTCGGTGCGGTGGCGCTGGTGAACACCTGGTCCCTGAGCCCGAAGCTCTGGTACTACACGGAATTTAACGCGGAGATGGCCCGCGCGGCGGCTCAGGCCCAGGGCTCGGCCGGGAGCGGTGTGGACACGGCGGCCTCGTGGATCGCCGTCGGCTATGGCGCCGGAGGGACGATCCTGATCGCGGTGCTGCGGCAGGCGATGGCGTCGTTCTGGTTCCATCCCTTCGGCTTCATTGTCGGCACGACGCCGCTGGCGGCCAATATCTGGGGGAGCGTGTTCGTGGCCTGGGCGATCCGCATGGTGACCCTCAAGCTTGGCGGGGCGCGGATGCTCCGGCACGGGTTGCAGCCGGTCTTCGGCGGAGTCTTTCTGGGAGCCCTCGCGGCGTGGCTCCTCTTTATTCTCATCGGTTCATTCGTTCTGCGGAGCGGTTCCCCGCTCATTTACAGCCAGTTGCCATGATGGAAGATCGCCACTCCCGTTCCCCGCAGTCTGCGGCGATTTTCTTTTTCGCCGGTCTCACGCTGCTGGCCCTTCTGGTCTTCGGGGCTCTTTTCCGCCCGCTTCCCGCGCAGTTGCAGGGGAAACGTTCCGCCGCCTACGAGCCGGAGGCGATGCGGACCGCCGTGACGCCGGAGCGGCTGGAGCGTTATCAGGCGGAGGTGGCCGCCTTCGGCAACCGGTTTCCCGGCACGCCGGGCCATGACGAGGCCCGTCGCTATCTCAAGGCGTTTTATGAAGCGCGGGGATTCACGGTGGAGGAGCTTCCGGTGCCGACGGTGGTCCCCGTGGTGGAGCGGGCCACACTGAAGGTGGGCGAGGGGGTGGAGATCGCCGTTTCCCCGGTGCAGCCGAATCATTTCCAGCCGGACACGACCGGGGAGGAGGGGATCACCGGGCGGCTTCTCCTCTTTGATGATGCCACGATGGCGACGGAAAAATCGTTCGGGGATGTGATCGCCGTCGTGGACGCCTCCCGCCCGCCCGCAAAGCTCGGCCTCAACAGCCTGAACTACCTGCGGCTGGGGGTGCGGGCGCTGTTGATCTTCCGCAGCGGGGAGACGCCCGTGGACTGGGAGGCATGGACCCACCTCATCCATCACCAGCCGGTCAGCTTTCCCCGGGCGTTTGTGGAGGGCGACCTGCGGGCCTATCTCGGGAAGAGCGCGCGGCTCGATCTCCGCGTCCGCTACCGGCAGAAGGAAGTGGCCACGCTCATTGCCACCCGCAAGCCGGGCGATGCCGCGCAGGCGGGCGGGCGGGATGAGGCGGTCGTGCTCACCACGCACTACGATACGTTCTCCATCCTCCCGTGGTATCACGCCCCGGTGATGCAGACGGCGCAACTCGCCCAGCACCTCGCGCTGGTGGAGGGGATCGCCGCTTACAGCGGCTCGCGCGATCTGATCGTCATTGCCTCCGGGGCCCAGTTCAACGCCCTGGCGGGGGAAGCCGCCGCGTTGCAGTTCGTCGGCCCGGGGCTGGAGCGCCACGGTCTCGGTTCGCTCTGGGAGGAGGAACTGCGCAAGCAGACGACCCGGCTCGAAGCGCTGGCGGCGGCGGATACCGGCACCCTCAAGGCGGGGCCGTGGACCCGGGAGAGCGGCCACGTCCTCAACCAGGAGTTCAAATACGTCATGGAGGCGATCCTCTATGAGAAGACGCAGGCGCGGGTCCGGGCCAAGGCGGAGTTCGAGGCGTTGCCGCAGGCCGACCTCCAGAGCGACGCCTACCGGCGCTTCAGCGCGCTCAACCGGGAATGCGAGGCGATCCGCGGGATGCTGGGGGTTCCGATCGGCGACCTGCTCGCCAGCCGGGCCGGGGAGATCAAGGCGCTCGGGGTGTTCCCGCGATTGCAGGAGCGGCTTGCCGGGCTGAAAGCGTATCACGCGGCCCGCGTCACCCTGCTGGAGCGCGGGCTGGCGCTTCACCGGCTCACTTCCGGTTACCGGAATCTCTTCCAGTTTTCCTCCCTGCTCCTGCCCGGGCCGGATTCGGAAACGGAGGCGGCCACCTGGATCTACGGCACCAAGGACCAGAACTTCGAGAAGCAGGACAACCAGTATGGAGCCCTTTTCCGCGACGTCGATACGCAGGTCGCGATGGAGAGCGGGGCATTCACCTTTCATTCCGCTTCCAAGGAGTTTGAGAAACGTTTCTTTTACCTCCCGAACGCCTCCTCCATCTGGAGCCTTTTCAATTACCCGGCGTGCACGATCGTCCATACCGACCGGACGGACCTTTACCAGAACCTGACCAACCCGTTCCTGCCGATGCCCGACCACGGGTGGCGGAACGCGCGGCAGGGGATGGACCACGCCTCGCGTTACCTGCTGGCGCTCGTCCATGGCGCGGGCACGGCCCGCCCGCCCCGGCGGCTCACATCCGTGCTCTGGAACTTCGGGGGCCGGGTGCTCGTCTCCGGGGTGGGGCAGGCGGTGCTCCCGAGTTTTCCCCTCGCCAACGCCATTCTGGGCGGCAAACAGACTTCGCCCATCCATTATCAATCCTCCAAGGGGTATTATCCGCTGCATCTCACGCAGACGGACCCGTATGGCGAATATTACCTCCCCTACGCGCCGCTCCGGCTCATGGAACCGGGGAACCTGAACCTTCAGGCGTTCGACTACGACGAGGCCGGGCGCATCCGCGCCGCCAAGGATGAGGGGCTGGCCACGCAGAAGCTTTTCCGCTCCATGGATTTCCCCCACCACGCCAGCATGCGCAATATCACGCTGGTGGTCTTCCCCGCCTCCGGGGTGACGATCCCGAGCCAGATCAACCCGCAGACGCTCGCCCCGTATGCCTCCATCTCGTTCCTCCGCACCCAGGGGCTGACCACGCTGGCCCGTAGCAACGTTTTCCCGAGCCCGGAGATCACCACGGCGTTCATGGAACCCGACACCCGGTTCCTGCTCGCCTTCAACTCCGGTTCGCCGGAGAACGAACTCGTCCAGAGCGTCCGGGCGTTTGCCCTTGGCGCGCCGGACCCGAACCAGGCCCGCGACATCGGCGGGCGCGGCTACATCGCCGCGAAGAAAACGATCTTTCACGATGTCTACCCGCAGACGGCGCAGTCGATGGAACGGGTCAACACGAGCCGCGCCGATCTCCAGCGCGAGCGGCACATGCTCGACCCGATGACGCAGGAGTACCTGGAAACCAGCCAGCGTTTTCTCCGCCCCGAGCCGGAAGCCCCGTGGCTGCGCACCCTGCTCAATACCTGGGATTCCATCACCTATTCCATCATCATTCACCCGATCCTGCGCAGCAACATCTCGCAGGCGATCCTGAGCGTCATCTGGTATCTCGGCCTGCTGGTCCCCTTCGTCTTTTTCTTTGAAAAGCTCGTCTTCGGCTTTACCGACATCCGCCACCAGCTTGCCGCCCAGTCCGGCATCTTCCTGCTCTCCTTCGCGCTGCTCAAGTGGTTGCACCCGGCCTTTGGGATGATCCGCTCCTCGCTCATCATCCTGCTCGGGTTCGCCATTTTCCTGATCTGCGCGGCGATGACGGTCCTTTTCATTTCCAAGGCGTCCGAAAACCTCGAACTGCTGCGTCGCAAACAGAGCCGGGTGAAGGCGGCGGATGTCAACCCGCTCGGCATTCTGGCCACCTCCTTCCTGCTGGGGCTCAACAACATGCACCGGCGCAAGGTCCGCACCGGGCTCACCTGCGCCACGCTGGTCCTCATCACCTTTGCCATGATCGCCTTTACCTCGATCTACGAAGACTTCGAGGAACAGGAAACCGTCGTCGGCCCAGCGCCGTACCAGGGGTTGCTCATCCGGAAGGAGAAAAGCGCGGCGATCACTCCCGGGGAGGCGCAGGCGCTCGATACCAAATACGCGAGCCGTTACCCGGTGCTGCTGCGGCACGCGATCGTGGGCCGCAGCAACTGGCTGCGCGAGAGCCTGATCCCGAGCCTGGAGGTGGTGCATGCGCCGGAGCACGGGATGGCCCGCCGTGTGTCGGCCCGGACGGTCCTTTTCTTCGAGCCGGGCGACCCGATCGCGGGCGGGCTGCCGATCATCGCCGGGAAGTGGCTTCCCGAAAACACGGAAGGCCCGCCCCGGGTGCTGATTTCCGACCGGATGGCCCAGAGCCTCGGGATCGAACCCGCGCAGGTGGAAAACGGCGCGCCGCTGCAACTCAACGGGCGCGCGCTGATCGTCTGCGGCCTCTTCGATGCGGGGCGGCTTGATCACTTTACCGATCTCGATGGCCGTTCCATCCTTCCCTTTGACGTGGAGGGGCTCCAATCCTTTGAGATCACGACCGCCGGTTTTTATATCCTTGCCGATGAAAGCGACGCCCGCGTCCCGGCGGCGGATGCGATCATCGCCCCGGCCTCCCTTGCTTCCCGTGAGACCGGCGGCACGGAAACGCGCACCATGGCGGCGGTCGTCAATCTCGAAGGGGTCGCCTACCGGGAGGCGCGCTCCGTCATCCGGCAGTACGTGGAGCAGAGCGGGCTGCGGACGGTTTACGGGCTCGACGGGGCGGCGGCGATGGCCGTGCGCCGGCGTCACGCCTCCGTGGAAGGGCTCGTGGACCTGATCATCCCGCTCTTCATCGCCGCGATCACGGTGCTCAATACGATGAAAGGGTCCGTTTACGAACGGCGGGACGAGCTTTACGTCTACAACGCCGTCGGCATCGCCCCGCGCTATATTTTCGCGATGTTCTTTGCGGAATCGCTCGTTTACGCGATCGTCGGCTCCGTGCTCGGTTATTTCCTGAGCCAGGGCGTGGGAGCGGCGCTCACCGCGCTCGACCTCACGGGCGGCCTGAACATGACCTTCGCCTCGCTCAACAGCGTCTACGCTTCGCTGGCGGTGATGGGGGCGGTCTTTTTCTCCACCTGGTTCCCGGCGCGGACGGCGGTGGAGATCGCCGCCACCTCGGAGGACAGCGGCTGGAAGCTTCCGGAGGCCGAGGGAGGCTCGCTGGAGTTCGATCTCCCGTTCCTCTTCGACGCGCGGGAGCGGCTTGCCGTGCTCGCCTTCTTCCGCCACTTCCTGCTCAACCATACGGAGGGGGACGGGGGGATATTCCAGTCCTCCATGCCGCGCAGCCTGGTGGAAAGCGAGGGGGGCGCTCCGGATGGCGCGCCGGTGCCCGGGGTGGGCTGCGAAATCTGGCTCAAGCCCTTTGACCTTGGCGTCTCGCAGGAACTCCGTATCCTGACGCCGACCGACCCGCAGTCCGGCGAATACGTCGCCCGGCTGCAACTCGTCCATCGCAACGGAACGCGCGACGCCTGGAACCGGCTCAACCGCGGCTTCATCGCCACCCTGCGGCGGCAGTTCCTGCACTGGCGCGCCGTCAGCCCGCAACAGAAGGAGCTTCTCCTGGCGGAGACCCGCGCCTGGTTCGAGGAGGAGGCAATCTGACATTCCATGGCCACGAAATCGAACGAGCTCGAAGAATTCCGCAGCCTGCTTGAAACGCCGGCCGAGTTCAAAAACGGCTTTGGCTGGACGACCGTCATCGGCATCCTCTTCTGCGGGCTGGTGATGCTGCCCGGGTCGATCTACCTCGGCCTGATGACCGGGGGTGACATGACCTCCGCCGCCACCTGGGTGACGCTCATCCTCTTCGGCGAGATCGCCCGGCGGGCGCTCAAGCCGCTGCCGAAGGAGAACCTCGTGGTGCTTCATCACGCGGCGACGTTCATGATCGCCGGGGTGGCGCTGATGCCGGGCGGCCCGTTCGGCCAGTTGGTCTACCGCGCTTACCTCGTCACCAGCGACGCGATCCGGGACAGCGGGATGCGCGAGGCGTTCCCCTCGTGGTGGGTGCCGGGGCCGGAGAGCGCGGCCATCCTGGAGCGCAACCTGCTCCATGCGGACTGGGCGGTGCCGATCGCCCTCGTCTTTGCGCTCGCGGTGCTCGGCCTGGTGAAGCGGTACACGCTGGGCTACTTCTTTTTCCGCCTCACTTCGGATGTGGAGAAGCTTGCCTTCCCGCTCGCGCCGATCGCCGCGCAGGGGGTGATGGCGCTGGCGGAGGAGGACGCCAAACCGGAGGGGAGCCTCCTGAGCCGGGCCACGGAAGAGGCCGCGCCGACGATGACCCGCTGGCGGCTCTTCAGCCTCGGAGCCGTGCTCGGTCTTGCCTTCGGGGCGATTCAGGTCGGCGTGCCCGCCATCACCGGGCTTTTTCTCGCCAAGCCGGTCTACCTCATTCCCCAGCCCTTTCTGGATACGACCACGCTCACCCAGGGCATCCTGCCCGCCACGCCGACCGGCATGGTGATTGATGTCGGGGTGATCCTCCTCGGCTTCGTCCTCCCGTTCTACGCGGTCATCGGCACCTTCATCGCCATCGTGCTCACGATGGTCCTCAACCCGATCCTGCGGCACGCCGGGGTGCTCACCCAGTGGCAGCCCGGCATGGATACCGTGAACACCGCCTTCTCCAACCGGATCGACTTCTGGCTGAGCTTCGAGATCGGCGCGGCGCTCGGCATCTGCGCCGTCTCCATCGTGGCGGTGGTCCGGCAGCTTCGCAAAAGCGCAAAGGCGGGCGGCCGCACGGGAGACCCCCGGGAAGACCTCTGGCACAAGCCACGGCTGGGCCGCGGCGATTTCCCGATGGTCGCGGTCCTGGCGGTTTACGCGGTCGTGTCGCTGGTCCTCATCGGCCTCATTCACTTCATGGTGCCGCAGTTCCCGATCTCCTTCCTATTCCTTTTCGCCTTCATTTACGTCCCGTTCATCTCGTACGTGAACGCGCGGCTGCTCGGCATCTCCGGGCAGACGGTGGAAATCCCGTTCCTGCGCGAAGGGGCGCTGATCCTCTCGGGCGCGCGCGGGGTCGATGTCTGGCTCGCCCCCATCCCGGTGGAGAACTACGGGAGCATGGCGCAATCCTTCCGGGTGACGGAACTCACCGGCGTGAAGTTCACCTCCCTGCTCAAGGCGGATCTCGTGGCGCTTCCGGTCCTTTTTCTCTGTTCGATGCTCTACTGGGCGTTCATCTGGAACGCGAACGCCGTCCCCTCGGACATCTTTCCCGCCGCGCAGGTTCACTGGGAGCTGATGAGCAAGAACCAGGCGCTCATTTATTCCTCCACCTTTGTCCCCCCGGGAGAGGAGGCGGGGAGTTTCGACATCATGAACAGCGAGTTCATGAAAGCGATTCACCCCGGGGTGATCGCCACCGGCTTTGCGGGGACCACGCTCGCCTTCGTGCTCCTGAGCGCCTTCGGCCTGCCGATCATGCTGATCTACGGATTCATCCGGGGCATCGGCACGCTGCCACACTCGATGATGCTGGAGATCGTCGGCGTTTTCCTCGGGCGCTTTTATTTTCAGAAAAAATTCGGTCGCCAGAACTTTCTCCGTATGGCCCCGACGATTCTGGCCGGGTATTTTACCGGGGTGGGGCTCATGGCGATGGCCACGATCTCCCTGAACCTGATCAAGGAAGCCATCGTGAGCACCCCGTTCTGATCATTCCATGCAGACGATTGCCGAACAGATTCATCTCCCGTGGCGCAACGCCTTCGAAGTGGTCCTGCAAGGGATTCGCATCCGGCTGGGGCGTTCGCTCGTCACGCTCTCGGGCGTGGCGCTCGGCACGGCCTTCCTGATGTCGCTGCTGGCTGCGGGAACGCTGCGCGAATCGGTTCGCGATGAGGCGCTCGTCCGCGACGAAGTGACCCGGATGCAGAATTTCCTGCGGATCGAGACCGGCCCGTTCGAAGGTCGCCGGTTCGCGCAACTGCCGCTGGGCGAGCCAAACGCCGTGGAGACGCGGCTGCTCGCCTCCATCGGGAAGGTGACCCCCGTCCCCCGGCTGGAAGCGGGAGGGAAGGCGGACGCCATTCTCCTGATCGGCGAACCGGCCCCCGGAGCCGCCCTCCAGCCGCTGCCGGAAGGGGCGCTCGTGGCGCTGACGCGGCAGGCCCAGGGCCCGCTCGCCCCGGAGGCGTTCCAGCTCGACCGCGAACTGACCACCGAGGAGCTTGCCCAGATGGAATCCACGGCGAGGAAAGCCGCCGCCCGGAAAGTCTGGATCGTCGTGATCGCCCTGCTCGTCACCGTGATCGGCATCTGCAATTCGCTGCTCATGTCCGTGACGGAACGCTTCCGGGAGATCGGCACCATGAAATGCCTCGGGGCGCGCTCCTCCTTCATCCGGCGGCTTTTCTTCATCGAAAGCGGGCTGATCGGCACGCTCGGCAGTCTCGCCGGGGCGATCGGCGGCCTTCTTTTCGCGCTCTTTCTCTATGGGCTCACCTACGGATTCGGCACCGTGTTCGGGTCGCTCCTCATCGGCCCGCTTTCCCTGCAGTTCCTGATCACCTGGGGGGCGGGGCTCGTGCTTGCGATCCTCGCCGCCATCTACCCCGCCAACCGCGCCGCCGCCATGGTCCCGGCCACCGCGCTCCGTTCCAACATATGAGCATCCTCGACCGGCTATTTGATCTTCCCGAAGACAACCGGCGGCGGTGCGTCATTCGCGGGGTGGATATCCGCAAGGTCTACCGCACCGGCAAGGTGGAAACCCATGCCCTGCGCGGGGCGACGCTGGAGATTTACGAAGGGGAGTACCTCTCCATCATGGGCCCTTCGGGCTCGGGAAAATCGACCCTCTTCAACATGATCGGCGGGCTGGCCAAGCCGACCTCCGGGAAGGTTTACATTGATCAGGTCGATATCGCCCAGCTCGACAACGACGAACTCGCCTGGCTGCGCTGCCGGAAAGTCGGCTACATCTTCCAGAGCTACAACCTGCTCCAGACCATGAGTTGCCTGGAAAACGTGATGCTGCCGATGAGCTTCGCCGGGCTCGATCAGGAGCGGGCGCAGGAAAAGGGGATCGAAATCCTCAAGCTCGTCGGCCTCGGCCACCGGCTGCTGCACAAACCGGCGGAGCTATCCGGCGGGCAGCAGCAGCGCGTGGCGATCGCCCGGGCGCTGGCCAACAGCCCCGGCATCATTCTCGCCGATGAACCGACCGCCAACCTCGACCAGAAAACCGGCGATGAGATGATCGAACTGCTTGCCCGGCTGCGGAAGGAACTCGGCGTCACCATCATCTCCGCCACGCACGATTCCAAGATGCTCCAGCGTTCCGACCGGATCATGTGGATCAGCGACGGGCGGATCGAAAAAGTCGTCCGCCCGGACGAAATGGACTTTTCCGAACATGGCCTCCACTGAAACCCCGCACCCGCTCGAAGCCATCCCGCTCCGTTCCGGGGGGACCGCCGCCGATGCCCGTCCGGACGGCGGCTGTCTGTTGCGGATGCCGCTCACCCCTTCCGGGCGCTTTCACCGGCTTCTCTCCCGCTGGCTGGGACGGCAGGAAATCCGCCTGTTGCTCGATGCGCGGGGGCACGCCTTCTGGCAACAGATCGACGAGCGGCGCACCCTTGGCGAGATCAGCCGTTCGCTGGCCGCCGATTTCCAGGCTCCGGAAGCCGACTGCCGCCGGGCCGTTGTTCAATACACGGCGGAACTGGTGCGGCGCGGTTTCCTCCATCTCTCCATCCCCAACCCGAAGGAAGCATGAGCGATTTCATCATCCGCACCGATAACGTGAAGAAACTCTACCGCCTGCCCGGCGAGGAAGTCTGGGCGCTCAAGGGGATCTCGCTCGATATCCGGCGCTCGGAGTTCATCTCCATCATGGGGCCTTCGGGATCGGGAAAATCGACGTTTTTCAACCAGATCGGCGCGCTCGATCAGCCGACGGAAGGGCGGGTTTTTTTTGAAGGCCAGTCGATTTTCGAACTGACCGAAGGGCAGCAGGCGTGGATTCGCTGCAACCAGATCGGCTACATTTTCCAGACGTTCAATCTCATTCCGGTGATGTCCGCCCTTCAGAACGTGACACTGCCGATGGTCTTCCGGGGCACCCCGAGGGAGGAGGCGGACGCCAAGGGCGCGGAAATCCTGACGCGCGTCGGCCTGGGCCACCGGCTTTCGCACAAACCCTTCGAATTATCCGGCGGGCAGCAGCAGCGCGTGGCGATCGCCCGGGCGCTGGCCAACAGCCCGCGCGTGATCCTTGCCGACGAACCGACCGGGAACCTCGACACGAAAACCGGGCAGGAGGTGATCGACATCCTCCGCGAACTCAACCGCGACTCCGGGGCTACCATCATCTGCTCCACGCACGACCCGAAAATGCTCGCCGCCTCCGATCGCGTCTGCTGGATCAGCGACGGGCGGCTGGAGAAGATCACCACCCCGGCGGAGATGGACCTGATGAAGGAATCCTCCGCGATCGAGACACCGAAGGAGTGACGCCGCCTACGGCGCCGCCGTGATCCGGTAGCTTACTTCGCTGCGAAACGCTTCGCCGGACTTGCGTTCCAGCGGAAAATCGACCAGGACGTTGCGGCAGATCACCCGGGATTGATACGCGTCTTCCCATTCCTGCGCCGAGAGGCGCACCCGCCGGGGTTCGGAGAAGCGGATTTCGATCGCGCCCCGGTGCCGGGTCACCCGGACGGCGCTCACCCCTTCGTGTGGTTCCGCGGTGGCGGCGCTCCACTGGTCGCCGCGCCGGAACTCGATCGTGAAGGGAGGCACGGCATCGTAGCGTTCGCTCTGGTAGCGGTCGTCCCGCTCGAAAAGCGGGATGATCTCGTAGAGTTCGCTCGGATCATCCTTCCCGTCCCCCTCCACCCGCGAGGTAACAGTGAGCCCGGCGGGGCTTGCCTCGAAGAGACGGTGATAACGGATCGTCCCCCGGAGCGGAATGGTATCCGGGAAGAGGCCCATCTCCCCGCTCACTTCCACCCGGGCGCTTTCCGTGTCGGTTTCAATCTTCCGTTCGGGGTTAACCTGCCGCGAGGAGGTGAACTCCCGGCCTTCGCGCGTCCGCCCGCTGATGGCGTGCACCGGCCGTTCGCGCCACTCTTCCTGCGCGTCGGGATGGGTTCCCTGCGCTCCCCGGCGGCGTCCGAGGATCACCGCGCCGGTCTCCTTTGTCCAGAAGGCGGAGAGATTGCCGCCGCCGAAACCGTGAGGGCTCCCGTTGTAGGAGCCGCCGACTTTTCCGCAAAAAAGGATGACGCCGAAATCGCCGAATTTCGCGACCACGAACGAATCTCCCAGCCGTTCCACAAAGCTCCCGGGACGCTCGAAGGGACGCCGGAGCAGCGGGGAATTCTCTTCCCGCAAGCGGAGGAGCTTCCGGTACGGCTCCGGCGTGAAAAATTCGACCCCGGGCGGAATGCGCGACCAGTGCCGCTCTTTCCACGGCACGGCCATCTCCTGAACAGGGGCGGCGAGCGCTTCCTGAAGCTTGTCGTGAATCCGGACGGAGGAACGGCGCAGTTCTTCCGGGTCGGGAATCGGGATGAGCGGCAGGGCGCGGTCCGAGATCATCGCCGCGGCGTAGTTGCGTGCCCGCCCGCCCCATTGGTCCCACGCGGTGTCGCCGCTGGTGCGCGTGCTGAAATGGGAGGGGCCGTAGAAGAGCGGTTCCGGCAGGCCGCTCGGGGCGCCGGGCGGCTCCGGCAGGGAGAGGATGTTGCGCAGTTGAAGCATCCGGTCGAGCGTATCGCGGAGGAAGTCGTGCTTCGTCAGGAGCGCGGTGAGCGTCATGAAATGAAGGGAGATGCCGCTGTAGGTGGCGTCAAACGCCCGTTCCTCGCGGATGAAACCGGCGGGATCGTAGTAGCCCGCCAGAAATTTGCGCGCGTAGGTTTCCGACGCCTTTGCGATGGCCGGATCCCCGGTGGCGCGGGCGGCCATCGCCAGCCCGGCCAGCGCCATGGAATCCATGTTGCCGTGAATGCCGGTCGGCTCCCACTCCACGATCCGGTCCACCATTTTCCGCAACCCCGTTTCATACGCCTCGCGCACCGGCTCGGGAAGCTCCGGCTTGGCTTGTTCGTAGGTGTAGGCGAGCCAGACGAGTGTGCCGCCGAGGTAGTCCGCCCGTTTGATCCACCCGCCCAGATCATTCTCGTAAGAGTGGTCGAGCATCAGGAGGTCGATCACGGAGACGACCCACGCCCGCAGCCGCAGCGCGCGAAGGTCCGTGAAGGCGCCGAAGGGATTGCGCCGCGCGAGCGTGGCAAGCTGGAGGGTCAGCCCGTCGGGCAGCATGACCGTTTCGGCTCCCTCGATGGAGGCAAGGAGGTAGGCGGAGGCCGGGGCGCTGAGGGAAACGGGGTAGATTTTGGCTCCGCCCTCGGCTTCAAGCCAGTCGCGCACCGCTTCGTCTTCGGTTCGCCCGCCCGGCTCCTGAAGCGGGCCGGTGCGGATGGTGAAATCGTTTTCTCCCAGGGTGGCGAGGTAATCGCGCAATCCCTTCTGATAAGGGTGATCCTGTGGCAACGTGGCGGCGCGGAGCACCCCCCCGTGGCAGAGAACCGCCAGTGCGGCAAGGACGGGGAGGAGGCGACGGAGGGAGGACGGGGCAATCATCGGGTTCAAGGGGCGGCGGGGATGACGGGCCGGGGCGTGCCGGTGAGGGTCAAGGCGTGGAAATCGACTTCGCCAAGCTTGGTGATCTCCGTGTCCGAGCGGTAGCATGCGATGTCGATCTGCACCCGCTTCACCCCATGGGGGTTGGTCGCGTCCGCTTCCGCGGCTTCGCCCTCCCAGAGGATGCGGACTTTTCCGGCGCTCCGTTCGATCACGATTTCCGGTGGCTCCATGGAGACTTCCGGAAGCCGGTCTTCCTCCCGTACTGGCGGGGTTGCGTCGCCGATTTGCATCCACCGGCGGCCCAGCCCGGAGGCCCAGCCATCGTAAAGCCCGGCGCGGGCGATGATCTCGCCGCCCCCGCCCAGCAGGGTGACGACCGCGATCGGCATGGCCTGGCGGGTGCCCTCGACTCCTGCGTGATTATCCCAGCCGAGCCGGAACGAGAGGCGGAAATCGTCCAGTTCGCGGGGGAGTGTCCGTGTAAAGAAGATGTGGCCGTAACCGGTGCGCGCAGGGATGATCGCTCCCTCCCGCGAACCATCCGGGGCGGTCGCGGGGCGATTGTCGGAGAAGGTCAGCTTCCGGTCTTCGATCGTGTATTCGCAGGCGAGCACGCCCATGCTCCGGAATGGCGTCGCGCCCGGATTGGCAAAGGCGTAGCGGGTGGAGACGCTCCAGCCGGCGTCCAGCGTGTCGTTTTCAAAGGTCTCCGTAAAACGGAAGGTTTCCTGGCAACGACCTTCACGGGGCAGGCTGCCCAATAGCAGAAGGCAGAGGGCCGCCCGATAAACAGAATGTGACAACATGGGAGTGGTTCAGGGAATGAGGGGAATGAGGGGAAACGCTGTACCGGGCGGCGCTTGCGCTGCCTTCCGGATATCCCACCGGTAGGCCGTGAAGATTCCGGCTTCCACCGTCACGCTCCGGGCCGCGGAAAAGGTGATGGCGCGGTTCCCCGTGTTCATCAACCTTCGGCGCTCGCAAATAAACGGCCACATCTTTACTTAAAATGCTCTATTGGGCGGTTTCCGGGACGAAAGGGGAGGGGGGAATCTCCAGCAGCCGGTTCTCCCGCGCTGTTGTGGAGCCCCCGCCGATGAAGGGGGCGGGCAGGATGATGCCCGGGTAATCGAGGTTCTTCGTATCGAGGCGGTGCAGGAGCAGTTCCACCAGGGCGCGGCCCCATTGCTGGAAGGAAGGGTGGATGCGCGTGAGATGAGGGAAGATGCGCCCCGTCAGGTCCACGCCGGAACCGCCGATCACGCTGAGATCGGCGGGGATTTTCAGACCGGCTTCCAGCGCGGCCCGGCAGACGCCCATCGCCGAAATATCCGAGAGGCAGAAAACGGCGTCGATTTTCGCTCCCTTCGCCTTTTCTTTTGTGAGCATCTCCGCGAACACCCGGTGGGCCACCTCCTCATCGTGGAGAAGTTTTTCCCGGGTCAGCAGGGTGATCCCGTCTCCCAGAGTGCTCCCGAGCCCGTGGCAGAGACCCGCGTGCCAGAGCTGGGAGGAAACCGAGTTCTCCGGGTCGCCGAGCATCACCGCGATCCGCTTGCGACCCGTTTCCCGCAAGGCGCGACCGAGGCGGCTCCCCGCGGTGTGGTAATCGGGGGAGACGAAATTCGCTCCCCCGAAGGTGCGATCGGGGTTCAGGTAGACGACCGGTTTCCCCGCGCTTTCAAACGAGGCAACCAGTTTTTCGCGGTAGCTCCGCTTCAGGGAATAGGGGAAAAGGATCAGGCCGCATACCTGGTCCCGCATCGCCATCAGGCGGCGGAAGTTTGACTCCTCCGGTTGCCCTTCGGGCAGTTCCGGCAGCGGGACGGAGGAGAGGCCGATCAGGGTGATTGGCGCGGGGGTTTCCAGTGCCGCGTGAAACATTCCTCCGCCGATTGCGTTTTCCCACGGGTCTGAAAAACCGCCCCCGGTGAGCAGGGAACTCACCCCGATGCGCCGGGGTTGCGGTGCCTCCGGCTTTTGCGCGACGAAATACTTGCCGCTCCCTTTCCGGGTGCGGACCCGCCCCTGCTTCACCAGCCGGGCAATGGCGGTGTTGACCGTGGGAATGCTGACCTTGAGGTTCTCGGCCAGTTCACGGTTGGTCGGCAGCTGCCCGCCGTCTTTCCATCCGGCACGCCCCGCCTCCTCCAGAAGGTAATGCACGACCCGCTCCATCGGTCTGAGCCGATCCGGATCGGCTTTCCTGCCCGGAGGGGTATCCGTGCTGATCGGTCCCTGAGAGGCTGGGGATGGATTCTTCATCTGATAAAAAAATATTTAATAATTTGGAGTAAGTGGTCAATTAAAATATGAATTAATCCGATCTATTTTATTTAATCAATTTCACTGAAGTGATTAAAAATAGAGCCGGTTATCGGGAGGCGGAGGGACGACAGAACGAAAAACGCCATGGGGTGTCCATGGCTGGCGAAGATAGCTCTACCCAGAGACGCACAGTTGCCTCTATTGGCCCCTCAATCGCCAGAGAGCGATATCTGACTAATAAAGCAGTATTAAACGGATAACATTATTTATATACATATTCCCATTTAACGATAGTTTCGTTTAGTGCGATGTTTTTCGCTCGGAGTTCGGTCCTGCGGTCAAGGGAGAAAACAACATCATCTTCTTCTATCGAAATAAATGGATCGCGTAGACGATAGCTTTGAGTGACAAAGTGAGTTTGTGAAGCTATGGGGATTCTATTATTGTAATGTATTTCGCAGGAATAAAAAAACGAATCTTCGGTGTTGAGAATGTAGCGAAAGATACTGTTGCTGCCGCGAAATTCTCTGATAGAATACGTAAACTCTCCGCTGCCTGTTCGTTTCTCTTTTAGAATAAATAATATCTTCCCTGATGTTGCCATTTTCTGAAGTAAAATTAAACTTATAAGCATTGCCGCAATGATTGCGATAATGAGTTGATTAAATCGAATTTTCATTGATCCAAGCTCTTTGTATTTAGCTCAACAGGATTCTCTTCATTCTTGTCCAGCTTTGCTCTTGCGATCCACGCCCCTTTGGTGAACTCGGTCACGCTGTTTTCAAAAATACGAAAATAAATTCGTCATCGCTTTTAACGAAAAATTTATGGGAACCCAATCTCTCGGGCTGATTCTGATAAAATGACGCCGTCGCCTTTTTGATGGCTCTCTGAGTTGTACCAGGTTTCATTGCCATGGATCCGGGAAGTATAAGCTCCCTCCTTTGGGTTGTTTGTCTAGGATTCCTTTTACCGTTTCATTTGATGGGAATGGTTCTTCCTGTTTGATTAAATCGGTTCTAACAGTGAAAGAGATTCGGAGACGTATTCTTAATATGAAAAGAATTAACCTGACCGGATACTAGTAAATTTTTGTGTCGTCCCTTATTTCTCTGAGGGTGGCGAATGCGTACAAATAGGTCAAATGTATTTTTGCAGATTTTCATGAGGCACTACTTATACTTAGGGACACGCTGATTTAATCGAGACTAGCCGAGCGTCCCTGATCTGGTGCAGAATTGTTTTGGATTCCCTTCCCCCTTATTGGTGTGTAGGGGACTTGGACCCCCAAGCAGGTACGCCCTGCCGGGCGCACCACCGAAAAACGCCATGGGGTGTCCATGGCGTTGACGGAGCCCGCAAATCCGGGCCGCAGGGGTGGGGCGGAAAGCCGCGCCCGATTATTTTTTCTCTTCCAGGGAGACGCCTTCTTCGGTCAGCACGTCGAAGACGCTCCCGAGCAGGTCGCGGTAGTCGAGGCGGAACACGCGGTCGAGCGGGTCGAGCCGCATGGCCTGATAGGTCTCATACGCTTCCTTGAGCTTGATGGAAAGCAGGGCCACCAGTTGGGCGCGGCTCCCTTCCTCCAGCGGTTCCCCGGCATGCAGATTCCGGCTTTCCGCGACGGATTCGTGATGGGCGGCGAGGTCTTCGAGCTGCTGGCGCAGATCGGCGACGGTGTGTTCGAGCCGGGCGTTGTGCTTGAGAAGGGCATCCGCATCGACGGCGGGCGCTTCGGGCTGGCTGCGGCGCTCCCGTTTGCCGCGGGCGCCCTCCTCCAGCCGGCGGACCTGGGCGCGGGCCTGCTCCAGTTCGGCGCGCAGGGAGCCGACGTATTGATCCAGCCCCCGGAGCGCCTCCCTGAAATCAAACGCCTTGCGGGATTCGCCCCGGGCCGGGCGTTCCTCCCGCCGCTCGCGTTCCGCCGGCTTCTGGCGTTCGCCGTTTTCGGCTTGCCGTTCGGGGTGCCCCTTGCGCTGGCGGCGTTCCCGGCCGGATGGATCGCGCTCGGGCTCTTCTTCCTTCCGGGCCGCCGGTTCCGCCTGCGCTTCCGGTGGGGCCGGTGCGGTCGGTTCTGGCGCGGCGGGTTCGCTCGGCGCGGCGGGTCCGGCTTCGGGCGATGGCGCCGGTTGCGCGGGGGCAGGAGCGGAGTCCGGGGGCGTTTTCCCTGCCGGAGCGGCGGCGGCAGGCGCTTCCGGCTCGGGCTTGAGCGCCTGCACGATCGGCTCCGGAAGTTCGGCGATGTCGTTGCGTAGCTGGCGCTGGAGACGCAGGTTCCAGCGGCTCACGGCCTTGACGACGGTGGCGAGGTCTCCCTCCGGCAGTTTCTTGAGCCGCCCGGCTTCGTTGACCCAGCGCAGGATGGAGAGCTGGGAGAGGGGAGGGGAGAGCGGAAAGGCTTCGACGGCGGCGTGGATGAGCGAATGGGCGTCCGCCGCTTTCAGATCCCCGAGCGGGAGTTGCAGCAGCCACGGCTTGCCCTTGCCGATGAGGACGTTGAAGAAAATCTGCCGGTTGCGGGTGGAGAGCGCGCCGGTCTCCGGATCGCGCAGCTGGCCCGCCACGGTGGCGACAAGCTTGAGCCCGGCTGCCGGGTCGATTTTGAAAACGGCGCGCGCCAGGCTCAGGCGGAGGCGGCGGGCGGCCTCGGTGTCGTGCCGGGCGATGCTCGCGAGCAGCCAGCGGCGCATCGGCAGGCTCAGGTCCGGCCAGACGGCGGTGATCGCGGAAACACTCACCATCCATGGAAAGACGAGCAGCGGCTCGATGGCGGCGGCGAGTCCCGCCTTTCCCTTTCCCAGCCGTTCGGCCAGCAGGCGCGAAGCCTCCTCCTCCTGCGCGGGGGAGAGCCGCTGGGGGCTGCGGGCGATTTCGAGCAGGGGCTCAAGCGGCTCGGGGGCCGGGGCGGGTGCTGGTGGGGTTGGCGCTGGGACGGGGGTCTCCTGAGCTTCCGGGGTTTCCTGAGGTGTTGGTGTTTCCACAGAGAGAGATCAAATCGGGATGGGTTGGTTTCGCGGCGGCTCCCCCTGGCGGATGGGTGGGCGTGCCGCGCGTGCCGGTAATTGAAAAGCAGGGAGGCGGCCCTTTTGGCAACTACTTAGGTGGCTCAATGGCCTTCTTTTTCAATCCGCTCGCTCAGCCATTGCTTGATCATGCTCTGGTAGTTGAGGTAGCGGGAGCGGGCCAGCCGCTTGATGCGGGCCAGCATCCGGGGGTCGAAACGGAGGGTGACGGTGGTCGATTCGCGCGAGTCGGTCTTGAGCAGCGAGCCGTTCATGAGCCGGATGTCGAGCCGGTGCTGCTCCCAGAAACGGGCTTCTTCCCGCTCGTCGTCAAAGCGGGGGATTTCCGACCAGTGATTGATGAGATTCATGAGAGTCCGGGGTCCGGGTGGGCGCGGGGGGAACCGGGTGGGTTCACGCCAGCTCCAGGTTCTTGCGTTCGTAGAATTGTTCTTCTTCAGGGGTCATCCCGCGGGCGAAGAGGACGCGGTAGCGTTTGCCGTCCGTCCAGAAGAGGCTGAAAACACCCCGGCCCGACATCGACTTGCCCAGGTTGAAATACCGGGCGGAGGTTTCGGTCTGGACATCGGGCAGGATGCGAAGGGAAAACGGGTCTTCAAACGATTCCTCAATCTCCTTGGGAGGCATGATCTTGAGGTCGAACGGGGTGTCTATCCAGTCGAAATCCATAAAGGGAAAAGGGGGATCAGGAACGCGAAGCGGGGGCGGGCTGGATGAGTTCCACCTCGTATCCCTCCGGCGCGTCGATAAAGGCGATGACGCTGCCGGAGTCCGACCGGTGCGGGCCGTCGGAGAGCGGGTAGCCGAGCGCGGCGGCATGGCGGGCGAAGGCGTCGAGGTCCGGAACTTCGAAGGCGAGGTGGGTGAGGTCCGGGCCGACGACGACGGGGCCGCTGCCGTCGAATTTGCAGATTTCAATGAGTTCCTCGCTGCCCGGGGCCTTGAAAAAGACGAGTTCCGAACCCCGCCCGGAGGTGGAGCGGCGCACTTCTTCGAGGCCGAGCACTTCGCGGTAGAAGTGGACGGTCTTTTCGAGGTTGGCGACGCGGTAGCGGGTGTGTAGGAGCCTGGTGATCATAGAGGGATTGGCGGGAAGTATAGGGGGAAAGCGCGCGGGGATGCAACTCCGGAGAATGAAGCGCGATTGCGCTCGCCCGGGCGGGGGTGTCCGGGGTAAACCGGGAGGCGATGAGAATCGTAATGGTTGCTACGGAGATGTCGCCGCTGGCCCGTGTCGGCGGGCTGGGGGACGGGCTGGGCGAACTGCCCGCGCGATTGCGGGAACGGGGGCACGAGGTGAGCGTCATCCTCCCGTATTATCGTTCGATCCGGGAGCGGTACCGGCCCAGGCCGACGGGGGTGAAGGTCCAGGTGGCGCTTGAGCACCGGCAGGCGGAGGCGGCGGTCCATGAATGGCACACTCCCGCCGGGGTACAGGTCTTCCTGATCCGGCGCGACGCCTATTTCGACCGCTCGGGCATCTACGGCGCGAACGGGAACGATGCGTATGACGACAACACGGAGCGGTTCATCTTTTTTTCACGGGCGGCGTTGCAGTTGATCCTGCATCTCGATCCGCAGCCGGACCTGCTTCACCTCCACGACTGGCCGACGGCGCTGCTCCCGGCGCTCGTGCGGGAGCGGGGGTTGCGGTTTGCGACGGTGCTTTCCGTGCACGATCCGGCTTATCAGGGGATCGGGCCGGCGGAGGATTTCCGTTTCACCCACCTCCCGGGTGAATGGTTCGGGCCGGAGGGCTTCGAGTACCATGGCGGGCTGAACCTGCTCAAGGGCGGGATGGCGGCGGCGGACCGGGTGGTGCTCGGTGGCGCGCTGACCCCGCGGCGGGTGCGGGACGCCGGGCACGGGGATGGGCTGGAAGGGTTTTTCCGGGCGCATGAGGCGAAGCTGGCCGGTATTCCCGACGGGCTGGAACCGCAGGCCGCGCCCCTTTCCGGGAAAGCGAAGGCGAAGGCGCGGGCGGCGCTTCTGGAGGAACTCGGGCTGAACGCCGACCCGGCGGGGCCGGTCCTGTTGCTGGCGGGGAGCGGGTATCCGCCGCTGCCGGACCGGATGCTGAGCGCCGATCTGCGGGTGATCGCGGTTGGCTCCGCGGGTGACGGGAACGGTGAAAACGACGGGGCGAGGGAACGGGAATGGCAGGTGGCCGCCCGGCGGCACCGGGGGAAAATCGCCCGGCTCGAAGCGTGGACGCCCGCTCTCCTGCAAGGGGTGGACGCCGTGGCCTTCCCGGGGGAGCCGGAGGAGGCGCTCCTCATCGCCGCCCTGAGGGCGGGGGTGGTGCCGGTGGCCCGCGCCGTGCCGGGGATGCATTCGCTGGTTCGCGACGCGGCCCCGGAGGAGACGAGCGGCCTTCTTTTTCATGATGACGCCCCGGAGGCGTTCCTCGACGCGCTCAAGCGGGCGCTCCGGCTCTTCACGGAGGCCGACCGGTGGGCGGCCGTGGCCGCGCACGCCGCCGCGACCGACTTTTCATGGGCCGCAACGGCGGCGCGCTACGAACAACTCTACGGGCAACTGCTGCCCTCGCCCGCCACTGCCTGAACATGTCGCTCCCCGAGATTCTCTCTTCCGTGCCCGGCCCCCGCTCGCGTGAAGCGGCGGCGCGGCTGCGCCGGTATGAGTCGCCCAACGTAACCTATATCGACGCGGAGTACCCGGTTTTCTGGGATCGCGCGGAGGGGTTCAACGTCTGGGACGTGGACGGCAACCGGTTTGTGGACTGGACTTCCGCCTTCGGGGTCTGTGGCCTCGGGCATACGAACCCGGCGGTGCGCGGGGCGTTGACGGCGCAGGCGGGGCGTCTCTTTCACGCGATGGGCGATGTCCACCCGACGCCGCTCAAGGCCGATCTCTGCGCCCGGCTCAGCGCGCTGACCTTTGAGCGCTGGGGAGCGGGCGAGGGGCGGGTGATCCTCGGCAACTCCGGCTTTGAGGCGGTGGAGGCGGCGCTCAAAAGCGCGTTTCTGGCCACCGGCAGGCGGCGGGTGATCGCGTTCGAGGGTGGCTATCACGGGCTTGGCTACGGGGCGCTGGAGGTGATCGGGCTCCCGTATTTCCGCGATCCGTTCCGGCCCCAGCTCGCGGAATGGACGACCTGGGTTCCCTTTCCGACCGATGCCGGTGCGCTCGCGCAAACGGAGGAAACCCTCCGGAGCGTGCTCGCGCGGGGGGAGACCGGGGCGGTGCTGGTGGAACCGGTGCAGGGGCGGGGCGGCGAACGGATTCCCCCGCCGGAGTTCCTGCCGATGTTGCGTCGCCTCTGCGACGAGGCCGGGGCGCGGCTCATTCTGGATGAAATTTACACCGGGCTCAACCGGACGGGGCGGCTCTTTGCCACGGAAGCCTCCGGCGTGGTGCCGGACCTGATCTGCCTGGGCAAGGGGCTCACCTCCGGGTTTCCCCTCTCCGCCTGCGTCGGGCGGGCGGAGTGCATGGAGGCGTGGCCGCTCTCCTCCGGGGAGGCGCTCCACACGAGCACGTTCCTGGGCAATCCGCTCGGTTGCGCGATGGCGCTGGCTTCCCTCGCCCAACACGAAGCGCCGGAAGTGGCGGAGGGCGTCCGGGAACGGGGGGAGCGGCTGATGGCGGTGCTCCGGGGTATCCGTTCCCCGTGGGTCCGGGAAATCCGGGGGGTGGGGCTGCTCGTCGGGATGGAACTGCGGCTCGATGGCGGGCAGGTCAACGATCTGGTGAAGGCCGGGCTGCGCGAGGGGCTCATCCTCCTCCAGAGCGGGCCACGGGGCGATACGCTCGCCTTTACCCCGCCCTTTTCCATCAGCGACGAGGCGATGGATCACCTCGCGGCGTTCCTTCAGGAAAGGCTCGCGTCCCGGCCCGGGTCCATCTCGTAGTTGAGCACCTGCCGCTCTGCCGTGTGGGGCTTGATCACCTCTTTGAGGTACTTGATGTAGATGGCGTTTTCCTCGCAGACGGCGAGTTTTTCCCGCGATTCCACCTCAATGGCGTAAAAGAATTCCCACGGGTTCGCCCGGTCGGTGCGCCTGCCGCATTTGACGGCGAGGATCTCCGGGATCTTCAGGAGGCTGATCCGCGTCTGGCGCATCATATCCTCCACCCGTTCCTGCGTGACTTCAGCTTTGAGCTTAAAGAGCACGATGTGGTTGAGCATGGCGGGCCTATTTGTACGGAGGACCGTTCCGTTGGGCAAGCGTCTTTGCGGGGCAAAACGAAGAGTTTGTGTCGATCGCGCCATAAAGCCATTGTCATCCGCCGGTGGCTCAGCCAATTTCATCACCTGCATGAAACCTTTATTGATCATTTCGGGGGGAGCGCTGGTGCTTCTCAATGCGATGCTGCTGGCTTCCCCGTCGCCCGCGGTTCAGGATTGGGCTCCGCTGGTTCAGGGAATCTCCGTGTTTGGCGGGTTCGTGGCGCTCATCGGGGCGTTCCGGTCCGGTTCCCGCGCCGCGTCCATGAGCGCCCTCAGTGTCGAGCCGCCGCCCCCGGCCCCGCCCCGTGCGGAGGCGGAGGTGGTCGCCTTCCTTGCGCTCCTGCAGGAGAAAGGGCGGCTGGTTGATTTCGTGAAGGAAGAGATCGCCGGGGCTTCCGACGAAGCGGTGGGGGCCGCCGCGCGGGTGATTCACGAAGGATGCCGCAAGGTGATCTCCGAATGTTTCGAGATCGCTCCCGTGCGGAGTGAGGGCGAAGGGAGCCCGGTGACGCTCGATGCCGGGTTCGACACCGGGGCGCACCGGCTGCTTGGTTCCGTGCCCGACCTGCCGCCCTACCGCGGGAGGCTGGTCCATCCGGGCTGGGAGGTCCGCTCCGTGCGGCTGCCGAAGGTGCTCGTGGGAGAGGGACGCCAATGGCCGGTGGTCGCCCCGGCGGAAGTGGAGATCGCGAAGAACTGACCGAGGATGAACCCGTATTTCGGCATTGATCTGGGAACGAGCCATTGCGCTCTGGCGCTTGCGGGAGAGGAGACGCCGCCGACGGTCGCCCCGATCCCGCAGATCGTCTCCGCCCACGGGGTGGGGGAGTCCCCGCTGCTTCCTTCCGTCATTTACCTGCCCGCCGAAGGGGAACCGCAGGAGGCCTCCCTCCCATGGGCGGCCCCGGGCGGGGCGCACCGTTTTTTCACCGGTATCTTCGCCCGGGAGCGGGGGGCGTTGCAGCCCGATCGCCTGATCGCCTCGGCCAAGAGCTGGCTTTGCCATCCCCATGCCGATCCCCGGGGGGCCATTCTTCCGTGGCAAAGCACGACGGTGACGCGCCGATGGTCGCCGCTGGAGGTGAGCCGGGTGTTGCTCGAACACCTCGTGGCCGCCTTTCGCCAGACCGGGGCGACCCCCGACGCGGCCCGGGGGGTGATCACCGTTCCGGCTTCCTTTGACGAAGCCGCCCGTTCGCTCACGCTGGAGGCGGCCCGGGAGGCGGGGCTCGGCGAGATCACCCTGCTGGAGGAGCCGCAGGCCGCCTTTTACGCCTGGCTCGAAACGCAGGGGAGCGACTGGCGCGCGCAGGTTCGCCCCGGCGATCTCCTGCTGGTGTGCGACGTGGGCGGGGGTACGGCGGATTTCAGCCTCATCGCCGTCTCCGAACGGGACGGCACGCTCGGGCTGGAGCGGGTGGCCGTGGGCGAGCATCTGTTGCTGGGTGGCGATAACATGGACCTCGCGCTGGCGCATCAGGTGGCCGCCACGCTTTCCGATGAAGGGGGGGTGACGCTCGATGACTGGCAGTTCCTCGCGCTGGTGGCGGCGGTGAGCACGGCGAAGGTCGCGCTGCTCGCGGATGAGTCCCTGCCGGAAGTCTCGCTGGCGATCCCGGCCCGGGGCCGTTCGCTGATCGCCTCCACCATCCGCACCCGGCTCACACGCGGGCAGGTGCGCGAGATCGTCGTGGAAGGGTTTTTCCCCCGTACCGGTCCGGAGGAGATGCCGGTGACGCGCCGTGCGGGCGGGTTGCGGGAGTCCGGCCTGCCCTACGCGGCGGATGCGGCGATCTCCAAGCATCTCGCCCGGTTTCTCGCCCGGGCGCGGACAAACGCCGCCGCCTCGCCCCAGCTTCTCGAAGCGGTCGGTGGCAGCGCGCGGCTCGAATACGGGCTGCTCCCGGACGCCGTTCTCTTCAACGGCGGCGTCTTCAACGCGGCGGAACTGCGCGGGCGCGTGCTGGAGCTTCTCTCCGCATGGGCGGGCCGGCCGGTGCGCGAACTCACCGGAGCGCGGCCTGATCACGCCGTGGCGATCGGCGCGGCGGCCTACGCGCGCCTGCGGACGACCGGACGCGGGGTCCGCATCAAGGCGGGGACGGCCCGTTCCTATTACATCGGCATGGAATCCGCCGCGATGGCGGTGCCCGGGCGGCGGCCTGCGGTGAAGGCGCTCTGCGTGGTCCCGCAAGGGATGGAGGAGGGGGCGCGCCACGCCATCGGGGGGCAGGAGTTTTTCCTCTACACGGGGGAGCCGGTGGAGTTCCGCTTTTTCTCCTCCGAAGTCCGCAGCGGGGACGAGCCGGGGACGCTCCTGCCCGACGCCGCCGGGCTGGAGGAGACCGCCCGGCTGGAAACGACGCTGGCCCCGCCCGAGGGGCATACCCCCGGAGAAGAAGTGCCCGTGCGCCTGGAGACCGTGGTGACGGAACTCGGCAATCTGGAGCTTTACCTCGTCCACGCGGGCGGCGGCGGGCAGCGGTGGAAGCTGGAACTCAACGTCCGGATGGAGTAGGGCGATGTACCGGATCGGCATTGACCTCGGGACGACGAACTGCGCGCTCGCGGCCACGGCGGCGGGGGACGGGCAGGGGCATTCCTTTGTGCTGGAGATCGCCCAGCGCGAAGGGGCGGAGACCACCGGTTTTTCCACGACGCTCCCTTCCTTCCTGTACCTTCCCCCCGATGGCGGGGAGTGGACCCCCGGGCGATGGGCGCGCGACCGGATGCGGGAAGTGCCCGGGCGGGTGATCGGCTCCGCGAAATCGTGGCTCATCCATCACCGGGCGGACCGGCGGGCGCGGTTCCTGCCGATGGGGGGCGACGTGGCGCGGGAGGAGCAACTCAGCCCCGTGGAGGCGTCCGCCCGCCTGCTCGCGGCGCTGCGGGAGGCGTGGGACGCCCGCTACCCGGCGGCTCCGTTCGTGGAGCAGGAGATCGCGATCACCGTTCCCGCCTCGTTTGATCCGGCGGCGCAGCAACTCACGCTGGAAGCCGCGCGGGAAGCCGGTTTTCCCGAAGGGACGCTGCTGCTGGAGGAGCCGCAGGCGGCGTTTTACGCCTGGCTGGAAACGCCGGAGGAAGCCGCGCGGCTCGAAGAACGCGAGAGCGCGGCGCATGTGCTGGTGGTGGACCTCGGGGGCGGCACCACCGATTTCAGCCTCTTTTCACTGGAGCCGGTGCCGGGCGCATCGCCGCGGCTGAGCCGGATCGCCGTGAGCAATCACCTGCTGTTGGGCGGGGACAATCTCGATCTCGCGCTGGCGCATGATCTCGAAAAACGGCTGGAGCGCGAACTCCCGCCCACCGCGTTTGCCCGGCTGCTGGCCCGCTGCCGGGAGATCAAGGAAGAGGCGCTTTCCCTGGAGCCGGGGAGCGATCCGGCCCGGCGCTGGCCGGTGGCGGTGCCGCTGCCGGGCGCTTCCCTGTTGGCCGGGACGCTCCGGGCGGAGATCAGCGCCCGGGAGGTGGAGCGGCTGCTGCTCGAAGGGTTTTTCCCGGATGTCGGCGCGGGCGAACGACCGCTGACGGGCGGGGGAGGATTGCGCGAGGTCGGCCTGCCTTACGCGCGCGATCCCGCGGTGACGCGGCACCTCGCCGATTTTCTGCGGGGACGGCCCCGGGTCGATTTTCTGCTTTGCAACGGCGGGCTGACCAAGGCCCCCGCCATCCGCGCCCGCCTGCTGGAGAACCTGACGCGCTGGCAGGAGGGGGCGGCCCCCGTGCTGCTGGAAAACACGGAGCCCGACCTCGCCGTGGCGCGGGGGGCCGCGCGGTTTCTCCACCTGCGGGCGATGGGCGATCCGTCTCGGATCGAAGCCGGAGCCAGCGCGGCCTATTACGCCGGGGTGGGGGAGGGGAAAGCGGTCTGCGTCCTCCCGCTCGGGGCGCAGGCGGAGGTCGCGTTTACGACCGAACACCGGGGGCTGCGGGCGTTGGTGGGCGAACCGGCGGTCTTTCCGCTCTACCGGCATCCGCGACGGCCCGGCGACGCGGTGGGAGACCTGGTCCGGCTGGAGGAAGGGTTTCTGGAACTCCCGCCGGTGGAGACCCGGCTGACGCTTCCCGAAGGGGAGGCCCGGGTGGCCCAACTGCCGGTTCACCTGCGCACCACCCTCCGCGCCACCGGCCTGCTCCGCGTGGAACTGGTGGCGGCAGGCGGGCGGAAACTCCCGCCCTGGCCCCTGGAGTTTTCGCTTCGGGGCGAGACCCGTTCGACGGGAGGCGGAGGCGGCATGCGTTCCGGGCCCGACCTGAAAACCGCCCCGCAGATCCTGAGGGCGGAGATGACCGGCCCGCGCAAATCGTGGGAAAAGCTGACGGCCAACGCGATTTTAACCGAACTGGAAAAGGAACTCGGCCAGCCGCGGGCCGCCTGGGATGGCGTCACGGTGCGCGCGCTCTTTGATGCCTGGCTTCCGCTGGCCGAACACCGGAGCCGCTCCCCGGAGCATGAAGAGGCATGGCTGCAACTCGGCGGTTACTGGCTGCGGCCGGGGTGCGGGATGCCGGGGGACCGCGAACGGCTTGAGGCGTTCTGGCCCACGCTCGGCAATCCTTCGGCCTTTCCGCGCAAGGCGGTGAAGCTTCAGCGCTGGATCGCCGGACGGCGGCTGGCGGCTGGGCTGAACGCGGATCGTGCCCTTGCCCTCTGGAAACAGGCCGCCGCGGATTGGAAGAAGGCGCTCCCCTCCGCGGAGGCGGCCCTCCTCGCCGGGGCGCTGGAATCGCTCCCCGTGCCGTTGCGCGACGAACTCGCCCGGCGCATGGCCGACGCCGTGCTGGCGCGCCCGGACCAGACCGCCTTCTGGCGGGCGGTGGGGCGGCTCCTCTCCCGCGCTCTTTTTCATGAGGGGACGGGGCAGGTCGTCCCGCCGGAGACGGTCGTGGCGATCTGGGAGAAACTCCGCCGCGTGGAGGTTCCCGAACCGGTCCGCGGGGAGGCGGCGGCGGCGTGGTTGAGGGCGGGGCGTCTCACCGGGTTGCGCCCGCTTGATCTCCCGGGGGAAACCCGCCGCCGGATGGATGATCTTCTGCGCCGCTGGGAGATCAGCGAAGTCCGCCGTCATCCGCTTCATGAAGTGGTTCCCGTGGTGGTGGCGGACCGCTCCGCCCTGCTTGGCGAAAGCCTGCCGCCCGGGTTGACCCTCCGCGAAGGGGGGTAGCGGGCGGAGATTGGCGTCCAAAACCGCTCTTTTTTTGCCCGATCCGGTCATAAATCCGCCATTAAGGGTTGAGCGGCCTTCCCGATCGGGATATGAATGGAACGTGAAGAAGGACATCAACGGCATTTCCGGCCGGTTGCCGGACCTGATTCGATATCGTCGGCTGCGCAGGTCGTAGCGTCGGTGGGGTCTGTTGATGTTCCTGTGTCTGCGCTTTGATTAACGTCAGGCACGCAACCCGGGGGTACGGTACGTTTCCGTTGCGAGATTAATCCGGACTACCCGTTTCTTTTAATTGTCGATACTCCTAAACCACGAACTGACTATGAGCGAATCATCCAGCGAAACCACCCAGGAAGCCGCCTCCAAACTCGAGAGCGGCAAGGCACACGCCAAGCAGGCTGCCCACGATCTGCGCGCCGCCGCCGAAACCAAGGCGCAGGATCTCCGTACCGTGGCCGAAACGAAGGCAAAGGAACTGCGCGAAAAGGCCGAACAGGCCTACGAACAGGCCCGGACGAAAGCCCGCTCCATCCAGAAGGAAGGGGAACACTATGTGCGCGAAAACCCGTTGCGCGGCGTGTTGACCGCCCTCGGCGTCGGCTTTGTGATCGGATTGCTTTTCCGTCGCTGAACCCCGGTTCATCCGCATGACGCAAACGACCCAGCCGCCAGGCCCGGAGTCTCCGGCGGGTCTGCCTGAGCATCTCCGCCGGTTGCTGGCGTCCGCGATCGGTTATTTCGGCGCCCGGCTGGAACTGGCGGGGATCGAAGGCCGGGAAACCCTCGGCATCTGGGGACGCGCCGCCGCGCTGGTGGCGCTTGCCCTGGGGCTGCTTTTGTTCGGCTACCTGCTCCTGATTCTCGGGGCGGTGGCTGCGCTTGCGTGGCTCACCGGGTGGCACTGGGGTTGGTTTGCCCTTGGGTTCGGCTTTTTGCATCTGGCGGGCGCCGGGGTTTGCCTCTGGCTGGCAAAGCTCAAGTGGAGCCATCCGGTCTTTCCCATGACACTGGCGGAATTCAGAAAAGATCAGCAATGGCTGAGTCGTCCGAACGAAAATCCGAACTGATCGCCCGGCTGGCGCGTTCCCGCCGGGAACTCGATTCGAGCCTGGAAGCCGTGAGGCACGATCTGGATGTCGGCCAGCGCCTGCGCCACTCGATCAAGGAGCAGAAGACGCTCTGGCTAACGGGTGCCGCCGTGAGCGGCTGGCTGCTGGCCCGGCTCCCCGGGGGGCGTCGCCGCAAGGAATCCTCCGGAAAGCGGAAGGAACACGCCAGGGAGGTCCGCTTTACCGAACCCGGCGCGGCGAAGGGCGGCCTCCTGCTCGCCCTCCTGAGCTTTGCCGCCACGGTGCTCAAGCCGGTGATCACCCGGTACGCCACCGGGCTGGTTTCCGAGTGGATGGAACGCCGGCAAAACCTCCCCCCCTCCTCCCGGTAGGGTCTTTTTCAAAACGGAGACACGCAACCGGCGCGGTCTTGTCGTATCCCTCTATGAGATGGATTTTTCCCGCGATGAAGATCGCGTGACGGGCATGGATTTGCTCTTATGACCCGGAGGGGGTTTTCTCCTCCGGGTCCATTTTTTTTCTCTATTGGAGAGAAAAAAAGTGCGAGCCCCGGGAGGACAAACCAGCAACCCCCCGGAACTCGCGGAATAACCTTCGCCCGTTCCGGTGGCGTTGTCAAATGGCCTGCGTCTGCGCGGGGAGAACGAGACGGCCCAGCCCGCCGGGCTGCTTTTCCACCCGGACCTGAACGGGGATGCGCTCCTTGAGCGTCTCCACATGGGAGATGATGCCGATCGTTTTTTCCGCCAGCCGCAGGGTGTCGAGAGCGGCGATGGCGGTGTCGAGGCTTTCGGAATCGAGGGCCCCGAACCCTTCGTCGATAAAGAGGGAGTCGATCCGGACGTTTCGCCCGGCGAGGTCCGAGAGCCCGAGCGCAAGCGCGAGGCTGACCAGAAAGCTCTCCCCGCCGGAAAGGCTTGAGACCGGTCGCGCGGCGTCGGCCTGGTGCCGGTCCACGATTTGCAGGTCTCCCGAGCCGATCCGCTCCAGCCGGTAGCGGCCATTGAAGCGTTGCAGGTGGCGGTTGGCGCGGCGCAGCAGCAGATCGAGCGAAAGCCCCTGGGCGAACCGGCTGAATTTCCGCCCGTCCGCCGAGCCGATCAGGTCGCGCAGGGTGAGCCAGGTGGAGAGTTCCTCCCGTGCGGCCTCAAATTCCCGAAGCTTCTCGGCCTGTTGCTCGCGCTGGCGTCCGTCATGGTCGAGTTCGTTGCGGAGGGTGGTCCGCGTGCTGACGCAGGCGAGAATTTGCGCTTCCAGCCGCCCGTGTTCCCCGGTCAGGTTCCGGAGATCGTCGCCTTCGGGCGCTTCTTCGGCGCGGAGTTTCTCCCGCGTCTCCGCAAGCTGCTGGCGGCGGGCGAGGAGGCTCTGATGTTCGGCTTCGAGCCGCTGGTGAAGGGTTTCCCGCCTTGCGGCCTCGGCGGTTTCGAGCCGGGCGGCGCACCAGGCTTCCAGCGTGCCAAAGGGAGAGGCGGCCAGCCGGGACGCGACGTTCTCGCGTTCCGAGGCAAGGAGACCGGCGAGTTCCTCCACCTGCCGACGTCTTTCGGCCGTGGTGGCCTGCGCCCGGGCCTGGGCATCCCGGAGTTCTTCCACGGCGCGGAGGCTCTCCTCCGGCGTGGTCCATTGCCGCCGGAGCGTGGCGATTTCGGGCCGGGAAAGGTTGGGGTCGTGGGGGGCGCGCAGCCGTGCCGCCTGGTCCCGAACGGTTTCCAGCCGTTTCTCGCCTTCCCCGATGGTAAGCCGGAGCCGGGCCCGCGTGTTCTCCAGTTCCGTGCGGGTTTTGAGATGGTCGCGGTAGCTCCGTTGCCGGGCTTCGAGGGCGGCGATGGTTTCCGCTTCCCGCGCCGGGGCGGGGAGGGGGATGTCGAGCCGGGCGAGCGCTTGGGTGAGCGCATCGGCCAGTTCCTTTTCTTCCGTGGAAAGGCGGGCCAGCCGTTCCGACCGGGCGGCGAGGGATTCCTCCAGAGCCCGGAACTGTTCGCGGACGGAAGCGACGCCGTCGGCGCACCGGGCGAGTTTCTGGCGCGCCTTCTCCGCCGCCAGTTCCGTTTCCGAGCGGGCGGCTTCCGCTTTCCGGAGGTCGTCGATCACCTTGCCGTGGGTTTCCGTGGCGCGCCGGTTCGCTTCCAGCGCCTCGTTGAGCGATTCCACGGTGTAAATGCGCAGGGGACGCGCGGAGGTTTCAAACGCCTCGTGGCTCGTCATCTGCTCGGAGCGCAGAGCGCCCCGTCGCCGTTGAAGCTGCACGAGGGCTTCCCGGGTGCGGGCGAGATCGGCGGTGGCCAGTTCGGATTCCTTCCGGGCGGTTTCGTTGGCGGCGCGGGCGGTGACGAGGTGACGCCGCGCTTCCTCGATTTCCCGTGAAACGGGGCGGTCGGGCGTGGCAAAGGGATGCTTCTCCGCCCCGCAGAGCGGACACGGTTTCCCGTCGACGAGGTGAGCGCGCGCTTCCTCGTAGCCCGCGACCCGCTCCAGATGTTCGAGTGCGGCGCGCGCCTGCTCCAGCAGCACGGCCTGCGCCTGGGCTTCGCTCTCGGTGGCGGCTTTCTGGACGCGCGCGCTTTCGAGTTCGTCGGAGAGCCGCGCCTCGTCGTCGGAAAGGGCCAGCGCCTCGGCGGCCATGGCATCGCGCCGTTCGATGATCTCTTCGAGCTTCTTGAGGGCGATCCGCCGTTTTTCCAGCGTGGTGTATTGGTTGTAAACGGTGTCGGCGCTCCGCCCCGCGAGCAGGTCGTTGAGGGTGGTCACGGCGGCTGCCGCCTTGCGGGTGGCCTCCTCTGCGGCGGTGGCGGCGCCTTCCTGCTCCCGGAGCCGCTGCGCGAGGGTGGTTTCCAGCTCGTGCCTGCGTTGGAGAAGGGCGGCTTTTTCCTTTTCCGTTTCCGCGGCGGTTTTGCGCCCGGAAGCGAGCCGGGTGAGCATTTCCACCCTTGGGGAGAGCGCGGTTTCGAGTTCACCCTCGGCGGCGTGGGCTTCCAGCCAGCGGACGGTTTCCTCCAGCTTCTTCCCCGCCTCGCCAAGGGCGGTTTTTTCCCGGGTGAGCGCCTCCTCCTGCGCGGAGATGACGCCGTCCACGAGTTCCCCGGCGGCGGCGATGCCGTGGGCAAGGGCGGCGGCGCTTTCCTTCTCGATGCGAAGCGCTTCCCCGAGCCGGGCGTTCTCGCGGTGGAGACGGCTTTGCGCTTCGTCCAGCGCCTGCACCGCCCCGGCAAAGGGTTCCGTCATCCGGTGGTCCGCCAGCGATTGAAGGGCGGCGGCGTTTTCCCTCCGTTCGGCCTGATGCGCCTCTTCCCGGGCGGAAAGGGCGGTTTCCTCTTCGCGCAACCCGGCGAGCTGGCGGCCGAGATCGAGCCGTCTGCCGATGGCGTCGCGCCGTTTCTGTTGCTGGCTGATTTCCGTGTCGAGCCGCTCCATGGCCGCCTGTTTTTCCGCGATCGCTTCCGGGGAGAGAAGGGCGATCTCCCCGATCCGCTGCCGCTGCGCCTCCAGCGCGTTCTGGCGGTCGGTCGCTTCGCGGTAGGCGAGTTCGCTCAGTTCCGAATAGATGACGGTGCTTGTGAGACTTTCAAGCAGGTCCGCCCGTTCGCTTTCACTGGCCTTGAGGAAGCGGGCGAACTGCCCCTGGGCGAGGAGGACCGAACGCAGGAAACGCTCATAATCGAGGCCGGTGAGGGAGACGATCTCCCGGTCGGCTTCGCTGATGTTCTGGGCGATCGTTTTTCCTTCGGCATCGAAGATGCGGCGCACGGGGGCCTGAAGTCTCCCTTCGGCGCGGCCCCGGGCGCGGCGGAGCTGCCACTGGGCGCGGTAACGCCCCGCAGGCACCTCAAAGACCACCTCGGCCTGACACTGGCCGGTGTGGCGGCTCATCATATGCTCCGGGTTCGGGGCTTTCTCATAGCGGGCGGCACGGCCATAGAGAGCGAGGGTGATGGCATCGAGGATCGTCGATTTGCCCGCCCCGGTCGGCCCCGTGATGGCGAAAATCCCCGCGCGCGAAAGCGGCCCGTTCTCCAGATCAATATCACCGGAGGGGAGGGAATTAAGGTTCTCAAATGTAATGCGAAGGATCTTCATTGAGAAGAAAGGCGCGGCTTTCCCGGATGGCGGAAAGCCCCGCTACTATAGGACTCTCCGGGAGCATTTGCGTTCAATCAGCGCCGTGGTCCAGCCCCGCGAGCACGGAGCGGAGCGGCTCCGTCCCCCCGACGCGCCCGAGCACTTCGCACAGGGAAGCGAGCGCTTTCGGGATATGGCGGAGGAAATCGGGGCGTCCCTGGGTGTAACCGAGGAACCCGTAGGCTCCCAGAGCCTGCATGAGCCGTTGCATCGCACAGAGATCGTAAATCTCCCGGAAATCGTCTCCGACCGGCTGGCCCGCTTCTTCGCACAGCAGCATGTAATCGCTCAGGAGCCATTCGTGCTCCCGCGGGGTGAAGGTGACGTAAGGATCGTAAAGGAGCGAGGCGAGGTCGTACTGGGCGAGCCCGGGGCGCATTCCCTGAAAATCAATCAGGCAGACGTTGGGCTCCCGGCCCTCACACACCATGATGTTCTGCGACTGGAAATCGCGGTGGACCAGCACGCGCGGCCGTTGGGCGAGCCGCTCCGCGATCGCCTCAAGGCGCGGGCGCACCGGCGCGAGCGCTCTTTCCCCCAGGCCGAAGTGGCGTTGCAGGCAGTGGTCGATGAAATAGTTCTGTTCCCAGCGATAAAGCTCTGCCGTGAACGCCTGCTGAAAGGTGAGCTGGCCGGAATAGGAGGCGAGGACGGATTGCCCCCGGAGGTGCAGCCGGACCGCCTCGCGCAAGGTGGCGTGATAGAGGCCGTGGCGGGTGGCCCAGTCCGCCTCGCGGAAGCTCCAGAGATCGACTTCGCCGAGGTCTTCCATCCAGATGAGCCCTTCCTGTGGATCGTGATGGTAAAAGGCCGGAGTGCTCACGCCGACGGTGGCCAGGAACGCGGCGATGTCGCAATAATGCCGGTTCTCCTCCTTCGCTTCCGTGTAGCGGACGAGGATGACGGAGCCTTCCCCCCCGGGCATGGCGATGCGGTAGTAACGTCTGCCGGAGCCGCCTTTCTCCAGCGGTTCCACGCGGACTTGCTCGCGCTGGCACCAGGGGAAACGGGTGGAGGTCTGCTCAAGGAGGCTCTCGGGGATCATGGGAATTCAGAAATCGGCGTCCGTGTGCGTTCCGCTGACGCTCTGGCCGTCGGTGACGATGCAGCGGTGCAACGCACTCCTTGTAGCGACTTTTGCGCCATTCCACAAAACAGAATGATGCAAATGCGTGTTTTCCCCGACTTCCACCCCCGGGCCGATACAAGTGGCCCCCGTAATGCGGACCCCGGGGCCGATCCGGGCGTCCGGGTGGACCCATGCCTGGGCTGCCTGCCCGGCGAGCACGATCCGCTGGGCTTCGAGATACTCGTCGCGGGTGCCGAGGTCGTGCCAGAGCCCTTCGTCGATCACGATGGCCCGCGGCGGCGTCCCTTCGCGGATCATTTCCAGAAAGGCGGGGATGACGGAACCCTTGCCGACCGGCAGCCGCCGGAAAAAAGCCGGGCTCACCAGGTAGATGCCCGTGAAAAGATGGGTGCCCGGGGCCTTGCCGAGGATCTGGCGGATATCGGTGAGGCGACCGGTCGGGAAGGAACCGTGACTTCCGTCGCGCTCGATGGCGATGTGCAGGGGGCCTCCGCCGCTGCGGAGGACGAGGGTGACTTCCGCCCCGCAATGCCGGTGCCAGGCCATGGCCGGGGCGAGGGGAAGCGTGCTGAGGAGATCCCCATTGTAAACGATGAAAGGCGCGCCCCCGAGGTGATCCTCCAGATTCCGGATGCCGCCGCCGGTCTCCAGCAGGACCGGTTCATGGCGGAAGTAAAGGGGCACTTCCCGGTAGCGGCCCCCCGGAAAGGAGGCATCGTAGCACCCGGCGCAGTGATGGGTGTTGATGGCGATCCGCCGAACCCCCGCCTCGATGAGGTGGTCAAACGCGTGGGTGATGAGCGGGCGGCCGGCGAGCGGGATGAGCGGCTTGGGGCGGCGCTCCGTGAGTCGCCGGAGCCGGGTTCCCAGCCCGGCGCCCAAGACAAACGCCTGCGTGATCAGGGGTGTTTCCCCGGGAGTCGTCACAGTAGGGTAATACGGGCGGGTTCCCGATCCGCTCAGGTCATGAGCCGACGGGTGAAACCGGGCTTATTGTTCCACCAGCTCCACCTCGTCCAGATAGAAGGCGCCGTCCCCGGGGGCAAGCGTCGCGCGGATTTCGAGCAGCGCCCGATAGACCGGCCCCCGGATGCCCTGGAACTTCTCCGGTTCGTTGAGTTCCTTGCGCTTTTCAAACTTGAAGTTGAAGTTGCGCGAGAGGGTGCCCCATTTTCCTCCGGAGGAAAATTCGCCGGTGTTGGTGATATAGTCGCGGATCAGGTCGCGCTTGACGCTGGCGGCCCCGCGGTCCCCTTTCCGCGTGACCACGGCTTCCTTCCCTTCGGCGTAACCGCCGTAGTAGAACGCCCATGCGGCGGTGCGGACGCCCCGGCCCCGGTGCTTGAAGCGGAGCGTGTAGTTGACGCCGGGGCGGAGCTTCGAATTGTCAATGACCTTGCGCACGATCACCATGTTGGCGTCGGTGTTGATCCCGGCTTGTACGGCGGGAAAGGGGTTCCAGTCCCCGAAGGGACTCAGGAAGTTATTCGCCTTGGCCCGGCCGCTGATGTAGCCTTCCCCGGTCGGCGGAATGAGCAGCGGGGTGGTATAACGGATGATTTTGTTGAGGGCGGGAAAGTAGGCGGCCTTGAAGGCGTGCTTGCCTTCCGGAACGGGCTCGATTTCCTTGTCCTCCTCGGCGGTGACGACGGTGGTGTAGCCGTAGAGATTGCCTTTGCGGCTGCCGAAGTCCGCCGTCCAGTCCGACGGGTTGCGGGTGGTGTTCTGGTCCCAGACATCCGTTCCCTTGATGTCGGTGAGGCGGTCGAATTTCGGCTGCTCTTTCGTGCCGGTGTTGAAGGCGATGGCGATGCGTCCGTTCGTCCTGCCGACGATGATGTCAAAGAGGCCGTCGCCGTTGAAATCGCCCACGGCGGGGGCCACGGCCCCGCTCATGCGGCTGGTGCCGAAGGTGACTTCCGAGGCGTGCTTGAGCTCCACCCCCTTTTGCCAGGGGCCGTTGCTCAGGTAGACGTTGATCTTGCCGGTGCGGTCGCCGACGATGAGGTCCGGGTAGCCGTCGCCGTTGTAATCGACCACGGCGGGGATGAGCTGTTCGCGCCCGTCCCCATAGGCGAGGTAGTAGCGGTTTTCCTCCGAGAACTTCGGCAGGGCGGCGCTTCCTTCGTTGAGGAGGAGGTGAATGGTGTTGGCGGAATAGCTTCCTTCACCCAGCAGCAGATCCGGTTTTCCGTCGCGGTCAAAGTCATGCATCTCCGGGGCGACGAGATTGGCCCAGAGGTTGCCTTTCTTGGTGGTGGGGACGAGGGTTTCCTTGATGTTTCGCGGTTGCCGCCATTCCGGCTGGCTGGAGTTGCCACTGTTGCGAACGATGAAGACCTGGCCACCGTAGTTGCCCATGATCAGGTCAAGCGCCCCGTTTTTGTTCAGGTCGTGGAGGGCGATCTTGTAGTTGTGCGAAATGGTGCGGATGGCATGGTCGTTCCAGTTGAAGCGGCCGTAGTAGACCGGCACCATCTCGCTGTTGGTGAATTTCGGTTCCGTGGGCGTGCCGCTGTTGAAATAGACGCGCAGGTATTCCATCCCGTCGCAGGTCATGATGTCGGTGAGGCCATCGCCGTTGAGGTCCGCGGCACGGACGGAAATCGGCATCGGCAGGGAATCGACGGTGCCCCGTTCCGTGATGGCGTAGGCCGTGCCCGTCGCTCCCGCCAGAAAGCCCTGGCTGTTCACGCCGTCCCAGAAGTTTTCCACCCGGGAAAAACGCTCGAACCCGCCGTTGGTAATATGGTTGGTGGGGCCTTTGGCGGGGGTCTGGGCGGCGACCGGAAGCAGTCCCGAAAGGGAGAGGGCAAAAAGGGCGAGGGGTGTTTTCATGGTCAGGGGAACCCCGGGGACAACACCAACGGGCACCCCGGTTTTCACCCGGTTTCCGGGGAAAGGAGCCCTTGCTGCGATGTCTCAAGGATCAGGTTTGAATGAAAACTGCCACAGCGCGGAAGCGATCTCAAGCCAGAATTCGGGTTCAATTCGGGCTCCTCACGCTTCCTTTGTGCTCCCTTTACGCTCGCGCCCCGTCCCGTTTTCCGTTTAAAGAGAAAAGAAGAATGCTTTTTTGTAACCCGAATGCGAACGGCAACGGCGCGGCGATCCCGCTCCGCAGTGAAATCTCCCCTGAAGATACCTGGGATCTCTCCCTGCTCTACCTGGATGACGCCGCGTGGCGCGCGGAGTTTGAGGCGCTCTCGCGGCGGTGGCCCGCCATCGCCGCTTACACGGGCCGCGTGATGGAATCCGCCGCGACGCTGCGGGAGGTGCTTGATCTGGAGAGTGAACTCAACCGGATGATCGAAAAGCTCTCTCACTATGCCATGCTGCGGGTCTCGGAAGACGCCTCGGATGCCGCTCATCTGGAGCGGGAAGGGCTTCTTGACAACCTGCTGACGCGCATCGGGGAGGCCTCCGCCTTCGTCACGCCGGAGATTCAGGCGGCGGACGACGCGCTTTTTGAGGGCTATCTGGCGGACCCGCTGCTGGAGCCGTGGCAGATCCCCCTGCGCAAGCTGCGGCGGCTCAGGGCGCATACGCTGAGCGGCCCGGAGGAGCGGTTGCTCGCGCTCGGGGCCAGCGCCCTGCACGGGCACCGGGATACCTTCGGGCAGTTGACGAATGTGGACATGCGCTTTGGCACCGTCCGCGACGTGGACGGGCAGGAGCGCGAACTGAGCCAAAGCTCCTTCTCCTCCTTTCTGGTCCGGCGCGATCCCGCCGTGCGCCGGGAGGCGTTTCACCGCTTTTACCGCGAGATCGCCGATCACCAGTACACGCTCGCCGCCACGCTCGCGAGTTCCGTGCGCGCCGATGTCTTTCGAGCCCGGGCGAGGAATTACCCTTCGGCCCGGGAAGCCGCGCTCTATCGCGACGACGTGCCGGTATCGGTCTACGATAACCTGATCTCCAGCGTCCGGGCTCATCTTGCGCCGCTCTGGCGTTACTATGAACTGCGCCGCAAGGTGCTGGGGCTCAAGGAGATCCATCATTACGACACTTACGTGCCGATGGTCGGGTCGATCGAGTCCCGGCTTTCCTTTGACGAGGCGATCGACACGGTGATCGAGGCGCTGGCCCCGCTGGGCGAAGAGTATACGCGAGCGCTTGAAGAGGGGATGCGCCATCGCCGCTGGTGCGACCGGTACGAGAACCGGGGCAAACGCTCCGGCGCGTTTTCCTCCAGCAGCTACGGAAACCCGCCCTATATCCTCATGAACTACAAGGAGGATGTCTTCTCCGATCTCTACACGCTCGCGCACGAGGCCGGGCATTCCATGCATTCGTGGTTTTCGCAGAAACACCAGTTGTTCCAGAACTACGATTACCCGATCTTCCTGGCGGAAGTCGCCTCCACCTTCAACGAGGAGCTTCTCACCCATCATCTGCTGGAAAAAACCTCGGACCCGGCCATGCGGGCCTACCTGATCAACCGGCAGATCGACGATATCCGCGGCACGGTCTACCGGCAGACGATGTTCGCGGAGTTTGAGAAGATCATTCACGAGATCGAGGAGCGGGGGGAGGCGCTGACGCTGGAGCGCTTCAAGAGCGTCTACCGGGAACTGCTCGAAGCGTATTTCGGCCCGGATTTCGCGCTGGACGGGGAACTGGAGCTGGAGGGGCTGCGCATCCCTCACTTCTACAGCGCCTTCTATGTCTACAAATACGCCACGGGGATGTCCGCCGCCGTGAGCCTCTCGCGGCAGGTGCTGGAGACGGGCCGCACGGAGGCGTACCTCGGCTTCCTCAAGAGCGGCGGCTCCCACTTCCCGCTCCCGACGCTGAAGGCGGCGGGCGTGGATATGTCCCGGCCGGAGCCGATCGAAGCGACTCTCGCCCTGTTTGCCCGGCGGGTGGATGAACTCACCGAACTTCTCAACGCGACTTGACCTTTTCCGAACGGACACTACGGGCCGCCCAGGGCTATTTCGAACTGGGAATGACGCGTGACGCGCTCCGGGAACTCGACGCGCTCCCGCCCGCGGACCAGTTGCAGCCGGAGGCGCTCGAAATGCGCATCCTGGTTCTCATGAAGCTCGGGCGATGGCGGAAGGCGGTGCGGGCGTGCGAATCGCTCTGCGCGGTCGAGCCGGCCTCGTCCATCGGGTATATCCAGATGGGGTTCTGCCTGCATCGGCTGGGCCGGACGCGGAAGGCGCGGGAGGTGCTCGTCAACGGGCCGCAGTCGCTTCAGGGCGAGGCGATTTTTCATTACAACCTGGCTTGCTACGAGTGTGTGCTCGGCAATGTCGAGACGGCGAAGGTGTATCTGGAGAAAAGCCTTGCGATGGATGACAAGCTCCGCCATTTCGCCCGGGAAGACCCGGACCTCGAACCGCTTTACACGGCATGAAAGGGGCCACCGGCGAACAGCTTGCGGCGGTGGAGGCGTGGTTTGGCGAAAATTTTTCGCGGCGCGGAGAACTGGGCGCTTCCCTCTCCATCTGGCACGGGGGGCGCGAGGTGCTTTCGCTGGCCGGGGGGTACACGGATCGCGCCCGGACGCAGCCGTGGACGGCGCAGACGCCGGTGCTCGTCTGGTCCGCCACCAAGGGGCCCGCCGCCGCGTCGCTCCTCCACGCGCTGGAACGGCAGGGGGAGGGGCCCGGGCTGCCGGTGCGCGAGTTGTGGCCGGAGTTTGCCCGCAACGGAAAGGAGGCCGTCAGTGTCGGGGAGGTGCTTTCCCACCGCGCCGGGGTGGCGGCGCTGGAGGAAGCGGCTTCGATCACGGATCGGGAGGCGGTGCTTCGCGCCCTGGAGGCGCAGCGGCCCAACTGGCCGTTGGGGGAGGGGCATGGTTATCACCCCCGGACCTTCGGTTACCTGCTCGATGAACTGGTGCGGCGGCTCGAAGGGGTTTCGCTCGCCGATTATTGGCGGCGATGGTTCGGGGTCCCCCTCGGGCTGGATTTCTGGATCGGCGTGCCGGAGGAGGTTCTGCCCCGGGTGGCCCCGGTGTACGCCGCCCGTATTTCAAGGGAGAGCCCGGAGCCCGCGCCGGAGGATGCCCGGTTCTCCGCCGCCATGGCCAGCCCGGGGAGCCTCACGGCCCGGGCATTCGCCTCCCCGCGGGGGGCGTTCGGGGTGGCGGGGATGAACACGCCGGAAATGCGGCGGGGGGAGTTTCCCGGTTTCGGCGGCATCGGCACGGCCCGCGCGCTGGCGCGCTTCTACGCCATGCTGGCGGGGGGCGGCGCGCTCGAAGGGTTGCGTTGCCTCCGCTCGATCGCCCCGCTCACCCGCACGCTTTCCAGCGGGGAAGACCGGGTGCTGTTGCGTGAAACGGCTTTCGGAGCCGGGATGATGCTCGACCCGGTCCGCCACGGGCGCAAGGTGCGGCGGCTTTTCGGCCCGTCGCTGACCGCGTTCGGCCAGCCGGGCGCGGGCGGCAGCCACGCCTTTGCCGATCCGGAGAACGGGATCGCGTTCGCCTACTGCATGAACCAGATGGAGCCGGGGGTGTTTCCCGGGGAGAAAGCGCTCGGGCTGGTGCGGGCGCTTTACGGATAGGGCCGTCTCCGGGCCCGGGTTCTCATCCCGATTTCACCGGGCTCGGCAAGGGAATCGCCGAGCCGGGTGCGCATCTCCCGCGGGGAACGCCTGAAAACCGCCTTGAACGCCCGGGAGAAGGCGCTGCCGCTGCCGAACCCGGTGGCCTCGGCAATCGTTTCGAGGGTGAGCCCCGGATCGCGCAGAAGCAGGATGGCCCTCTCAAACTGGAGCCGCGTGAAAACTTCCTGCGGCGAGCCGTGCAGAATCTGGTGGAAAAGCCGCCGCAGGTGGGCGGGAGAGACATGGACGGCGCGGGCCGTCTCCTCCACCGTCGGG